>Ga0208334_100229_pt1 | contig 24845 bp, 19 predicted proteins | sample DeeseametaMP0900_FD_184201 | JGI IMG/M metagenome (GOLD analysis project Ga0208334, IMG submission 184201) | Marine microbial communities from the Deep Indian Ocean - MP0900 (SPAdes) | ecosystem: Environmental > Aquatic > Marine > Oceanic | place: East of Durban, South Africa, South Indian Ocean...
GATTGGTATAGGTTTATAACTACAGGTTACCTTTTTATTGCTAGATATAGGCCTTAGTGCTACATTTACGGCATAATTTTTGTTTAAAAATAATCAAAATAAAAAGAATTTCTACTTGTAGAAATAACCCGTGTGTAAATGCCACCGCAAGGTGGCATTTTTTATAGCTTGCTGACTAAACTCCACGCCTCCGATAAGCATTTTTACTTATACCGCAGATTCAAACTCGCCTATTTTTATAGTATTACTTCGATACATTTTTAATAAAATCTAAACGCATTTTAAATTGGATGCTATTTTAAAACGTATTTAAAAACAAAAATTAATATAAATAAAAATGGATGTGTGAAAAGTTATTTCATTGAGGGTAATAAATTAATAATTTATTTTAAATATTTCTAGGAAGTTTATATGAAAAAATAAGAAGAGAAAAGAATGGGGCGATTGACGGGGCTTGAACCCGCGACAACCGGAATCACAATCCGGGGCTCTACCAACTGAGCTACAACCGCCACTACACACCTCGTTTGGTGTGGCGCGCATAATACATAATATTATAAATGTTGTGAAGCCTAAAATTAAAAAAAATCAAAAAAAATAAATATTTCATAAAATTGCCTACTATCAGTAGAGGTTCATAAAGAGTGTGTAGCGTAATAGCGCTGACAATAAAAACTATTTTGTAGTGATAATTTACTATTTAATGAGAATAAAGTGTAAATTAATGTATACTCACTTGCGGGAAATTGCTTAATAAAAATTATTCGGAGTTACTATGGATTCAATACTTACTTGGCTAAACGAAAACTCAGGCCTAATTTTACACTACGGTATTCAAGCAGTTATTGCGCTTGTTATCTTTTTACTTGGTAGCCGTATAGCCAAGTTTTGTGCAGGTTTAACAGAAAAAACATTCGATAAAAAGAAAGTTGATAAAGCTGTAGGCTCATTTGTATCGAGTATAGTTTATGTCATCGTATTTGCTGCCACTATTTTAATGGCACTTTCGCAAATCGGTATAGAAACAACCTCGTTTATTGCTATTTTAGGTGCAGCTGGCCTAGCTGTTGGTTTAGCGCTGCAAGGTTCGCTGTCTAACTTTGCATCTGGCGTACTTATTATATTGCTTCGTCCATTTAAATCTGGTGAGTTTGTTGAAGCTGGCGGTAAAATGGGCACAGTTAAAAAAATCGAAATATTCTCTACAGAGCTTCGCACTCCAGATAACAAAGTAATTATCGTACCAAATTCACAAATTATGTCTGGTGCAATTACTAACTTCTCGCGTGAGTCTACTCGCCGTATCGACTTAGTAATTGGTGTAGGCTACGATGCTGACTTACGTAAAACAAAAGAAGTATTACAGTCAGTACTTGACGCAGAGACTCGTTTACTTAAAGATCCAGCATACACTGTTGCAGTTTCTGAACTTGCAGACTCAAGCGTAAACTTTATTGTGCGTCCTTGGGTAAACTCTGGTGATTACTGGCCAACGTACTGGGCATTATTAGAGAACATTAAAATTGCATTAGATGATGCAGACATTACAATCCCATTTCCACAAATGGATGTACATTTACACAAGCAAGACTAATACAAATCCGCAATAATACTTAATCATTTTGCGGGGTTAAATGTGTCGCTATCTGCGTTAAAAAATTCTCATTTAGAACTACTAAATAGCGAATTTTTTGCCTGGCTATCAACACGTTTTTCCAGCCTCAAAATAGATTACTTAATTAAGCGAATTAGTATAATTTTTAGGATTAAATAGGTTATTTTTAATGAAATTAAAGCTTTTAACACTTTTAGTTGCAGCATCTGCTGCAACTAACGCATTCGCTGAAGACGCAGAGAAAAAAACGTGGGAAGTAACAAGCGAGCTAGGTGCTATTGTCACTAGTGGTAACACTGAAACTACAACGTTAAAAGGCGGTTTAAAGGTATTACATCACCTAGAAAACTGGAATAACGAGTACAAAATCGACGGCATCTATAAAGAAGATGAAGTAGAGGGTGACAACGGCGACAAAGACAAGCAGCGTACGAACGAAAAGTACTCTGCATCTGCGCAAGGTAATTACAAATTAAATGAAAAGAATTCTCATTTATTCATTTATGGTTCACACGTTTCAGACTACTTTGGCGCGTATAGAACTGAATCTGTAATTTCTGCTGGTTACGGCTTACGTTTAATTGACCAACCAGATATGTGGTTAAATGCAGAGTTTGGTCCGGGTTACAAATTTTTTGAATACTCAGACGACAGCACGCAAGTTGATGATGACGGTAACCTACTTGCAGGCGAAAGCGACAGTGAAGTAATTGCTTTAGGTAAACTTGATTACAACTGGCAGATTTCAGACAGTGCACGTTTTACTCAACTTGTATCAGTTGAGTACGGTGACTCAAACACCAAAACGCGTTCAGAAACTGCATTGCTAGCAAAAATAAATGGCTCGCTGCAAATGAAAGTCGCTTTTAATGTTACCAACAACTCAGATGTTGCTGATGACGAAGAAAGCACAGATACAGAGACGTCATTAACGTTAGTTTACAGTTTTTAACCAAAAACCGTATTTAATGACATTTAAGTGACAAAAGGGGCGAAAGTCCCTTTTTTATTTGTTTAGATTTAATGTATTATAGCCACCAATTTTGGTTGTAGACCTAGGGATATACCTACTCGTGAAAGTTTTTACACAATTTTTTAGTGCTTTTATTCTACTTTGTAGTTTTAGTACCATGGCTTTTACGCCAACGGCCTCACAAATTGAGCAATTTAAAAAATTGCCAAAAGCCCAGCAAGAAGCCCTAGCAAAACAATATGGTGTAGATATTTCTACGATCACCGGCGCTAATCAATCAAATGGCGAAAACTCAAATGAGCAGCAGTCAACTATCGGCGAACGCCCAGAAAAAGAACAAGAAGACTTAACTGACGAAGAGCGTTTTAAGCCAAAAACAGAAGAATTAAAGCCTTACGGCTACGAGCTTTTTGCCGGTGAACCCACCACATTTATGCCTAGTGAAAATGCAGCCGTACCTGACACTTATATAGTAGGTCCTGGGGATCAACTAAAAATTAACTTTTACGGTAAAGAAAGCGATAGTTTTGATGTAACTGTTGACCGTGAAGGGCGTATTAGCATTCCCGATTTAAGCCCTGTAGAAGTAGCAGGCTTAACATTTGCCGAAATTAAAGAACTAATAAAAGTAAAAGTTGAGCAAGAAGTAATCGGTGTAAAAGCCTTTGTATCACTGGGCCAACTGCGTAGTATGCGCATACTTGTATTAGGTGAGGCCTACAAACCAGGCAGTTACAGCGTGTCGTCTTTAACAACCGTATCACATGCTTTGTTTGTAAGTGGTGGTGTGTCTGAAATTGCTTCACTGCGTAACATACAAGTAAAACGCGCTGGTAAAACAGTAGCTAATTTCGACCTTTACGATTTACTAATCAATGGCGATAGCAGCAACGATATAGTACTAAAGCCTGGCGATGTCGTTTTTGTACCACCAGTAGGTGCCCAAATTACTGTAGATGGCTTAGTTAAACGCCCTGCAATATTTGAACTTAAAAAAGGCGAAACAGCTAAGCAGTTACTCACTATGGCAGGGGGCCTAAAGCCGGGTGCTTATGCTAAAAACGCCGTGGTAGAGCGTTTCAATTTTGATCGTAAAGAAGTGCTATCAGTAGACTTTACTAAGCCACAAATTAACTACATCCCGCAAGATGGCGACCGTGTACGCTTTAATTCTGTAAGCTCACAATACCAAAACTCTATCAGCTTAATTGGTGCTGTAGCGCGCCCAGGGAATTATCAATGGTATCAAGGTAAGCGTATTTCTGATGTTTTAAAATCAGTACGTGGTGACTTACTGCCACAAGCAGATTTAAGCTACGGCTTAGTTATTCGCGAAATTAACATAAATGGTGATATAGAAGCGCATCAATTTGATGTAGCACAAGCCATTATTAAAAACCCTGAAAATAATTTAGCGTTAAAAGCTAATGACAAAATCATAGTATTTAGCCGCTTTGAAGAAAAAGAAGCTGAAAAATCAGCACTTGCTAATATGGCACTAAGCCAAGAGCAGCAAGAACAACAGCTTAAAGCTGAGCAATGGCATACATATCAGCAAAAAGAGTTTGAAAAATACATCGGTATAAACCAAGAAGAAGAGGAGTTTATTTTTGAAGAAAATAAAGCCCTCACAATAGCCGAAATTTCAAAACGTAAAGCAAAAGAAGAAGCCGAGCTTGAGTTAAAGCCAGAAGATTACGCTTTATTTAGCCGCCATAACCTTTTAGCGCCTATTATTGCCAAATTTAAGCAACAAGCTTCTGTTGAGCAGGCTATGCAGCTAGTAGAAATTAGCGGCAACGTTACATTCCCAGGAGTTTACCCGTTAATGGTAGGTGGTGATGTACGTGATTTAGTAACCGCTGCAGGTGGCTTGCTAGAATCAGCCTACGTAAAACAAGCCGAAATTACGCGTATTGTTGCAAGCGACGCGTCTAAAATAGAACACTTACGTTTAGACCTTGAAAGTGCAATGCGTGGTGATTTACAAAGCAACATTACACTGCAGAGCAAAGACAGTATTAACGTATTCGCTATCCCAAATTGGCAAGAAAACGTAAAAGTAGAGCTTAAAGGTGAACTAAGGTTCCCTGGTACATACACAATACGCCGCGGCGAAACACTAACTGAGTTACTTGAGCGTGCAGGTGGCTTCTCAGAGTTTGCTGAACAAAAAGCAGCTGTATTCACCCGTGCCTCAATTAAAGAGCAGGAGCAAGAACAACTAGCTCGCTTATCAACTGAGTTACGTCGTGATATTGCATCAAAGAGCTTTCAAAGTTCAGTGAGTAGTAATTCACTTTCTTATGATGAAATGAATAAACTATTAAATGATTTAGCGAGTGTAGAAGCGGTAGGGCGTTTAGTTATCGACTTACCACTTATTGTTGAAAACAAACAAAACCTAGTTCTTCAAGACGGCGATGTTTTATATGTGCCAAGCAAGCGTGACTCGATTAGCGTAATAGGTGAAGTTAATTACTCTACCTCCCATTTATATAAGTCAGGGGTTACATTAGAAGATTATATTGGTCTAAGTGGTGGTTTAAAAGATCGTGCGGACGAAGACAGTATTTACATAATTAAAGCAAATGGTTCAGTAAAAATTCCTTCTAAAGGGGGATGGTTTGCCGCAAATGATCCTACAGAGCTAGAAGCTGGCGATACTATTGTAATACCAATGGATGCAAGCCATATGGATAAGCTTACTCTATGGAGTACTGCAACCCAAATTGTTTATCAATTAGGTGTGGCCGTTGCTGCAATTAGCAATATTTAAAATATAAACTTGCTCTCATAAGCAATTATGCGAGCAGTAATTATTGCTTTAAGAATTAGATTAGAAAGTGGAACTAGACCAACTATATGAAAACAGATTTGAGAACACAAAGCTCCGAGCTAGAGCAAAACAGATATCCGCCTGTTGATGATGAAATAGATTTAGGAGAGCTGCTATCTGTTATTTGGCGAGGAAAGTGGGTAATTGCAGTCATCACTTTTCTGTTTGTTTTATTCTCGGTCATTTTTGCCTTAAAACAGCCAAACTTATACAGATCAGAAGTGTTATTAGCGCCTGCGGAGGCAAAAAGTAATGGCGGGCTATCTGCTCTAGCTGGCCAGTTTGGTGGTTTAGCAAGCTTAGCAGGAGTAAATATTGGTGGGCAAAGCATCAACAAAACGCAGTTAGCTCTTGAAGTTTTAAAGTCTAGAAAGTTCGTATCAAGTTTTATTGAAAAACATAATATTTTACCAGATCTAATGGCAGTAAAGTCTTGGGATATAGATAAAGGGGTTAGCTATGATCCAGAAGTTTACGATAGCACTTCAAAAAAATGGTTGAGGGTAGTCGATGCTCCACGCACACCTAAACCATCAGAACAAGAAGCTTATAAAATTTTTAGTGATTTAATCTCAATAAAAACAAATAAAGAAACGGCAATGATAACTTTATCTATAGTTCACCACTCTCCTTTGATTGCGAAAAAATGGGTAAACTGGCTGGTCGAAGATATTAATAAAGAAATGAAAGATAGAGACGTAGTGGAGGCTCAAAAAAGTGCCGATTTCCTTTCTAAGCAATTAGAGGATACGAAAATCGCTGATATACGAATCATTCTTTATAAATTAATTGAAGAGCAAGCAAAAACAATTATGTTTGCTAGTGTTCGAGATGAGTATGCATTTAAAACGATTGATCCAGCACTTGTTCCAGAAGTAAGAGACAGTCCAAAGCGCACCTTAATCGTAATTTTAGGCTTCGCATTAGGGATAGTTTTTAGTTGTATGATCGTTATTCTCAAGCACTATATTAGGATCAAAGATTAAGATAAGTTTATTTCTGTTTGTTTTATAGTCAATGCAATTAATTAACTATATAAGCGACTAAAGTAATACAGTTTTAATCGAATAAAAAATTTTATAAAATTTTTTATTAATTGAATTAAATTACTGAACTTCTTTACACAAAGTAATAGACCCTAGCATTTTTGATGCGAGTGAAGTCTACTTATTTCCGCAAAGCTTTTTAACAGCTCAGTAAAAGTAGTAATTACTACATAGGATTAATGTGAAAATACTTATAACCGGTGGTGCAGGCTTTATAGGCTCAGCTGTAATACGCCATATTGTAGAAAATACTAAAGACTCAGTGATTAATCTCGATAAATTAACTTATGCTGGGAATTTAGAATCATTAAAATTAGTTGAAGATAATAGTCGTTATATATTCGAACAAGTTGATGTATGTAATCGTGCGGAGCTCGATCGGGTTTTCAATTCTCATAAGCCAAATGCAGTAATGCATTTGGCTGCTGAAAGCCATGTCGATCGTTCAATCACAGGGCCTGCTGAATTTATACAAACTAATATTGTAGGTACTTATAATTTATTAGAAGCGGCTCGTGAATACTGGAATACATTAAATGACGATGATAAAAAATCGTTTAGGTTTCATCATATCTCAACGGATGAGGTATATGGCGATCTTCCACATCCAGATGAGCAAGAAGGTGAGCTTCCATTATTTACTGAACAAACATCTTACGCGCCAAGTAGCCCATATTCAGCTAGTAAAGCCTCGAGTGACCATTTAGTTCGAGCATGGCTGCGTACGTATGGCTTTCCTACAATTGTTACTAATTGTTCAAATAACTATGGGCCTTACCACTTTCCTGAGAAGCTAATTCCTTTAGTGATACTTAATGCCCTAGAAGGAAAAGACTTGCCTATTTATGGCAAAGGCGATCAAATACGTGACTGGCTATACGTAGAAGACCATGCGCGCGCTTTATATAAAGTAGTGACAGAAGGGGTTGTAGGAGAAACCTACAACATAGGTGGCCACAATGAAAAACAGAATATCGAAGTTGTACAAACTATTTGCAGTATATTAGATACATTAGTCCCTAAAGCAACTAAATATGCTGATCAAATTACTTATGTAACTGACCGCCCAGGGCATGATAGGCGCTATGCGATAGACTCGTCAAAAATGAGTGAAGAGCTAAACTGGACGCCAGTGGAAACATTCGAAACAGGTTTGCGTAAAACTATCGAGTGGTACTTATCGAATCAGCAATGGTGCAAAAATGTTCAAGACGGATCGTATCAGCGCGAACGACTTGGCAAGTTATAAGAAGGAGCTATGCAATGAAAGGAATAATTTTAGCGGGAGGATCTGGTACCCGTTTATATCCAATTACCATGGGCGTATCCAAGCAGCTGCTCCCGATTTATGACAAGCCAATGATTTATTATCCACTTTCGGTGCTAATGCTCGCAGGTATTAGAGAAATATTAATCATTACAACACTCGAAGATTCAGATTCTTTCAAGCGCTTACTGGGTGATGGCTCACAATTTGGAATTGAGCTTAATTATACAGTTCAACCAGAACCTGAAGGTCTAGCGCAAGCCTTTATTTTAGGTGAACGTTTTATTGGTAATGATGATGTTTGCTTAGTGCTTGGTGATAATATTTTTTACGGTGAAGGTTTTACACCTAAACTTAAAAATGCCGTCGACAATGCAAAGAATGGTTTAGGCGCAACGGTGTTCGGTTATCAAGTGAAGGATCCCGAGCGCTTTGGAGTTGTAGAGTTTAATAAAAATAAAAAAGCTATCTCCATAGAAGAGAAACCGGAAGTACCCAAGTCTAATTTTGCTGTAACAGGTTTATATTTTTATGATAATTCTGTTGTTCAGTTAGCTAAAAAAGTAGAGCCTTCACACCGAGGTGAGCTAGAGATTACTTGCCTCAATGAAATGTATTTGAACCAAAATAAGCTAAATGTTGAACGCTTAGGGCGCGGCTTTGCTTGGTTAGACACTGGTACACATGAAAGCTTACTTGAAGCAGCTCAATTTGTTGAAACCATTGAGAAACGGCAAGGCTATAAAATAGCTTGTTTAGAAGAAATAGCTTTTAACAATGGTTGGTTAAATAAAGAACAAATTAAAGAGCGTGCCGAATTATTTAAAAAAAATAGTTATGGTCATTACTTAAGCATTTTAGCTGAATAAACAGTATAAATTTTCTCTGCTTTATTTACTCTTTAAAGTATTTATTAGCACTTCAGCAGAAAAGTCTACGTGGAATAAAATATGAAAATTATGATATTGGGTGCAGGAATATACCAAGTTCCTCTAATAAAAAAAGTTAAGGAACTTGGCTATATTGCGATTGTAGTTTCTCCAATAGGGAACTATCCAGGACTTAAAATTGCTGACCATATTGTAGATTCAGACACCAGAGACAAGGAAGCTATTTTAGCTGCTGCTATTAAGTATGAAATTTCAGGAATATTAACAACTGGCACAGATGTAGCTGTTCCATCAATAGGTTATGTTGTAGATAAACTCAATTTACCTGGTACTGGTTTTTTAGCGTCTCAAAGAAGCATGGATAAAGCCCTTATGAAAAAGTGCTTTATCAGCCACAATGTTAAAACTGCCCATTATAAAGAAGTGCATACTCTGGTTGAGGCAAAAAAAGAAGCCAACTTTATAGGCTACCCTGTAATGGTAAAGGCTATCGACTCTTCGGGAAGTAGAGGAATCACTAAGGTTGAAAATGAGGCTGAAGTCGAGCCCGCATTTAAGGAAGCTTTAGCAGTTTCTCAAGCGTCAAAAGTGATTGTAGAACAATTCATTGAAGGCTATGAAATAGGAGCTCAAGCGCTAGTTCGTGGCGATAAGGTTGATAAAGTTTTTATTCACAATGACGTAGTTACCCAACCACCCATTAGTGTTCCTATAGGACATTCATTACCTATTACATTAGCTAGCAGTGTTTTAGAGCAATGCATAGAAGTTATAAATTCAGCTGTTAAAGCAATTGGTTTAAAGAATACAGTCGCTAATGTGGATCTAATGATATGCGATAATGATGTTTTTGTTCTAGAAATAGGCGCTAGGATGGGTGCGACATGTTTACCGGAAAACATTTCAATTTACCAAGGGATTGATATTTATGAATACTTAATAGGGTTAGCAATTGGCAAGCCTTTACCAGTTCAAAGTAATATGTCAAAGCAGCCTAACGCCTCATTGTTAATATGCTCAGAAAAGACAGGGGTTGTTGAAAGTATTAATATACCCTCTAGGCTCAAAAACCACCCAATGTTAGTCGATTTAAAACTTGATGTAGTTGAAGGTGATCAGGTAAATGCATTTAAAGTAGGTCCTGATAGATTAGGGCATATAATTGTTATATCTGACACTAGTACTGAAGCTGAAGCGTTAGCAAAAGAATTAGCATCTTCTATAGAGCTTATTATAAAATGAGCAATCATATTGGAGTAACTGAAAACTTAGCACATGAAAGTGTGAAGCTTTACAATAGCGTTACTGTTATTGACTCGCAATTGGGTGAAAACGTAAGCGTGGGAGACTTTTCCAAGGTAGCTAATTCTAAACTTTTTTCCGCTGTTAAAATTGATCGAAACAACCATATAGATAATACCGAAATTGGCGCTTATAGTTACACTGGGCGTAACACCATCATTCTTTACTCTGTCATTGGTAATTACACGAGTATTTCTTGGAATGTCTCAATTGGTGGCGCGAATCATGATTACTCTCGTATTACACAACACTCATTTCTTTACAATTCTACAGATATCATACGTCCAAAATCTGAGCCAGTAGCCTACGATCGTTATAAAAGTTCGGTACAAATTGGTAATGATGTATGGGTTGCTGCAGGTGCAGTTGTAACTAGGGGAGTCAAAGTTGGAGACGGTGCAGTAATAGGCGCAAATGCAGTTGTAACTAAAGATGTCCCCCCATACGCAATTGTTGCAGGCAGTCCAGCAAAAATAATAAAATATCGGTTTTCAAAAGAGGTTATTGAGATACTTCTTAAATTAAAGTGGTGGGACTGGTCTGTAGATAAAATACAAGAGAACTATTCAACAATTTCTCAATCACCGAATATTGAAAAACTAAAAAGCATACTTAAGGCACAGCAATGATTGAGTTTAATAAGACTCCCTACACTGGCAATGAAGAACAATACGTACTGGAAGCCATGAAAGTCGGTAAATTATCTGGTGATGGTAAGTTTACAAAGCTTTGTCATACTTGGTTCGTCGAGGATTTAGCATGCCATAAAGCACTATTAACTCCTTCATGCACACACGCCTTAGAGATGGCTGCTATTTTAATTGATACTCAGCCTGGTGATGAAATTATAATGCCAAGTTATACATTTGTTAGCACTGCAAATGCTTTTTTGCTGAGGGGCGCTAAGATTGTTTTTGTCGATATTAGACCTGATACTATGAATATTGACGAGTCTTTGATAGAAGCTGCTATAACAAGTAAAACTAAAGCAATTGTACCTGTTCACTACGCTGGTGTTGCGTGTGAAATGGATACAATTTTAGCCTTGGCAAAACAGCATGGGCTCTATGTAATAGAAGATGCTGCACAAGGAGTAAGATCTTATTATAAAGGTAAGCCGCTTGGTACTTTAGGTGATATTGGAGCATTTAGTTTCCATGATACAAAAAACTATACAAGTGGCGGTGAAGGAGGGTTACTAATTATTAATAACCCTAAATTCGCTGAAAGAGCAGAAATAATAAGAGAAAAGGGAACGAATAGAAGTAAATTTATCCGTGGAACAGTGGATAAGTATACTTGGGTCGATATAGGAAGTAGCTTCTTACCTAGCGATTTGCAAGCTGCATACTTGTGGGGGCAATTAGAAAGAGCAGATCAAATAAACCAAGCGCGTTTAAAGTCATGGCAAATATATTATGAAGCATTTAAAGACCTGAAAAATGAAAATAATGTTGAATTACCTCATATCCCTGCTGAATGTGAGCATAACGCACATATGTTCTACCTAAAACTTGCAAATCTTAACATACGAAACCAATTTATTGATTTTTTGAAGTCCCGTAATATCTCTTCGGTTTTTCATTATGTTCCATTGCATAGTTCGCCGGCAGGAAATCAAGCGAGTGTATTTAGTGGCAGTGATGTATTCACCACAAAAGAGAGTGAAAGATTAGTTCGTTTACCTATTTTTTATGGTATTTCGCCATCTGAACAGGCTAAAGTTATTAGTGCAGTATCGGAGTTTTTTGCTTGAACTTAAAGAAAGTCTTGCATTTTGCTATTGGTCCTATCGCGGCAGCTGGCTTAGGTCTAATTACACTTCCATTTGTAGCTTGGTTTTTTTCTGTAGAAGATGTCGGGAAATTAACAATGATGCAGGTTGTGCTAAGCCTATCTGTATCGTTTTTTAGTTTAGCAATGCACCAAGCTTATGTTAGGGAATACCATGAAGAGAAAGATAAAGCTGTATTATTCAGAGTGAGTGTGCTCCCTGGCTTACTCTTCTTATCGTTCACAGTTATAGTGTGTCTAGTAGCACCATTTTCCTTATCAAAACTTTTATTTGGCATTGAATCAAAGTTATTAACTGGTTTATTAATAGTAGGTATCTATGCTAGTTTCTTGATCAACTTCTTGTCGCATTTACTTAGAATGGAAGAAAAAGGATTAGCGTTTTCTGCAACAAAAATAGCCCCTAAACTCTTTTTTGTATTTTTTATAGCGCTGATTATGTGCTTTAGTTTGACAGCTAACTTTACTACTTTAATGCAGATGAATACGTACGCTATACTATTTTCTTTATTAATATTTTTATTCATTACAAAGGAAACGTGGCTCAGCGCTTTAAAGAGTCAAACTGATCTATTTTTATTAAAGAAAACCTTGCTATTCAGTCTCCCACTAGTTGCAGGAGGCCTAGCTTACTGGGGCTTAACAACAATGGACCGCTTTTTCTTAAGGAGTATGGTCGGTTTTGAAGAGCTTGGTGTGTACGCGTTAGCTGCTTCTTTAGCTGGAGCTGTATCGGTAATCTCAACTGTTTTTTCTAATCTCTGGCACCCAACTTTATATAAATGGGTTAAACAAGGGGTTAGCAATAGTAAGATTCAAGCAGTAACAGAAAGTATATTATTATTAGTGTGCCTGATTTGGTCTCTTGTAGGCATATTCTCTTTTATTGCTCCCTATTTCCTACCTAGTGAATACAGGGCAATTGAATACCTAATAGTAGCGTGTGTATCTATGCCTTTATTTTATATGCTGTCACAAACTACTGGGGTTGGTATTGGTATAAAGCGTAAGTCTTCATATGCAATGCTAGCATCTTTAATTGCTTTTTTATCGAATGCAATTTTTAACTATTTTTTAATCCCTATATATGGTGCCGCTGGGGCTGCATTAGCAACTGTTATTTCCTTCTTTATTTTTTTCCTGATTAGAACAGAGGCTAGTGCGATAACATGGCAATCACTTCCACGCTTAAAGATTTATCTAGTACTAACAATGTACACGGTAGCAACCTGTATATGTTTGTTAACCCAAGGAAATTTACCATATTTTAGCATTGTTTGGGTCTGCTTATTTATGATTGTAAGCGCTACTTTTTATCAAAGAATAGAAACAAGCTTACAAACAATTAAGCAATATATAAAAAAAAGAGGCTAAATGTTATTTATTTATAGTTCATTGTCGGTCGGAGGGATCGAAACATTTTTTGTGCGTATGGCTAAAGAAAGAGCACGCCAAGGGCTAAAAACCTCAATTTTACTCTTATCCGAGCCTAAACAAAGTAACCTTGAGCTACTCACGGAGGCTAGACTATACGCTAGCGTATTTTTTGCGAAAGACATTTTTTTATTCAAACCAACTCTAAGTTCACGACTATCAATTATTGCGCCTGTTAATAAAAATAAACTAAAAAGCATAATGGAAGGCGTTGATCAAATTCATAGTTTCGATGCTATGCAATTACTCCTGGGTGAAAGGCTTGCCCGTCTAATAGATAAAAAAATTCCTATAACAGTTGGCTTTTACCATTACATTAAGTATTTGTGGGGCGGTAATAAAGTGGCGTTGCATGAACGTATTAATCGAAAATTTATTTTTGATTATCTACCAGAACAATCTCTGCTTTTTTTCTCCCCTGGGAGCAGAGATCTGTATGAAAAAAATAGAAATAAGTCATTCAAAAGAGCAAATACATTTAGTCTAGGAGTCGTGGATAAAAAAGATGTTCATTTATCTAGTGATATAAGTACCCCATTAAAACTGGTTGCTATTGGCAGGTTGGTTGAATTTAAAACGTATAACTTTTATATGATTCAAGTTATAAAAAACTTAGTTAGTAAAGGCTACAATATTGAGTTTGATATTTATGGGAATGGCCCGTTATACGATGAATTAAAAGAAAAAATACTTAGACTTGAAGTTTCTAACTCAATAAAATTAAAAGGAACACTGGATTATTCAAAGTTTGACGAAGTTGTTAGTAATAGTGATATGTTTATTGGTGACGGTACTGCAATAGTACAAGCTGCTGCTCTTGGGATCCCTTCTATCGTTGGTGTTCAGAACTTTGTTGAGCCCAAAACTTATGGTTATTTTTGTGATGTTTATATGCATCAATATACGCGGAAGGGCCTAGATTTACCTCTATTCTCAGTCGAGAAAATGATTGCTGACTACATTGATATGCCTAAAGAGTTAAGGGTAGAGCTAAAAACTAAACATGTAAATTGCATAGAGCAGTTTACAAATGAATCGTGTCAACATTCACTCGACAGTTTAAAAAGCATTGAAATGCCTGCATGTAATTTTAAGTACAATCGGTTTATATATTTGCTCTCAAGAACTGCCGACAGGTTTAATATGAAATATAACAAAAAGCATCCTAGAAGGACGCAGTTTGAAGATTTTAGAGCAATGAATGAAAAGTGATTTTAATTTAGAGATCTTGAAAGGGTCATATAATGATTGATAAATACAGCCTTGGTAACCCGTGTTTAAAGCTTGCGTCTGATTTAGCTGGTGAGTTACCACTATACATATATTTATCTGAAGATAAAAAGACCTTGCTTTACTCTAATTCGGTAACAGAACTGTTCGAAGATGCAAGAGTTACAAAGCCTCTAAAAGTATCAGATGAAGGTATCTCTTTTTTGCTACAAAGTAGTGTAATCCCGCCGCCGATGACAGCTTATCAAGGTGTTTTTATTGTAGGAATAGGTGATACAGCGGAGATAAAAACTGTAGATAATGAAATTGTTATAGATTTCAGCCATGAATTTCCTTTTATGGACAACAATAGAGAAGATTTTGATACTTACAAAAAACCTAATCTTGATGATATTGTAAAACTCTTAGCAGAAGAAACAGTAAGTAAATTAGATATAAGTAAAAAAACGTTTCTCTTTCATAGTGCAGGTAAGGACAGTAATAGCATTGCCATTGCGCTTGCCAAAGCAGGCCTACAGGATCAAGTCACATTGGTTACACATTGCTCTAAGGGTAATTTAGATGAGAGCCAGATTAGTAAAAATATTGCTAAACAATTGGGTTTTTCACATCAAGTTTTAAACGAAGTTGATGAGCTAAATAATGAGCACTTAAAATATATTGAAGAGTATTTTATAAAAGCACCATTTCCTTGTGTAGATAACTTATGCTTAGCGTATCCTTTATATGCTAAGCAACTCCCAGAACTATTCAATGCAAATATAATCTTTGGGGATGGCAACGACAGCCATATGATTAGCCCACCTTCTGCTAAAGATAGCTTAAAAACAAAAGTCAGTAATTTTAGCTCACGGTTTTCTTTTATTAGAAAGTTTATAGATTCAGAAAATAAATATAGTTCATTATTAAGAACACCAGCTGAATGGTTTGGACAATCTGGGTTTTCATTAAAAGATAGTTTAAAGGTTTTTCCAAATACAGTATCAACTTATGGGTACTGGAGAAAAGAGTCTAACTTGAGAAGTAGTTGGGATTTATTTTATTTTAAATCTGATATTTACTCTACACGTGTAATTAGCGAAAAAATGATTCGTAAACTATTTAACTTTTCAGATTACCTGGGTGCTCAAATAGTACTTCCCTTTGCAACTAAAAGGGTTGCAGAATATTTTGGAAAGATGCCTGAACAGTATTTATTTGATCGTAAAACTTTTAAAAATAAGCTTGTTTTAAGAGATTTACTAAAAGAGAAAATCAATATCGACTCTGATGAAATAGGCAAGATGGGTTGGTCTTATGATACTAAAGCAATCGTGAATAATAATTGGGATATTATTACAGCTGAGATAAGTAAATGTTCTTTGTGGGATCATAGTGAAGTAGACCGCATTATTCTCAGACTAAAAAAATCTATGGATAAAGATACAAAGTACTCCCAACTTTCATGCCGATTGATTTACCGACTCTACTTATTATCTATGTGGAAAAACAAATGCAGATATTTAAATGAAAGATAATAAAATAACACTTTTTGTTAGCTCTTTGGCCGGAGGCGGGGCAGAAGGGGTTTGTGTTAATGTAGCAAATGGACTAGCCAAAAACGGCTGGGATGTAGACTTAATTGTATTACATTTAAAAAATGCAGCTTATTTAGATCGTGTTAACGAAAACGTAAATTTAATATCGTTAAATGCAGGCAATGCAAGGTACGCTATTGTTCCGCTATTAAAATATATTCGCCAAAACAAAATAGAAAAAATAGTTGTATTTAAATATGAACTAGCGGTATTACTTATTCTATTAAAAAGTGTTTTAAGGCTTAACATAAAAGTCATAGCACGGAATATTAATACTTTTTCTCAATCTAGTGGCCAAGGTAAAGGGATATGGCGTAGATATATTGCCAACCCATTAATCCAACATTACTTTTGTAAAGCTGATCATGTAATAAATCAATGTGAAGCAATGCAGGAAGATTTATTAACTGCGTTTCCTGAATTAAAAGGAAGAACCAGTGTAATCTTAAATCCTGTAGCAAAGCATGTTGAAGACTATGCGGAAAACCATAATAAAGAAAATAATCACAAGCAGAACTATATACTCTGTGTAGGGCGTTTGGAGAAACAAAAGGCCTTTCATTTTGCATTAGAAGCGTTCGCTAAAATAAGTAATAACTACCCAGACTTACGACTAAAAATTGTAGGGCAAGGTAGTCTTGAAAGTGAGCTTAAAAGCTTAGCAAAACAGCTTGAAATCAGTGAGAGCGTAGACTTTGAAGGCTTCCAACCTCACATGCTCGATTATTATTTAAATGCTAAAGTTACTTTATTAACTTCTATTTACGAAGGCTTTCCTAACGTACTCGTAGAGTCTATAACCTTAGGCACTCCTGTTGTTTCGTTTGACTGTCCTAGTGGACCAAGTGAAATAATAAACCAAGGGAGCAATGGCTACCTTGTAGAATATCAAAATATCGACGACCTTATATTCTATTTAGACAAAAGCTTAAATACTCAGTTTGACTCTAAAGTTGTAATGGAAACAGCTAAAAAAAATAAAGTGTCAGAAGTTATGAAAAAATATTCAGAACTCTTAAAGAATATCTAACTGGGTTAGTAGAATGACTTCAATTGAAAAGCAGTTAATAAAATACAGAAATACCAAGCTTATTTATAGTTTGGCGGTATTGGCTTTAGCATTTTTATATGCTTTGGTTCTATCGAATTACATTCCTATGGATGTGACTATAAAAGACCGACTAAACTACATCGAATATGCAAGCAATCCAGAAATAATATTTGTTAGATATTGGTCTAGCGGCGTAATTTCTAGCTTTTTTAACGAACCTGTGTGGTTGGGGTTAAACTTTATATTTAGCCGCTTCTTAACTCCAGAACAAGTTGTAGCAACAATAATATTTTTTTCAGCTTTTAGCTCTGCGTTTGTAATACTTAAAATTAACCCAAGGTACATCTTTTTTCTCGTTTTTATTTTACTTTTCCCACAAGTGATAACTAAATATGTAGTTCATATTAGGCAGGGGTTTGCTATTAGCTTATTTTTGCTAGGGTGGTTTTGCCAATCTCGTTCATGGCGATGGTTCTTCTTTGCTTTAACTCCATTAATACACGCGAGCTTCTTTTTTATATTATTTTTATATGTTTTTACTCACATTCTTAGAGATGTAAAGCTATCTAGTGACATAAGAACAATAGCGGTTATTTTATTCGGCTTAACGATAGGGGTAGGCCTAGGCTTTTTAGCCGGTGCAGTTGGGGCAAGGCAAGCAAACGTGTATGAATTTAGTGCTAGCTCGGTCAGCGGTTTAGGTTTTGTTTTATGGTTATGTGTTTTTACTTTGTATTACTTGCAAGGACGTACATTCGCCAAAAAGAATGCTTTTGCAATGAGCATAATAGCCTTTTATCTATCCACTTATTTTTTGATTGAAGTGACAGGGCGAATTTTCGAAAGCTCTGTCGTAATAGTACTATTAGCGAGTTTGGGCTTAACTTCGTGGCGAAGGCTTTGCTTTTTTGGATTAATAATATCGTTTACGTTAATTACGTGGATTCTCAGATTTAAAGAACCTTGGTTAGGCTGGGGTACAGGGTTGTAATGAAAAAAATTATTCATATTTCTACCGGCTTAGAAAATGGTGGTGCAGAAGGCGTTTTATACAGGCTTTGTAAAGGCGATAAGCACAATACTCATATTGTGGTCTCATTAATTGGTAGGGGTAAATATGCTGACCTATTGGAAGCTGAAGGAATTAGGGTTTACTGCCTCAATATGCCTTCAGGAAGGGTTTCTATTAATGGCCTATTAACCTTATATAGATTAATTAAACAGCAAAATGCTGACGTAATACAAACATGGATGTATCATGCCGACTTGATTGGTGGGGTAGTAGCTAAGTTAGCTCGAGCAAAATCAATTTACTGGAATGTACGACACTCCACGATAGAAATTGAACATTCTAAAAAGTCACTTGTGCTTGTCGCTAAAGCTTGCTCAATACTTTCTAAGTGGATCCCAAAAAAAATCATTTATTGTGCAGAGCAAGCTAAAGTAACCCATGAGCAGTTAGGGTACGATAGTTCAAAATCCATAGTCATTGGAAATGGTTACGATTTAGAGTTATTTACCGTTGATAATGCAGGGGCACATACCTTCCGTAGCAGTATAGGTCTTGAGCAATCTGAATTGCTTATAGGTATGATCGGCCGATATAACCCGCAAAAAGATCATCATAATTTATTACAGTCACTTTATTTAGTAAAACAAGCTGGTTATTCGTTTAAATGCGTTTTAATAGGGCGAGAAATAGAGCGGAATAACCAGGTGTTATTTGAGCAAGTTGATAATTTAAATTTGACAGAAGAAATTATTTTATTAGGTCAAAGAACCGATATACCTCACATAATGAACGCACTTGATATAAATATTTTATCTTCATCTTTTGGGGAGGGGTTTCCAAATGTCTTAGCTGAGGCTATGGCCTGCGGGACACCATGCGTAACTACAAATGTGGGAGATGCTGGGTTAATTGTAAAATCGACAGGTTGGGTTGTTAGCCCAAAAAATCATAATGAACTAGCTGACGCTATTATTGGTGCTATTAAAGAAAAAGAGTTACAAGAAGAAAATTGGTTAAATCGCTCAAAGGCATGTAGAAAAAGGGTTGAAGATAATTTTAGTATTAATTCAATGATTAATAACTATCACGCAGCTTGGTCAATATAGTTTAACTATTAATTATCTGCGTCTGTATTTATTAAAATCAAACAAATAGGAAGTATTAAAATTTTTTCAAATTACCAACTTAGGGATAAAGCTAATGCCTAAACTTTTATTTTTAGTTAATGTGGACTGGTTCTTTATTTCACATCGTTTACCAATTGCACAAGAAGCGCTTAAACAAGGGTATGATGTTACCATAGCTTGTCATTTTACAGAGCATAAGCAAGAGCTTATAAATATGGGTTTTAATGTTGCAGAATTACCATTTAGTAGAAGTGGTGGCAGCATAGGTAATGAGCTAAAAACACTTAAAGCTATTCGTAACTTAATTAAGCAAGAGCAGCCATCGGTTATTCATGCTGTAACAATAAAGCCTGTTTTATATGCAGGGTTAGTATTAAAAACTATTAAACAAAAAATACCGTTTGTAGCTGCTATATCTGGCTTAGGCTATGTATTTACTGCTAGTACGTTTAGGGCAAAGCTAACTAAATTTATAGCATCAATGGTGTATAAAGTTGCGCTAGCTCATAAAAATAAAACGGTTATCTTTCAAAATAGATCAGATGAAAAAATACTAACAGATGTAGCTAAACTTGCAGCTAACGATAAAATACTTATTAAAGGCTCTGGAGCCGACTTATCTGTTTATAATCACATCCCTGAAATAAACCGCCCACACATTAAAGTAGCAATGGCATGTCGTTTACTACGTGAAAAAGGTGTTTATCAATATATTGAAGCTGCCAAAATAGTTAAGGCACAGCTCCCAAATACACAGTTTTTGCTTATTGGAACACCCGACTTAGAAAATCCAAATACAATAAAACAAGCTGAAATTGACAAGTGGGTTAATGACGGAGTAATTGATTACTTAGGACATCGTAATGACATTCCTGCAATTTTCTCAGATGTAAACATTGTTACCCTCCCATCATTTTATGGTGAAGGCGTCCCTAAAGTACTTATTGAAGCAGCAGCGTGCGGTAGAGCGATTGTGACAACTACAAATCCAGGTTGTAGTGATGCCATAATTAATAATGTAACAGGGCTAGCTGTTCCTCCTATGGATGCACAATCACTTGCCGATGCTTTTATTCAACTAATCAATAACCCAGAGCGACGTATAGAAATGGGTGTTAAAGCCAGAATATTTGCAGAAAAAGAGTTTGATGTTAAAGCTGTCGTAGATACTCACATCAAAATATATAAAGCATTGCTGGATAATAAACTATGATCGCTATTACTGGTTATAGTGGCTTTGTCGGTACAGAGCTACTAAAAAAAATAAATACCGAAAAGCAGCACTTATTGCTCGGGAGAAAACCGATACCTGGCAACTACAAACATCAGTATTTTGACCTCAGTAACTCAGTTCAAAAATTAGATTTAAGTGGAGCTAAAGTGCTTATTCACTGCGCCGCTCGCGTCCACATAATGAACGATAACTCTGAAAACCCAATAGATGAATTTAGAGCTGTAAATACAAAAGGGACTTTAAACTTAGCGACTCAAGCTGCCCAAGCTGGTGTTAAACGCTTTATATTTATAAGTACTATTAAAGTAAATGGCGAAAGTACAACTGGTCGTAAGCCTTTTAACGAACAAGAATGCTCCCCAGAAGACCCATATGGAGTTTCTAAAGCGGAGGCCGAGCAGCAGTTGCTCGCTCTAGGGCAACAAACAGGTATGGAAATAGTAATAATAAGGCCACCGTTAGTCTATGGCGAAGGCGTAAAGGCTAACTTTGCATCTTTGATGAGGTTAGTAAACAAAGGTTTTCCTCTACCTTTTAGATCAATAAATAAAAATAAAAGAAGCCTAGTGTCTGTATATAATTTAGTTGATCTAATTAAAGTATGTGTTGAACACCTAAATGCGGCTAATAAAGTATTTTTAGTAAGTGATGATCATGACCTTTCCACTGCCGAAATGGTACAATTAATGGCTAAGGTACAGGGCAAGTCAAACGTAGCACTTCCAGTACCAACAACGTTATTTTCAATTGCGGGCTCTATATTAGGCAAAAAACACGTAGTTGATCGTTTAATAGGCTCTTTGCAAGTAGATATTACGCATACAAAAGATACCTTAAAATGGACACCTCCATATTCAGTTGAAGATGGTTTTAAGTTATCAGCAAAAATTAAATAGGTTAGTTAATGATTCGTATACTCGACATTTTGTTTTCATTGGTAGGTTTAATACTTACTACGCCATTCTTAATTATTTTATATATCATTGGCCTATTCGATACTGGCTCGCCGCTTTTTATGCAAGAGCGCGTTGGTCGTAATAAAAAACCGTTTACTTTAGTTAAATTTAGAACAATGACAGTAGATACAGCCTCTGTAGCTAGCCACTTAGCAAGTACAGCATCTATTACACCATTTGGCGGTTTTTTACGTAAAACAAAGTTAGATGAACTACCACAGCTATGGAATGTACTTAAAGGTGAAATGAGCTTAGTTGGGCCGCGCCCCGGGTTATTCAACCAAGACGAGCTTACCCAAGCGCGCGAAGCGAAAAATATATACACAGTACGTCCTGGCATTACTGGCTTGGCGCAAGTAAACGAAATAGACATGTCTACTCCACAACTGCTAGCTGAAACCGATGCAAGAATGATTGCCACACTTAATTTAAAACACTACTTTACTTATATACTACAAACCGTCACAGGAAGTGGCAGTGGCGATAGAGTAAAATAGCTAAATTACATACACAAATTTACAAAAAGTAACCAAATACATAAAGACTATATAATCTTTTGCATATAGTCTTTAACTATTAAGTGCAATAGTTGTTCATCTTGTAGTAAAATTGTAACCAATAGAATAGTAGTATCACTGCTAGCTTCAGGGAAATGTATTGTGTTTTTAAAATTCTTAGTTAACTTGCCTCGCCCCCAAAAAAGAGTTGTATCACTTGTTGTAGATAGCATTTTTATTATTGTTGCTTTTTGGCTTGCCTTTTTACTTAGGCTTGACAGCACCGCTGTTTTAAAAAATACACACACATGGATTCTGCTGGCAACAGTACTACCGTTAAGCTTACTTAGCTTTGTAAAGCTTGGCTTATACAGGGCAGTACTTCGTTATATGAATACCCAAGCTATGTGGGCCATTATTGCAGGTGTTGTACTTTCTACCGTTTACTTAACCGTTTTATCTTTCTTTTTAAGTGCCCCTGTACCACGCACAGTGCCATTTATATACGCAAGTTTTTGTATTTTATTTGTAGGCGGAGCTAGGCTTACCGTTCGTGCAGTTGTTGGGAAAATTACAATGCGCCGTAAAGAAGGGGTCATTATATATGGCGCGGGATCAGCTGGACGCCAACTTGCAACTGCCTTAGCTAATGGCCCAGAGTACTCACCAGTTGCCTTTATTGATGATGATCCTAAAAAGCATTTATCACTAATACAAGGTGTTTGTGTGCATGCCCCATCTCAAATAGCTGAAATAGCAAAGCAAAAATGTGCTAATAAAATTTTACTTGCCCTGCCAAGTACTTCTAGAAGCCGTCGTAAGGAAGTGCTTAACGCAATCGAAAAGTTCAAGCTACAAGTTATGACCGTTCCTGGTATGGCTGATATTGTTTCGGGCACGACTAATTTAGATGAGGTTAAAGATGTTGAGATAGACGACCTGTTAGGTAGAGACTCTGTACAGCCTCGTCAAGATCTTATGTCGGCAAATATAGAAAAAAAAGTAGTCATGGTAACAGGGGCGGGTGGCTCAATCGGCTCTGAGTTGTGCAGGCAAATAGTTAAAAATAACCCTACAAAAGTAGTGTTGTTTGAACTTTCTGAGTTTGCTTTATACGCGATAGAAAAAGAGCTATCAGAGTACTGCACTTCAAATAACTTAAGCATAGAAGTATTACCTATATTAGGCTCAATACAAAATAAAAAACTGGTTGAATCAACGTTTTCTACCTTTAACGTACAAACTGTTTACCATGCAGCTGCATACAAGCATGTACCATTAGTAGAACACAACGTAGTAGAAGGTGTTCGTAATAATATTTACGGCACTTACAACGTAGCTACGGCAGCAATAAACGCAAAAGTAGACACGTTTGTTTTAATATCAACCGATAAAGCCGTACGACCTACAAATATAATGGGCACAACAAAACGCATGGCAGAACTTGTGCTTCAAGGGTTGTCTGAGGTTCAAAATACCACACGTTTTACAATGGTACGGTTTGGTAATGTATTGGGGTCATCGGGTTCTGTTGTTCCATTATTTAGAAAGCAAATTAAAGCAGGTGGTCCTATAACGTTAACTCACCAAGATATTACACGCTACTTTATGACCATACCTGAAGCTGCTCAGCTTGTTATTCAGGCTGGTGCTATGGGCATTGGTGGCGATGTGTTTGTTCTTGATATGGGCGAGCCGGTAAAAATTAAAGATTTAGCAACGAAAATGGTCCACCTATCGGGGCTTGAAGTTAGGCACGAAAAGCGCCCACATGGCGATATAGAAATAAAATGCACCGGTTTGCGCCCAGGCGAGAAGCTGTTTGAAGAGCTACTTATTGGTGATAATGTTACTGGCACCGATCACCCAAGAATTTTAAGTGCTCAAGAAATAAAAATGCCATGGTGTGAGCTTGAACCATTTCTAGGTAAACTAAAAGTAGCATGTGATGAGTCAAATCACATGCTAATACGTAAGTTATTGCTGCAAGCACCTACTGCGTTTTCTCCTACAGATGGTATATGCGATCTTAATTGGCAGGAAAAACAAAATAGTCAAACTAATATCACTATTTTGCCAAATGCAAAAGGCTCTTAACATAGCGTGTGATAACAATAACCTCCGCTTATTCTAAGAGATAATTAAGATTAAATTATCAGAAAATATTTTTATGTTTAGCTTAGGGTATACCTCTAAGCTATTTAAATAATATTTCATATTCTAAAATGACTTTATATTTACTTGCGAAGAACAGTCTATATTTAAAGCTAAAATATACCAAACTGCTTAAATATTATTGTGGGTTAGTATTGTGTTTAAAGTATTTACTCTCCTTGACTATACTATAGCTCTGGAAAAGCAGCCTATAATTAATGAATAATCTTAAAGGATTAATATGAAAATTGCCGTAGTAGGTACAGGCTATGTAGGCCTGTCAAATGCAATGCTTCTAGCGCAACATAACGAAGTTATAGCGCTTGATATTGACGAAAAAAAAATAGCACTTTTAAATGATAAAAAATCACCGATTGTTGATACCGAAATTAGTGAGTTTTTAACTCGTAGCGATTTAAACTTTACAGCAACTACCGATAAAGTTGCCGCTTATACAAACGCTGATTTTGTTATTATTGCGACACCTACCGATTACGATGTAGAAAACAACTACTTTAATACCAACTCTGTTGAAGCAGTAATAAAAGATGCAATGGCACATAATCCTAATGCGGTTATGGTGATTAAGTCGACTATTCCGGTTGGCTTTACGGCTGATATTAAAAAACAGCTAAATGCCGAAAACCTTATTTTTTCGCCAGAATTTTTGCGTGAAGGCAAAGCACTTTACGACAACTTACACCCTTCGCGTATTGTAGTGGGGGAGCAAAGTGAGCGCGCAACTGTATTTGCTAATTTACTGAAGCAAGGTGCAATTAAACAAGACGTTGAAGTGCTATTCACTGACTCAACGGAAGCGGAAGCGATTAAGTTATTTTCTAACACC
>Ga0208334_100231_pt1 | contig 24610 bp, 23 predicted proteins | sample DeeseametaMP0900_FD_184201 | JGI IMG/M metagenome (GOLD analysis project Ga0208334, IMG submission 184201) | Marine microbial communities from the Deep Indian Ocean - MP0900 (SPAdes) | ecosystem: Environmental > Aquatic > Marine > Oceanic | place: East of Durban, South Africa, South Indian Ocean...
GCCGCCATGTTCGACCACCGTCGCCACCGCGATGCGCGGCGCCTCGGCGGGGGCGAAGTTGACAAACAGACCGTGGTCGCGCCGCTCCCAGGGCAGGTCCTCGTTGCGGGTGACGCCGCGGGCGCGTTCGGCGGCGGTGATGTTGCGCACCTGGCTGGTGCCGGTTTTGCCGGCGATCCGCACGTCTTCGGCCACCGACCGATAGCGATAGGCGGTGCCGCGCCGGTTGTTCGAGACCTCGAACATCGCCTTACGGATCTGGCGCAGGTGGTTCTCGTTGATGCCGAGGCTTTCGCCCCCGCGCGAGGGCTCTTCGACGCCATCGATCCGCTTGATCAGTCGTGGCGCGACGCTGCGGCCGGTGGCCAGCCGCGCCGTCATCACCGCCAGTTGCAGCGGCGAGGTCAGCACGAAACCCTGGCCGATCACGGCGTTCACCGTGTCGCCGACCACCCAGTCGGCGCCGCGGTTGACGAATTTCCAGTTCTTGTCCGGCACCAGCCCCTTGGTCACCGCCGACATCGGCAGGTCATGCACCTCGCCCAGTCCGAGCCTGCGGGCCATCTCGGCGATCTTTTCGATGCCGACCTTGATGGCGAGGTCGTAGTAATAGACGTCACAGCTTTCGCGCAGGCTTTTCTCGAGGTTCATGTGGCCATGACCGGCACGTTTCCAGCAGTGGAATCGCCGGCCCGAGACCTCGAGATATCCGGGGCACCAGACGGTTTCGGTGGGGGTGATCAGCCCGGCCTCCATCGCCGCCAGGGCGGCAGCCATCTTGAAGGTCGAGCCCGGCGGATAGGCGTCCTGCACGATCTTTGAGGCCAGCGGCCGGTGGTCGTTCTCGCGCAGGACGCTGTAATCGGCGACGGAAATGCCGCGCACGAACTTGTTGGGGTCGTAGGAAGGTGAAGAACAGGCGGCGAGCACATCGCCATGCTCGAGGTCGAGCACCACGACGCTGGCGCTTTCCTCGCCCAGCCGCGCGGCGGTGTAGTTCTGCAACTGACTGTCGATGGTAAGCTGCACAGTGGCGCCGCTGGTGCCTTCGCGGCGGTCGAGTTCGCGCATGACGCGGCCAACGGCGTTGACCTCGACCCGCTTGGCTCCGGCCTTGCCGCGCAGCACCTCTTCGAGCTTGGTCTCGACGCCGACCTTGCCGATCTGAAACCGCGGAATGCGCAGCAGCGGCGGCGGATCGGCGTAATGCGCAAGATCGCGTTCCGAAACCGGGCCGACGTAACCCACGACATGCGCCAGATCGTGGCGCAGCGGGTAATGCCGCGACAGGCCCACCTCGGGGGTGACCCCGGGCAGGGCAGGGCCGTTGACGGCGACGCGCGAGATGTCTTGCCAGCTTACCCGGTCGGCCACGGTCACCGGCAGGAACGGCGCCGAGCGCTTCATCTCGGCGCGGGCCCGTTCGACCTCTTCGGGATCGAGATCGACCAGCTGGCCCAGGCTGTCGAGCACGGCGTCGATGTCGCCGGCGTCCTCGCGCACCATGGTGATGCGATAGGCCGGCGCATTGGCCGCCACGGCCACGCCGTTGCGGTCGAAAATCTCGCCGCGCGCCGGCGGGATCAGCCGGATGTTGATCCGGTTTTCTTCCGCCAGAAAGCGGAACTGATCGGCCTGATCGACCTGCATGTGGCGCATCCGCCAGCCCAGCAGGCCGACAAACCCGGCCTGAAGCCCGGCGACCACGAGGCCCCGGCGGCTTATCTTGCGGGCGCTTTCCAGCGTGTCCTTGGGCGGGCGTCTCATGTCATCCTCCCGGCGGCGAGTTCCGCGTTGCTGCGGGCGCGCACGCCGAGCAGCCACTCGGAGGCCAGCGCCACGACGGGATAGATGGCCACGGTAAAGAGCACCTGCAAGAGCGACAGCCCCAGAAGCGGCCGCGGCAGCATGAAGAGAGTGAGCGCCACCCGGTAGGCCAGCGCCACCGCAAGGATGGTGAGCGCCACAAGGATCATCTCGGCCAGGAACCCGGCGTCGCGCAGCCCCGGGCCGCGCTTGCGCATGGCTTCGCAGGCCAGCACGACGATGGCCGCCATCAGCCCCGGCGGGCGCTGGAAAAAGAAATCGGTCAGCAGGATCGCGGCGGCGACAAAGACCGCCGGCACATAATCGGGGCGGCGCAGCGACCAGGCTAGGCAGAGCGCCAGCAGCACGTCGGGCGCGGGCCACCGCACCGGCCCGGTTTCGAGCGGCAGCAGCCGGAAAAAGACCGTGGTCAGCGCCAGGGCGAGGAAGGTGAGGCGCATCAGCCAGAGTCGCGAGGCGGTATTGTCAGCCATCGACCGCCTCCCCGGTGTCCTGCGGCGCCTCTTCGGCCAGATCCCCCTCGGTTTCGGGGGGCACCACCAGATCGCCGGCGGTGTCGACCGCGGGCGTGCCGTGATCGCGCAGCACCCGGAGGAATTCGAGCCGCTCGATATCGGCCGAGAGGCGCACCCGCAGGCGGCCGCCCGGATCCTTGGCGACCTGCCCGATCACCAGCCCCGGCGGCAGCACGCCGGCATCGCCCGAGGTGATCACCCGGTCGCCGGGGCGCACCTGGTCGGCGTCTTCGAGAAAGTCGATCGGCGGCACCATGGAATTGTCGCCCACCACCAGCGCCTTTTGCCCCGACGGCTGGATCAGCGCCGGCACCTTGGACGAGGTGTCGGTGAGCATGATCACCCGGCTGGTGCGTTCGCCGACGCCGGAGATGCGGCCGACCAGCCCCAGCCCGTCCATCGCCGCCCAGCCATCCTGAATGCCGTCGCGGTTGCCGACGTTCAGCAACAGCGACTGCCGGAAGGGCGAGCCGCTGTCGGCCAGAACCACGCCGGTGACATAGGTCAGCTGCGGATCAAGGCGCACATTGTTGAGATCGAGCAGGCGGGCGTTCTCCTGTTCGAGTTGCAGCGCGGCTTCCTTCCAGCTCTTCATCTGCTGCAATTCGCGGCGCAGCTCCTGGTTCTGGGCGTAGAGCGATTGATAGGACTGGAAATCGCGGATCAGGTTGACCGTGGCGGTGACCGGCGCCATCGCCCAGGAAAAGCCCGGCATCACCCGGTCGACCACCTGGGCGCGAAACCGTTCGACCCGCGGGCTGTCGATCCGCCAGAAGATGAAAAGCCCGATCAGACAGAGCAGGATGACAAAGGTCACCAGCCGCCGGAGCGGGCCTGCGTAATCCTCCTGATGCGCGCGATCTCGGGCCAACGCGGCGTCTCCGGTCTCTGGGTCAGTCCGTCATATCACGGCCGGGCCGGCGCAATCCAGACGCGGCCGCTTCACGATTGGCGAAGGGTGGGGGCGCTCCCCACCGCCGGCTCAGCTGTCGTAATCGATCGCGTGGCGCAGCTGCTTTTCGTATTCCAGCGCCTTGCCGGTGCCAAGCGCCACGCAGTTCAGGCTCTCGTCGGCAATCGACACCGCCAGCCCGGTCTGCTCGCGCAGCGCCAGGTCAAGATCGCCCAGCAGCGCGCCGCCACCGGTCAGCATCACGCCACGGTCGACGATGTCGGCAGCCAGATCCGGCGGCGTGGTCTCGAGCGCGGTCATCACCGCCTCGCAGATCGCCTGCACCGGCTCGGAAAGCGCCTCGGCCACCTGGGCCTGGGTCACTTCGGTTTCCTTCGGCACGCCGTTCAGCAGGTCGCGTCCGCGCACCTGCATGCTGGCGCCGCGCCCGTCGTCGGGCATCCGCGCGGTGCCGATCGAGGTCTTGATGCGTTCGGCGGTGCTCTCGCCCACTAGGATATTCTGTTGCCGGCGCAGATAGTTGACGATGGCTTCGTCCATCCGGTCGCCGCCGACGCGGACCGAGCGGGCATAGACGATGTCGCCCAGCGACAGCACCGCAACTTCGGTTGTGCCGCCGCCGATATCGACCACCATGTTGCCGGTGGGATCGGTGATCGGCATGCCGGCACCGATGGCCGCCGCGATCGGTTCGGCGATCAGCCCGGCCTTGCGTGCGCCCGCCGAGAGCACTGACTGGCGAATGGCGCGTTTTTCCACCGGGGTGGCGCCGTGGGGCACGCAGACGATGATCTTGGGCTTTGAGAAGGTCGAGCGCTTGTGCACCTTGCGAATGAAATGCTTGATCATCTCTTCGGCGGTGTCGAAATCGGCGATCACCCCTTCGCGCATCGGGCGGATCGCCTCGATGCTGCCCGGCGTGCGGCCCAGCATCAGCTTGGCATCCTCGCCCACCGCCAACACCTTCTTGACGCCGTCCTTGACGTGATAGGCCACCACCGAGGGTTCGGACAGGATCACGCCCTTGCCTTTGACATAGACCAGCGTATTGGCCGTGCCGAGGTCGATGGCCATATCGGCGGAGAACATACCAGTCAGGTCGGACAGTGAAAACATTCAGGATGCGCCCTTCGCTTGGTGCTGCAAGTCGGAGTCTGCCATAAATATGGGCCGCGACTCTGCACCAGAGCCCGGCCACGGGCACTTATACGGAGCCGCGCAACCGGACGAAAGAGGGGGGGGCGGACAAATCAGCACGTTTCCGCCGCATGAGACCCACAATAAACGGTGTGATGCGCTCATCTGCCCGGGCCCCGCCACGGGCGCGGCCGGCCGGCCGGCGGCGCCTTCGGGCGAAGCGCATGAGAAGATTGCGCTTTTCGGCCAGAGGTTGATCTGGGCGCTTCGCCGGCCATTTGACCGACGCGGGCGGCACCGGCGGTGATGCCGAATGCGGGTCTCGGGCGCGCCAGCGCCGCGACGTCCCGGGGGCCGCCCGTATCGCCCCGCCCCGCCGGTGGCGAATGTCGCTTTCATTGCTTCACTGGTCGGGCTGGTTTTGCAGCGGCCCGGCGCGGGGCGTTATCCACGGGTCAAAGCCCTCTGGAGTGAGCCCGTCATGAAGACCCATGTAAAAGCGCTTGTCGTCGGCGGTGGTGCCGTCGGCACCTCGATTGCCTATCACCTCGCGCGTGCCGGGTGGCAGGATGTGATGCTGCTCGAACGTGACGAGCTGACCTCGGGGTCCACCTGGCATGCCGCCGGGCTTCTGCCGCTGTTCAACATGGGATATGCGACAAGCCATATCCACGATTATTCGGTCAAGTTCTACAAGACGCTCGAGGAAGAGACCGGGCTCAACGCCGGTTTCTATGTGGTCGGCAACCTGCGCATGGCGCAGAGCCGCGCGCGGATGGACGAATTTGAGCTCTATGCCTCGACCGCCGAGACCGTGGGCATTCCCTACGAATGGATGAGCCCCGACCAGATCCGCGAACGCTGGCCGCTGGTGCGCACCGAGGATTTGCAGGGCGCACTCTATCATCCGACCGACGGCTACATCAATCCGGCCGATGTCACCCAGGCGATGGCCAAGGGCGCCCGCCAGCGCGGCGTGGTGGTCGAGCGGCGCTGGCAGGTCGACGGCTATCACTGGACCGGCGCGGAGTGGCAGGTCACGGTGACGAAGATGGTCGAGAAAGGCGGCAACCTGGTGCCGTCGGACGAGCAGCAGGTCATCTCCGCCGAACATGTCGTCACCGCCACCGGCAACCATGCGCAGCGCACCGCGCGGCTTCTGGGGCTGAAGATCCCGGCGATCCCGGTCGAACACCAGTACATCGTCACCGAGCCCGACCCGGCGCTGGCGGAATGGCGTGCCGTCGGCAACGCCGAACACCCGGTACTGCGCGATGCCGATGCCAAATGGTACGTGCGCGAAGAGCGCAAGGGCTGGATCCTCGGCCCCTATGAGCGCAATGCGCCGGCGCGTTTCCTCTACGATGTGCCGGAGTCGTTCCGCGCCGATCTCTTCCCGCTCGATCTCGACCGGATCGAAGAGGAATACATGAGCATGATCCACCGCATTCCGTCGTCGGAAACGGTGGGGCTGAAAGACGACTACAACGGCCCGATCTGCTACACCCCTGACGGCAACCCGCTGGTCGGCCCGGCGCCGGGGCTGCGCAACATGTGGCTGGCCGAGGGCTTCAGTTTCGGCATCACCGCCGCCGGTGGCACCGGGTATTACCTGGCGCAGATGATGGTCGAGGGCGAGGCCGAGATCGACATGGCGGCGCTCGACCCCAAGCGCTACGGCCGTTGGATGACGACGGAATACGCCGCGCGCAAGAACGAGGAATGTTACGAGCACGTCTACATCCTGCACCACCCGGATGAGGAGCGCGAGGCCTGCCGGCCGCTGCGCACCGCGCCCTGCTATGACCGGATGAAGGCGCGGGGCGCGCAGTTCGGCTGCGTCAACGGCTTCGAGCGTCCGAACTACTTCGGCCCGCTGGACGCGCCCGAGAGCTTTGACCACGACGCGCGCAGCTTCCGCCGCGGCGGCTGGTGGCAATATGCGGTCGACGAGGCAAAGGCGGTGCGTGAGGGCGTCGGCCTGATCGATGCCTCGGCCTTCACCAAGCACTGGGTGTCGGGCAAGGGGGCGACCGAGTTTCTCGACTGGTTCACCACCAACAAGCTGCCCAAGGTCGGCCGCATCAACCTGACCTATGCGCTGACCGAGGCGGGCACGACGCGCACCGAATACACCATCGTGCGGCGCGAGGAGAACGGCTATTACCTGGTCTCGGCCGGGGCGCTGACCGAGTATGACGGCGATTACCTGCGCAAATCCGCCGAGGATTTCATGGAACGCACCGGCAAGCTGGTGCTGGTGCATGACGTGACGACGCAATGGGGTGTTTTCGCGGTGGCGGGGCCAAAGGCGCGGGCCCTGCTGCGCGACGTGATCAAGGATGCGGAACCTGACACGGCGCTTTCGAACAAGCGCTTCCCCTGGCTGTCGGCGCGCGAAATCGAGCTCGGCATGTGCCCGGTGATGGCGATCCGCGTGGCCTATACCGGCGAGCTGGGCTGGGAGCTGCACCACCCGATCGAGATGCAGAATTATCTTTTCGACCTGCTGGAAAAGGCCGGCGCGGCGCATGGGCTCAAGCTGGTGGGCGCGCGCGCGCAGAACTGGTTGCGGCAGGAGAAAAGCTATCGTGCCTTCGGCACCGAGCTGGGCCGCGACGCGACGCCGCTGGAGGCCGATCTGCCACGATTTGTCGATCAGGAGAAGGAATTCCGCGGCAAGGCGGCGATGCAGGCGCTGGGCGTCCGGTCGAAGTGCTGCACGCTTCTGATCGACGGGCCGGAGGACGCCGATCCCTGGGGCCGTGAGGCGCTTTATCTTGACGGTGAAAAAATCGGCCGGCTGACCTCGGGCGGCTATTCGGTGGCCTTCGACAAATCGATCGGCATGGGATATGTGCGGCCCGATCTGGCGGCGGAGGGCACGCGGCTCAAGGTGCGGATGCAGGGACAGCTCTGGGATGCGGTGGTGACCTGCGACGCGCCCTATGACCCGAAGAACGAGACGATCCGCAAGGACGGGTGATCCGGGCGGGGCCGGTGGCGCGCTGCGAGTCAGGCACGGGGTTCGCGCTCCGGGCCTGACCCGGGGTCTGTCGGCCGCGGCGGACGGCGAGGCCCCGGCGCGCGGGGCGGCGGATCAAGCCGTGGCGGGATACGCGCAGCCCGGGCTTGACCGGGGGCCGTCGTGGCGCCTCAGCCGGCGTTCTGTTGCAGGCGTTCGGCGTAGGCGCGGAGCTCTTCGGCCTCGTGGCGAGCGTCGCGCAGGCCTTCCATTGCGGCGGACAACTCGGCCTCTGTCTGGGCCAGCTGGTTGGTCAGCTCGGCCTCGCGCTGCTGAAGGTAGGTGATTGCCTGATCGCGGGTTTCTTCGGCCTCGTGCAACTCCTGGCTCATCCGCTCGAGCTCGCCGACGTCGGATTTCGACACCGCGGTGAACCGGTGCAGCAGCCAGTTTGCGAACCATCCCAGGCAGAAGGCCACAAACAGGATGATCGCCGTCGCGATGACAAATTCGGTCCTACTCATCCGCAGCGTCCTCCGTGCCAGAAGCGCCGCCTTCTTCTACGGAATCGTCAGGGCTTTCAAGCTCGGATTCGGCTATCTCGTCATTCTCGGGCAGCAACAGGCGGAATTCGATCCGGCGGTTGGCTTCGCGCCCCGCTTCGGTGTCGTTGCTCTCGATCGGCTGGGTCTCGCCATAGCCCTTGGCCCGGAAGGTCGAGGTCAGCACCCGGCGGTTGCGCAGTTCGGTCAGGATCGCATTGGCGCGGGACTGGCTGAGATCGAGGTTCATGCTCTCGCGGCCCTGGCTGTCGGTGTGGCCGGCGATCTCGAGATCGATCTGGTCGCAGCCCGATAGCACTTCGGCAATGTCGTCGAGGATGTCCTTGCCGGCGGCGTCGAGCGTGTCCGACCCCGGCTCGAAGCTCAGCTTGCGGTCGCCGAGGACAGTCTGAATGCGGCCCAGGCATTCCTCGGGGGTGGGCAGCGCGGCCTGCGGGTCGAGCGCCTCGGCATATTCGACCTCGATGGTGAATTCGGCGCCTTCGCCCAGCTTCTCGGCCATCAGCGCCGCCATCGCGGCGCTGGCCGACTGGTCGCCGGTCCGGCCAGCGATGTGCATGTCGTCGGGGGTGACGGTGACCGCGCCATTGGCAAGGTAGGACAGCGCCTCGATCGCCGCCAGCACCCGCACCGGCCAGCCGCCGGGCAGAGTATCGTCGACCCGGGCGGTGGTGCGCACCGCGGCGCTGGCAAAGGCCGCCTTGGCATAGCTCTCGGCGGTCTGCCGAGTCATCTCGCTCGACACCCGGCCGCGCAGGTGCACCTGGCCTTCGGGGCTCAGGGTGGCGACGAATTCCGGCGGGCCATCGTCGTTGGCCTCCGGGGTTTCCGGCAGAACGGCGGTCAGGTCGAAGACCGGCGGCAGGTCGTTTTCCAGCGTGCCCACGGTCTGATCGAAAAGCGCCTGATCGGTGCCCTCGGGCACGATCATCGAAATCTCGGCGTCGGTCATCGTCACGGTGCCGCCGCCCAGCGCGTCGAGCGCCGCGATCGACAGTTCCGCGGCCTCGGCCCAGCGCTTGGTCGGCACGCCCAGCCCGATCCGGCATTCGGTGTCGGGCGCCATGCCCTGCGCCGCCTCGGCGGCCTGAAGGATGCGCGCCCGCGCCTCGTCGGTATCGGCCGAACAGGCGTCGAAGCGGCCGGCGCCTTCCTCGATCACATAGCGCAGGGTGAAGGGGGTGATCACTGGTCGCGGCGCCGAGATCGCCAGTTGCACACGCACATCCTCGGGCGCGAGCTTGAGCAGTGCGGCCTCGGTCTTGACGCGCTCCTCTTCGCTGTCGGTCATGGCGGTGACAAGCACCTGCGTCGGCTCGACCGAGATCTTCGAGCGCGGCAGGCGGGTCAGCGCCTCGAGCGCAAAGCGCATGGCGTCGTCCCAGCCCGGCGGCACCTGGTGTTCGGCGGTCTCCATCAGGTCCGAGACATTCTCTTGGCCGACGATCTTGCCCATCCGGGTGACCATGGTGTCATGTTTGTCGCCCTTGGGCACCAGCCCGATGAGCGAGACGCCGGAATCGTTGCGCAGGATCTCGACCGAGAATTTCGGCGGCGCGAGTTCCTGGGTGTCGACCACGTCCATCTGGTCGATCACCCTTGCGGCATCGACCACCTGGCCGGCGTTCGACAGGGCGCGGAACCGGTCGGCCTCGGTCGGCGCGGTGCCGAAGAGAAAGACCTGAAGGCCGGTGGCATCGACCGAGGCCCAGCTCAGCCCGGCGATCTGGAATTGTTCGGTGACGGCCTGTTCCGAGGCGTCTTCCACCAGGGTGACGGCAGAACCGGCAGCGACGACCGACAGAACCGCCGCAAGGGCGAAGGAAGAGGCGGGCAGCACATAAGTCGAAAGGCGCATTCGGCGGGTCCGGGCTGTGAACGGTTGCGTTGGGATACGCCGGTCGCCGGGCGGTTTCAATCACGCCAGAAGCGCGGCGGCGAAAAACAGCACAGGCAGCAGCCCGGCGTTGCGGTTCGAGCGGAACAGCATCAGCAGCCGGTCCATGTCGTCCATCTTGAGCATGCGCATCTGCCAGACCATGTGCCAGCCAAAGGCCCAAGGCCCGCCAAGCGCGATCACCAGCGCCAGGATCATCGCTTTCGGCACCGCCAGGATGATTGCCAGCCCCATCAGGCTGACGCTGGCCACCAGAAAGCGGCCGAGCCATTTCGGCGTCGCATCGCCGAACAGCCGGGCGGTGGATTTCACCCCGATCAGCGCGTCGTCCTCCTTGTCCTGGTGGGCATAGATCGTGTCATAGAACAGCGTCCAGGCCATGCCCGCGAAGTAGAGCACGACGGCCGGCCATTCCAGACGCCCGGTATGTGCCGTCCAGGCCAGCAGCGCGCCCCAGTTGAAGGCGAAGCCGAGAAAGATTTGAGGCCACCAGGTAAAGCGCTTGGCAAAGGGATAGATCGCCACCGGCACCAGCGCGGCAACGCCCAGCAGGATGGCGGCGGCGTTGAAGGTCAGCAGGATGGCAAAGGCCACAAGCGCCTGCGCCGCCATCCAGAGCAGCGCGCCGGTGACGCTGACCTGCCCCGAGGGGATCGGCCGGCTGGCGGTGCGCGCGACCGAGCCGTCGATGTGACGGTCGGTGATGTCATTCCAGGTGCAGCCGGCGCCGCGCATCAGGAGCGCGCCCAGCCCACAGCCGACGAAAATCCAGAGATCGTGCCAGCGCGCGGTGTCGGTGTGCAACATCGCCAGCAGCAGCCCCCACCAGCAGGGCAGCAGCAGGAGCCAGGTGCCGATCGGCCGGTCGGCGCGGCTCAGCCGCAGGTAGGGCCGGGTGGCGGCGGGTGCCAGCCGGTCGACCCAATTGCCGCGCACCGCGTCGGAAACCTGCCCGGCGGCCTGCGGGGGCTCTGGTGTCGGGCTCTGCTCTGTCATATCTGTCATCCCATGAGTGGCACGGTCAGGCTGTATGTAGATCACCCGCTGGGGCAGGGGCAAACCATTCCTCTGGAACGGGCGCAGGCGCATTACCTCTTCGGGGTGATGCGGCTGGAGGCGGGTGCCGAGCTTTTGCTGTTCAACGGTTCCGATGGCGAATGGCGCGCCGAAGTGGCGCAGGCGGGCAAACGCGGCGGCGTACTGGTCTGCCGGGTGCAGAGCAAGCCGCAGGAAGTGCCGCCCGACCTCTGGCTGATCTTTGCCCCGGTCAAGAAGGCGCGCACCGATTTCATCGTCGAAAAGGCGGTGGAACTGGGGGTGCGGCGCATCCTGCCGGTGCAGAGCGATTTCACCAATTCCGAGCGCATCCGCGCCGAAAAGCAGCGCGCCCATGCGGTGGAGGCGGCCGAGCAATGCGGCGCCACCTTCGTGCCCGAGGTGGCCGATTTGCAGAAACTTTCGCGCCTTTTGGATGGCTGGCCGGCGGGCCGGCGGCTGATGTTCTGTGACGAGGCGCAGGCGGGCGGCGCCTCGGCGCAGGCCGGGCTTGCGGCGCTGAAGGATGGCCCTGCCGGTCCCTGGGCCATCCTGATCGGCCCCGAAGGTGGCTTTTCCGAGGCCGAGCGTGCCCGGCTGCATGGCTTTGAATTCACCCATCCGGTGGCGCTCGGGCCGCGCATCCTGCGCGCCGAAACCGCGGCGGTGGCGGCGCTGACGCTGTGGCAGTCGGTGCTGGGAGACTGGCAATGATGCGGCCGGCCGGCCCCGCCGATGTTGCCGCCCTGCGCGGCTTTCTTGAGACGCATATCGAGACCTCGATGTTCCTGCTCGGCAATCTCGAGGCGCATGGCGTGGGAGGATCGGCGCATGACCATGCCACGCGGTATTTCCTCTGGCAGGAAGCCGGCGAGATCACCGGCGTGTTCGGCGTGACGCGCAGCGGATACCTGATGTGCCAGATGCCGGCCATGACGGCCGCGGCCGCGGGCGCCTTTGCCCGTGCTCTGGAGGGGACGCCGATACTTGGCATGACCGGGGCGGCCGATCAGGTGCAGCGGGTGCTCGATGTCTTTGCCCTGCCAACGTCACTGTGGCAGGTCAACGAGGTTCAGCCGCTCTACGGGCTCGACTGCGCCGGTCTGCCAGAGAGCGCCGATGCCCTGCGGCCGGCGCAGGAGGATGACAAAGCGCTGCTGGCGGAATGGTTCACCACGCTTCTCCTCGACACCGGGATGGCCGCCGGCCCCGCCGCCAGGGAGCAGGGCGCGGCCCGCGCCATGGCGGCCATCGGCAGCGAGCGCTTTGCCTTTCTGTCCGAAGCAGGCCAGCCCGTGGCGATGAGTTCGATTACCGCCCGCGCCGGCCAAGCGGTGCAGGTCGGCGGCGTCTTTGTGCCGCGGGCGCTGCGCGGACAGGGCTTGGGCGGGCGTATGGTGGCGGCGCAGCTGCGGCAATGGCGCGCCCGGGGCATCGCGCGCGCGATCCTGTTTGCCGCCTCGCCCACCGCAGCCAAGGCCTATGAGCGCATCGGCTTTCGGCGTCGGGGCGATTACCGGGTCGCCCTGCTGAAACAGGGCCACATTCTGGGTGCGGCGACATGAGCTTTGTCCGCCCCGAAGTGCGTCGGGCGCTCTGGCGCTGGCGCGAGGTGCTGGCCGGGGTCGGGCTGCTGGCGCTGGGGCTCTGGTGGGGCTTCGGGGCCATCGGCTGGATGATCAACGGGCTGGGCTATGTGCTCACCGCCATGGCCGGCGCGCTGGTGGTGCTGGGCCTGCAACGGGGGCGGTTCCGCGACGGCGCGGACGGGCCGGGCGTGGTGCAGATCGTCGAAGGCCGGGTGGCCTATTTCGGCCCACTCACCGGCGGCGCGGTGGACATGGCCGACCTTTCGCGCCTCAGCCTCGACCGGCGGATGCATCCGGCGCATTGGATCCTCGCCCAGCCGGGCCACGACCCGCTTCACATTCCCGTCACCGCCAAGGGCGCGGACCAGCTGTTTGACGCCTTCACCAGCCTGCCCGGCCTGCGTACCGAGTACATGCTGCGCGAACTCGGCAGCGATACGTCGCGCGAAGTCGTGATCTGGCAGCGCCGGCAGATCGCCCCCGCCCTGCATTGACAGCCGGGAAATTTCCGCCCATCCCTTGCACACCCTTGAAGGCCACGATCGGAGCTGCGCCCATGTCCATTCCTCAATCCGGCGGCGGTGTGATCGAACGCCACGAGCAACTGGCAGAGTACCTCGCAGCGGGTTGCAAACCCAAGGAAAACTGGCGCATCGGCACCGAGCACGAGAAGTTCGGCTATTGCAAGGACACGCTGAAGCCCTTGCCCTATGAGGGCGCGCGCTCGATCGAGGCGGTGCTCTCGGGGCTGCGCGACCGGCATGGCTGGGCACCGGTAACCGAGGGCGGCAAGCTGATCGGGCTGGAAAAGGACGGCGCCAACGTCAGCCTGGAACCCGGCGGCGCGCTGGAGCTCTCGGGCGCGCCGATGGAGACCATTCACCAGACCTGCGACGAGGTGAATGTGCACCTGCGCGAGGTCAAGGACATCGCCGACGAGATCGGCGTCGGCTTTATCGGCCTTGGCGCCGCGCCGGAGTGGCAGCACGACCAGATGCCGCTGATGCCCAAGGGCCGTTACAAGCTGATGGATGCCTATATGGGCAAGGTCGGCACCATGGGCCGGGCGATGATGCGACGGACCTGCACGGTGCAGGTCAACCTCGATTTCGGCTCAGAGGCCGACATGGTGCAGAAGATGCGGGTGGCGATCGCGCTGCAACCGGTGGCCACCGCGCTCTTTGCCAATTCGCCGTTCTTCGAGGGGCGGAAAAACGGCCATAAATCCTGGCGCTCGCGCATTTGGCGCGATCTGGACGATGCCCGCACCGGCATGGTGCCCTTTGTCTTTGATGACGGCTTTGGTTTCGAGCGCTGGGTGCAATATGCGCTCGATGTGCCGATGTATTTTGTCTACCGCGATGGCGAATACATCGACGCGCTGGGCCAGTCGTTCCGCGATTTCCTGAAAGGCGAGCTGCCGGCGCTGCCAGGGGAAAAGCCCTTGATGAGCGACTGGGCCGATCATCTGACCACGCTGTTCCCCGAGGCGCGGGTGAAAAAATTCATCGAGATGCGCGGCGCCGATGGCGGCCCGTGGCGCCGGCTCTGCGCGCTGCCGGCCTTCTGGGTCGGGCTGACCTATGATCAGGGCGCGCTGGATGCCGCCTGGGATCTGGTGAAAGACTGGGATGCCGAGACCCGCGAAGCGCTGCGGGTTGCCGCCTCGGTCGGGGGGCTGGCGGCCGAGGCCGGCGGGGTCAAGATGCACGATCTGGCGCGCGAGGTGCTGGCGATCTCCGAGGTTGGTCTGGTGGCGCGCGGGCGCGCCGGCTCGGGCGGGCTGGTGCCGGACGAGACACATTTCCTCAATGCGCTGCGCGAAAGCGTCGAGAGCGGCAAGGTGCCGGCGGATGAGCTTGTCGAGCAATTCGAGGGCGATTGGGGTGGCGATCTCTCGCGGATCTACGCGGCGCATTCGTATTGAGCAGGTCCGCGGGGCGCGAACGCCGGTAGCCCCCTGGCCCTATGCGCCCAGCAGGCCGGTGAACCGGTCGATATCCGTCTTGCTCACCGACCAGTCGCAAACAAACCGAGCCCGCACCGCCTCGTCCTCCGGGCCGTCCAGCGAACCGAAGAGCGTGTACCGTGCCCCGGCCGCATGCAGCTTGCGGTGCAGCCCGCGTGGCAGGGTGCAGAAGATCATGTTGGCCTGAACCTCGTAAAGCAACGCCGCCTCGGAACAGCCGCGCAATCCTTCGGCCAGTCGCGCCGTATTGGCATTGGCCGCTGCCGCCATCTCGAGCCAGAGCCCGTCGTCGAGATAGGCCAGCATCTGCGCGGCAAGATAGCGGTGCTTGGAATAGAGATGCGCCCCGCGCTTGCGCCGAAGCTCGAATTCGCGGGCCTTGGCCGGGTCGAAGAGCACCACCGCCTCGGCCCCCATCAGCCCGTTCTTGGTGCCGCCAAAGCTCACCACGTCGACGCCGGCCCGCCAGGTCATCTCGGCGGGGGTACATCCCAGCGCGGCAATCGCATTGGCAAAGCGCGCGCCATCGAGATGCACCGGGTTGGCATGGCGTTTCGCCACCTCAGTCAGCGCGCGCAGCTCGTCCAGCGCATAAAGCCGGCCGTTTTCGGTCACCTGGGTCAGCGACACCGGGCCGGACTGGGCAATATGAACATCGCCGGAGCCATGATGCGTCATCGCGGCATCCAGCGCGGCGGGCGTCATCCGGTCGGCCTCGCCCACCAGGGTGAGCTTGGCGCCGCCGGTGTAGAACTCCGGCGCATTGCATTCGTCCACCTGAACATGCGCTTCGGGGGTACAGAACACGGTGTCCCAGGGTCGCGTCAGACAGGCCAGCGCCAGCGCATTGGCCGTGGTGCCTGTGGCAACGAGGTAGACGGCGGCCTCGGGCGCTTCGAAGATCTCGCGGATGCGGTCTTCGGCCTGCCGGGTCAGGTCGTCGCTGCCGTAAGAGGGCATGTGGCCGGCATTGGCCTCGGCCAGCGCCTCCATCACGCGGGGGTGGACCGGGCCGGTGTTGTCGGAGGCAAAGAACATCTCAGGTCGGCTCCTCGATGATATGGTCTTCCCAATCGTCGTCGTCGATCTCGAATTCCGGCACCGTCTTGTGCTGCATCGACACGCCGGCGGCATGGACGCTCTCAGGGGTGCCGGAAATCAGCGGGTGCCAGTCGGGCAGCGGCTTGCCTTGCCAGAGCAGGCGATAGGCGCAGGTCTTCGGCATCCAATAGGCGTGGCTGTCGATGTTCTCGGGCGTCAGCACGATGCATTCCGGCACGAACTGGTGGCGGATCTCGTATTGCGAGCAGCGGCAGCTCGCATCATCGAACAGCCGGCAGGCAACGCAGGTCAGCTCGACCTGTCCGGTGTCCTCGTCCTCGAGCTTGTTGAGGCAGCATTTGCCGCAGCCGTCGCAGAGCGCTTCCCATTCCTGCGGGGTCAGCGCCTTGAGCGGCTTTTTCTCCCAGAAGCGGGGCGGCAGGCCCTTGCGGTCGATCGGATCGCTCATGTGGTGGCCAGTATCTCGCGGGCGCGGGTGCAATCGGCCTGCATCTGGGCGATAAAGGCCTCCTGGCTGGCAAAGGTCGCCTCCGGGCGGAGATAGGAGACCAGTCCGACCGAGAGATGCGCGCCGTAGAGATCGCCGGAGAAATCGAACAGAAAGGTTTCGAGGTTGGGCACCGCACCGCCGAATTGCGGCCGGACGCCCAGCGAGGCAGCGCCGCGATAGCTGCCCTTGTGCGGCCCGTCGGTGACATCGACCAGCACCGCATAGACACCGAACGCCGGCAGGTGCAGCCCGGTCAGATCCATGTTGGCGGTGGGAAAGCCCAGCGTCCGGCCGCGCTGTTCGCCGCCCACCACCGGGCCGGCGATGCGGTGCCAATGGCCCAGCATCTCGGCCGCCAGTTCCGGTCGACCGTCGCTCAGCGCCTGGCGGATCGCGGTGGAGGAGACCTGCGCCGTGCCCTCCTGCAAGAGCGGCGCAATGGTGACGTCAAAGCCCATCTCTCGGCCGAAGCGCACCAGATCGTTGGCGGTGCCGGCGCGCTTGCGGCCAAAACAGAAATCCGCCCCCACCACCACATGCCGCAGCCCGAGCCCATCGCGCAGAACGCGGCCGCAGAACTCTTCGGGCGACAGCCCGGCCAGCGCGTGGTTGAAGTTCAGCTCATAGAGCACATCGACGCCCAGTTTTTCGAGCCGCGCGGCGCGCGCCTCGGGCGACATCAGCCGGAACGGCGGCGCATCGGGAGCGAAGAATTCGCGCGGATGCGGCTCGAAGGTGAGAATGCCCAGAGGCGCATCCGACCGGCGGGCAAGATCGATCACCGACAGGTGGCCGCGATGCACGCCATCGAAGTTGCCGATGGCAACGCTGGCGCCGCGATCGGGGGCCTGGGTGAACTGATAGTCGCGGATGATACGCATGGCGCAGGGGTAGCCTTGCGGCTTCCCGCTGACAAGAGGCGGAGTAGACCTGCCGCCCCTCGGCGTTGCGTCACATCCCGGTGCCTACGGCCGTCTATTTCTGGCGCGGGCCGCGCATCCGGTGGATGGTTTCGCGCACGCGCGCCCAGTCTCTGGCTTCGTCGGTCTTGCCGCTGGCCTCGCAGTCGCGCATTTTCTGCGACACTTCGAGGATGGCCTTGTCGCCATGGGCTGAAACAAGGCGGCTGGCGTAGTCGGTGACTTGAATGGCGTCCATGGTGGTGTCTCCCGCTGTTGCTCGGACTCACTCGGGGCGCCCACCATACCAGATTCCCGCGAAAATGCGACCGTCAGCTCCAGCTGTAATTGAAACTGATCGAGATCCTGTGGTTTTCCGAGGTGTTCATCGGCACTTCATGGCGCAGCCAGCTCTCCCAGAGCAAGACTTCGCCGACCGCGGGGGATTCGTATACAAATGTACGCAGTTCCTCGCGCGCCTGCTTGCGCCGCGGCGGGGCCGCCATCATCCGGGCCGAGCGCGGATCTTCGAGCTTGAGCGCCGAGGCGCCCTCGGGCATCGCCACATAGGTGGTTCCGGATATCACCGCATGCGGGTGCAGGTGCGATGAGTGGAAGCCGCCTTCGGGCAGGATGTTGATCCAGAGATCCTCGAGCTTGAGCTGGCGTTCGTCGAGATTGAACTCCAGATCCTCGGCAAAGGCCGCGACATGGGCATCCAGCGCGCTGACCAGATCGGCAAAGATCGGAAAGCGCCAGGGCAGATCGCTGAGCGAGGCATAAGAGGTGTAGCCCGGGTAATCATTGGCCTCGCACCAATCCTGGCCCGCCTCGTCATCCTCGGCAATCGAGAGACAGGAGGCTTCGAGTTGACCGGCGTCGATCCTGGGGCCCTGTTCGGCAAGGGCGGCGCGATAGAGGCGGGTGACAAAAAGAGAGCGAATATGAGCCATGCGGCCGATCTAGCGCGTGCGGCGCCGTTTGGCGAGGTGCATTCGGAGCCGCGCCGCCTGCCATGACCGGGGTTTGACAGAACTGGGAGTCTAGAATATTAGCTGGGTGTCGCGTTTGCAGGAGGGGGCAGGCGCAGGGGCCGCAGATGGCGCGGCCCGGAGCGGTGCAGGCCAGCCCTGCGCGGCCCGCGACCGGAACTGCCGCCTCGCCAGGGACGCCCACACATACTGATGCCGAAAGGATTTCCATGACGTCCGCCGAAACCCGATATGCGGTTGATCCCGAGACCGCCAAGAGCTTTGACACCGCCAAGCTGCGCGAGCATTTCCACGTCGGCGGGCTGTTCGCGCCCGGCGAGATCAAGCTGGTCTATTCGCATTACGACCGGCTGATCCTCGGCTCGGTGGTGCCTGACGGCAGCGCCCTGACGCTCGACACTGTGCCCGAGACCGGGACGCCCTCGTTCCTCGACCGGCGCGAGATGGGAATCCTGAACCTGGCCGAAACCGGCGAGGTCACGGTCGGCGGCGAGCGCCACACCCTGGCGCGCGGCGAGGTGCTCTATATCGGCATGGGCGCCGGTGCGGTGAGCTTTTCCGGCGGCCGGTTCTACGTGCTCTCGGCCCCGGCGCACCGCCGCTGTCCGACCAAGCTGATCCGGCTGGAAGACGCCCGCCGTGTCGAGATGGGCGCACGCGAGAGCGCCAACGAGCGGGTCATCATCCAGTTCCTGCACCCGGAGGTCTGCGACAGTTGCCAGCTCCTGATGGGCTATACCCAATTCGCCCCCGGCTCGGTCTGGAACACCATGCCTGCGCATACCCACGACCGGCGGATGGAGGCCTATCTTTATTTCGACGTGCCCGACGACGCGCGGGTGTTCCACTTTATGGGCCGGCCCGACGAGACCCGCCATATCGTCATGGCCAACGAGGAGGCGGTGATCTCGCCGCCCTGGTCGGTGCATTGCGGGGCGGGCACGGCGTCTTACACCTTTTGCTGGGCGATGGCGGGCGACAATGTCGATTTCACCGATATGGACATGGTGGCGATGGAGGAGCTGCGATGAGCGGCGCCTTCCAGCTCACCGGCAAGCGGGCGCTGGTGACCGGCGCCAACACCGGCATCGGCCAGGCGATTGCCCTGGGGCTGGCCGAGGCCGGCGCGCATGTGGTGGCCGCCGGCCGCCGCTCCTGCGACGAGACCGTGGCGCAGATCGAGGCGGCGGGCGGCAGCGGCACGGCGCTGCTGCTCGATCTCTCGGATCCGGCGGCGGGGGCGGCGCGGCTGGGCGAGGCGGGTCACCTGGATATCCTCGTCAACAATGCCGGCATCATCCGCCGGGCCGAGTCGCAGGATTATACCGAGGCCGATTGGGATGACGTGATGGATGTGAACCTCAAGGCGGTCTTCCTGATGTGCCAGGCCTTCGGCAAGGCCGCCATCGCGCGCGGCACCGGCGGGCGGATCGTCAATATCGCCTCGCTGCTGAGCTTTCAGGGCGGCATCCGCGTGCCGGCCTATACCGCGTCCAAACATGGCGTGGCCGGGCTGACCAAGCTGCTGGCCAACGAATGGTCGGCGCATGATATCAACGTCAATGCCGTGGCGCCGGGCTATATCGCCACCAACAACACCGCAGCCCTGCGCGACGACCCCGAGCGTGCGGCCGAAATCCTCGGCCGCATCCCGGCGGGCCGCTGGGGCGATCCGGCCGATATCGCCGGGGCGGTGGCCTTCCTCTGCATGCCGGCGTCGAATTACGTCACCGGCGCCGTGCTCAACGTCGACGGCGGCTGGCTGGCCCGCTAGGCGTCAGCCCCGCTCCCAGCTGCGGTGATTGTCGTCGATGATATAGGTATGGGCATGGGTACGCCTTCCGTCGAGGTGCGGATGATCGAGCGGCAGGTCGTCGTGGCGATGGGTCAACACCTGCGGGTCTTCGGCCGGCCAGAGCCTCCGTGCGGCGAGGAGGCCAAGCCCGGCCAGCAGGCTCAGGCTCACAAGCGTGGCCGGCGCGCCGGCACCGGTCATCAGGACGCCGGCCAGCGGATAGGTGACCAGCCAGCAGGCATGCGACAGCGCGAATTGCGCGGCAAAGACCGCCGGGCGGTCCTCGGGGTGGGCCGAGCGGCGCAAGAGCCGGCCCGAGGGGGTGAGCACCGCCGCATAGCCGATCCCGGCCAGCAGCCAGGCGGCGAGCAGCAGGCCCCATGACAATCCGGCCGAGAGCAGCACCGCCGCCAGCCCGACCAGCACCGAGGTAAGCAGGCCCGCCCCGGCGAGCATCACCGGCCGGTCCGACAGCCGGTCGAGCAGCGGCGGCAGGCCGAGCGCGGCCAGCATCGAGCCGGCGCCGAAGGCCGCCATCGTCCAGCCCAGCGCGCTGGCGCCCAACCCCAGATCGCCCCGCACCAGCACCACGGTATTCACCAGAACCATCGCGCCCCCGGCGGCCGCCGCAAGGTTCAGCGCCAGCAGCCCGCGCAGCCGGGGGGTGGCGAGATAGATGCGCAGGCCACGGGTCATCCGGTCGTAAATGCCGCGCGGCGCGGCGGGTTTCGGACGCGGCAGCAGCACCGAGATCACCAGCGCGGCCGAGGCGACAAACCCCGCCACGGTGCCGAGAAACAGCGCATTGTAGGACATCACCGCCAGCAGCAGCCCGGCCAGCAGCGGGCTGACCAGGCTCTCGAGGTCATAGGCCAGCCGCGACAGCGACAGCGCGCGGGTATAGCGGTCTTCCTCGGGCAGGACGTCGGGAATCGTCGCCTGAAACAGCGGCGTAAAGGCCGCCGAGGCCGATTGCAGGGCGAAGATCAGCACATAGACCTGCCAGACTTCGGTGACGAAGGGCAGGGCCAGCGCTGCGCCGGCGCGCAGCAGATCGAGCGTCACTAGCAGCGCCCGGCGCGGCACCCGGTCGGCAAAGGCGCCGGCAATCGGCGCGACGCCGACATAGGCCACCATCTTGATGGTAAAGACCGTGCCCAGCACGAGCCCGGCGCGCTCTCCGGCCAGATCATAGGCCAGAAGCCCCAGCGCCACCGTGGCCAGCCCGGTGCCGAGCAGCGCCACGACCTGAGCCAGAAACAGGTGCCGGTAGCTGCGATCCGCGAGAATGGCCAGCATGATGCCCTCAGAGTTGCCGCGCGGCCCGGGGCGCGCGGCTTTGATTCATGCCATCGAGACACAGCGCGCCTATGGCGCCAGCGGCCGCATATTCGACCGCCGGGCGCTTCCGGGCAATTAGGAACGACGGGCGTGCATGGCGGTGCGGGAACATGAGGCGAGGATATTCCTCGCGGGCGATTAGGCAAGCGGTTCGCGCCGGCGGCCTCTGCGGCGAAGTCGCAGGCCGGGCGAGGAAGCTTCTCTGCCGGGCACACGACGCGCAGCCCGGTGTCTTGTCGTCGTGGTCTTTGGAGAGATGGTGCTGCTTGAAAGAGAAAGTTTGAACTCTCTTTTCGAGACGCTGGAAGAGTGGGAACGCCATCTCGCGTATTTAGACCTAGACGGTCTGGAGCGCGACCATGACGAAACTAAAGTATGATTTCAATGGCTTAGCGGATTGGCGGCTTCCTGGCGCAGCAGAGCCGGAGAAACCGGCTGCTCCGAAGCCAACATCCAGCAAGCCTGCGCCCTTTTCCCTGCGCCTGAGCTTCGACGAGCGGGCGCGGCTTGAACAGGATGCCTCCGGCATGGCGCTCGGGGCGTATATCCGCGACCGGTTGTTCGGCGAAGATGCTGCACCGCGTCAGACGCGCGGGCATTTTCCGGTGAAGGACTATGCCGCGCTCGGACGCGTGCTGGCTGCCCTCGGTCAGTCGCGCCTTTCCAACAATCTCAACCAGCTCGCCAAGGCGGTGAACACAGGCTCGCTGCCCGTCACACCGGAGACCGAAGCCGATCTGCGGCAGGCGTGCAAGGACGTGCAGGCAATGCGCCGCGATCTGCTGATCGCGCTCGGGCTTCAAGAGACAGGATCAGGCTCCAAGGCCGGACTGAATTTGAAGCCATGATCATCAAGGCCAAAGAACGCGGCGGGGGCGCGCAGCTGGCCCGTTACCTGCTCTCACTGCGGGATAACGATCATGTCGAACTGCACCAGATTCGCGGCTTCGTCGGTGACGATCTGCTGTCCGCCTTCCGCGAAGTCGATGCCATCGCCAAAGGCACCCGCTGCGAAAACTATCTGTTCTCGGCCAGTCTCAACCCTCCTGGCGGCGAAACCGTCACAACCGCTGATTTCGAGAATGCTGCCGATGAGATCGAGCTCAAGCTCGGCCTCGACGGCCAGCCCCGCGCCATTGTGTTCCACGAGAAAGACGGGCGGCAGCACGCCCATGTCGTCTGGTCGCGCATTGACGCCGAACACATGCGGGCGATCAACCTGCCGCACTACAAGATGCGCCTGCGAGACGTGTCGCGCGAACTGTTCCGCAGCCATGGCTGGGAAATGCCCAAAGGGCTGCGCAACTGGAAAGAGCGCGATCCGCTCGGCTACACGCGCGAAGAATGGCAGCAAGCGCGGCGCGTCGGGCTCGATCCGAAGCAACTCAAGGCGCTGTTTCAGGAATGCTGGAATCGCTCGGACACTGGTACGACGTTTGCGCAGGCGCTCAAGGAGCGCGGCTTCATGCTCGCGCGCGGCGATCGGCGCGGTTTTGTCGCCGTCGATTATCGCGGCGAAGTCTATGCGGTGACACGGCAGGCGGGCGTGAAGAGCAAAGAAGTCGTCGCCCGCCTCGGTGATCCCGAAGTCTATCCGTCCGTCGATGATGCCCGCACATGGATTGCCTCCCGAATGACGGAACGGATCGAGTGCTTCATCCGGCAAGCGGAACGCGAAGCCGGACAGGGTCGCAAGGCGCTGGAGGCCCAGCGCGGCGAACTGGTCATGCGGCACCGGCACGAACGGCAAGCGCTCAAGGATGCACAGGAAAAGCGCCGGACTGCCGAAACCAAAGCGCGCGCCGCACGGCTGCCGCGCGGGATTTCCGGCATCTGGCATCGCCTGACCGGCAAATACAGCAAGATCAAAGCGCGTAACGAGCGCGAAGCATGGTCAGCGCTCAAGCGCGACCGCGCCGAACGCGATGGCCTGATCGCCAACCAGCTCGACGAGCGCCGCGCGCTGCAAGATCGGATTCGGGATCAGCGCGACCGGCAGCAAGCCGATCTGCTCCTGCTGCGCGAAGATGTCGCCCGCTATCAGACCATGGCCTTGCCGGAACGTGAGACGGAGCGGCCCAAGCCGGAAACGGAACGCAAGCCGCGCAACGAACAACGCCGCCGCGACAGAACGCGGGATCGCGGCTTTGAACGATAGAGAAAGGAGGCTCGGAATGAGCAAGCCCGACTGGATCACCTACGTCCCGCGCCGTGTTTATGATGCGGCGCGACGGCTCGAAGCCGCTTGCGAACGCTGCGGTGGCCTGTCATCCGAGTTGGTAGCCGAGTGCCGGTCGGACTTCCGGCCAACGCTCGCCGGACGGGTGCTATGGCATCAGGTCTGGCGCTTTTTGGTAGAAGAGCACAACGTTTCAGTAGATTACGATATTCTTTTTGTCGTCGTCGATGATCCGGCCTTTGACTGCATCTATTCCACCACGCCGGAGCAGTTGCATTGATGGTGCTGCGTGCGCGAGTTGTTCCGTCGCACGTGCAGCTCATGAATGGTAAGTGATTTTCATCATGCGGTCCTCTTCCTCCCGCACCCGTCCATCGGCGCTTCTGGAAATCATGAATGGCAGAAAGGGCTGCGCATACGGCCAAGGCAGAGATTTGCCTGCTCCACCTCGTTGTGCCCGAAGGTGTCCGATAGCAGCCGCTTCCTGCGCCTCCTGATCCCGAGAAGGCCCGAATTGGTCGGGTCGCAAACGGAAAAGGAGGATCACATGATCACGCTTCTCACCATGCACGAACTGCACGGCCTGACGGCCCAGGAACTCGGCGAACTGCACCAGCTCTTCTCGATGCTGCTGATCGCAACCGATCCTGACACGCCGGATCGCCGCAACATTCTGGCGAGCCTCGAAAACATCGAACGCGCCTCGAGCTACCAAGCCAGACCAGCGGTACGCCCTGCCTGCATGCGCTGAACAGCATGTCGTGCGCGGCGCAAGCCGCGTACGACCACAATCATCCTGAATGGCAGCGGCTGGCCGAAAGGCCAGCCGCGAATTTGACACCGCAACTCAGTTAGAAATTCGCAAGAGGCTACTTGGTAAAAACATCTACGGCCTTAGCTTGGGCCATTATTTTTCTTGGCCCTTTCATCAAGAGTGGTTTTAACCACGTCTCCAATCAATGCGCCCCAACCTGTCGCGGCTGCAATAGAGAATGAATCAATGAAATCTCTGTCCGCACCATCAAACACGTAATGCGCTGTGCCGCATGCCGCCGCTGTTAGAAATACCGTTTTTAGTATGTTGTCCCTACGCGCCATAATTCCCCCAAAGTTTATTAAGTTAAAGAATGCAAAATTTAAATAAGTACACTATCGCGCGAATACCTGTCAACTTTTTAGGGCATGGAGCCGCCGCTTACGCGGCGTCTCCTTCCTGCTGTTCGGGTTGTTCGGTGACGGGCTGCAAGCCGTGACGTGTCGCGCAGCCCGCCGCTGGCGGGTTGCGCTCCGGCCTCCTGCGGAGGCGGTCAGGAAACCGGACACCGAACCGGCCATCGTGGCGGTGCGCGCACCGGGGTGGCGCGGACAAGGATTCCAATCTGACGCGGACAACCATTCCGATTTAGCGCGGACAAGATTCCGGGGCTCGCGGACAAGATCGC
>Ga0208334_100233_pt1 | contig 24414 bp, 26 predicted proteins | sample DeeseametaMP0900_FD_184201 | JGI IMG/M metagenome (GOLD analysis project Ga0208334, IMG submission 184201) | Marine microbial communities from the Deep Indian Ocean - MP0900 (SPAdes) | ecosystem: Environmental > Aquatic > Marine > Oceanic | place: East of Durban, South Africa, South Indian Ocean...
GATGGACATACGTCCAAGAAAAGCTTCACCAATTTTAAAAAGAAATATAAAACCTAATATACCTATGGCAATTTTGAAACCATTACGTTTAAAAAAACTTATTATAGGACCAGCAATTGTTCCGCTAATCCACGCAATCATTTTTGTAATAACTCCAGAAGATCCCAACTTTTCTTCTATCATTTGATCAGTTTGTCTTTGAGCTATTTGTCTTTCGGTAGGTTGTGGTTCATGAACGAACATTAAGCCGATGTTGCAAGCAATTATAATTATACCGAGAACCAAAAAAGTAGTTTGCCAGTAATTTTCAATTCCGGCATTTTGAAAATATTGTGCGGCGTTTAGCGCAACAACTCCGCCTAATTTATATCCAGTCCACCAACCAACAACTGCCATAGCCGCTCCCGCTTGCATTGACATACCTTCATTTTCTCCAATTTGTTCAATTCTTAGAGCATCTATGGTTATGTCTTGAGTTGCTGAAGCAATAGCAATAACTAAGCCAATTGCAATTACTGCCCAGAGATTTGCTGTTGGATCAATTGTACTCCAGCAAACTAAGCTAACTAAAATAATAAATTGCATGGTTACAATCCAGCCACGACGATGACCAATTTTATTGGTTAACCAGGGAATACGAATTCTATCGATGACCGGAGCCCAAAGAAAATTAATTGCATAAACGCCAAATATTAATCCTGCCCAACCGATCGTACTACGACTAAGACCGTCTTCTTTAAGCCAGAGGCTAAGACTACTTCCAATGAGGACCCATGGAAATCCACTTATAATTCCAAGTAAAAGAATTCGAACCATCCGTCTATCTAAATAAACGGAAAACGTTTCTGATAATGTTTGTTTTTTAACTATTTCCATAAAACACTTAAAAAAGTTTTAGTTTTTCCAAAATGAGGGAAAAAATAAAACTAATACTGCAAACAACTCTAGCCTACCAAGCAGCATACCTAAAGACAAACTTAATTTAGAAAAGTTAGGTAAATCACTAAAATTACCATTAGGTCCGATGACGTCTCCCAATCCAGGCCCCACATTTGATATTGCTGAAGCAGAACCAGATAGTGCTGTAACGAAATCTAAGCCGTCTAAAGATAGAAGTGCAGCCAAAATGAAAAAAATGAAAAAATAAAGAAATATAAAAGTCATTATTGAATATATAAATGGATTACTGATTTTTTCATTATTATATTTCATGGGAAATATACCGTGTGGATAAATTAGTTTTTTAATTTGATTTAATATAAAAAGCCCAAGTATTTGAAATCTGAATATTTTAATTCCACAAGTTGTTGATCCAGCACAGCCTCCGATAAACATTAAAAAAAGGAAAAAAATTAGTGGAAATTTACCCCACAAACTAAAATCAGATGTTACATACCCTGTTCCTGATAAGATTGAAACAACGTTAAAAGTAGATATTCTTAAATTTTCCGCAAAGCTATATTCTTTATTACTGAGCAGTAAATACAAAAGCATTAATAGAATAGAAACAATAAAAATATAAATTAAACCTTTAATCTGGACATCTTTGAAAAATATTTTTTGGTCACCTTTTACAAATTTTATATAAGCAATAAAAGGTATACTACCCAGTACGATAAAAATTATTGCAATAATTTCAATTTTCGGATTTTGAAAATAGCCAATTGAACTGCTATAAGTAGAGAAACCACCGGTTGCAATAGTTGTCATGGAATGTGCAATACTATCAAAAATATTCATTCCAACGAGCCAATAGGCAGCTCCACAAGCAAAAGTTAACGTAAGATAAATTGCTGAAATTATTATGGTTACTTCACGTGTTCTCGGCAAAATTTTTTCTGTAGTATCAGAACTTTCCATTCTAAATAATTGCATTCCACCAACATTTAATAACGGAAGTACAGTTATTGCCATTACAATAACTCCTATGCCACCAAGCCATTGTAAAATAGCTCTCCATATCAGAATACTCTTTGGAGCATTATCCAGATTAGTAATAATAGTTGATCCAGTTGTTGTTATTCCTGACATGCTTTCAAAAAAGGCATCAACGATCGATAAATTAAGATTGGATAGTAAGAAAGGTATACACCCAAAAATAGCTATACTTAGCCAGGACAAAGTTGTTAGAAGAAAAGCTTGTTGTAAATTTAGTTTTTTATTTTCCTCAAGATTGGTTAGAACAAGCAATATTCCAATGAAGATAGTTATTGATGCCGATGATAAAAAAGTACCATTTCTCTCATCATATATAAATTGTACAAAAAATGGTATAAGCATAAATGTTCCCAAAGTTATTAGGAGCACACCAATTGCAAAAAAAACGGTTTTGTTATTATTCATTTTTGAAGTGGGAGGTTATTTCAAAATATTTGAAATTCAACATAATAAGACCTAATTATACCTGTATTTTACTTACAAAATTTAATAAATCTTTTATATCGTGATTGATAATTCGATAATTCAAGCTACCAGCTCTTGGCCATTTGTTGAGGCTAGAAAGTTAGTAAAAGAAAGACAAAAAATTTACGAAGAAAAGGGAAAAATTACTTTACAAACGGGTTACGGTCCCAGCGGCTTACCTCATATCGGAACATTTGCGGAAGTTGCAAGAACCACAATGATAGTTCATGCCATAAAACAAATTATTGATATTCCAACTGAAATTATAACTTTTTCTGACGATATGGATGGCTTGAGAAAAGTACCAGACAATATTCCAGACAAAGAAATTTTAGAAAAAAATTTACACAAGCCCTTAACCAGTATACCCGATCCATTCAAAAAGTTTAAAAGTTTTGGAGAACACAATAATGAAATGTTAAAAAAATTTTTAGATAAATTTAAATTTAACTACATTTTTCGAAGCTCAACAGATACATATAAAAAGGGAATTTTTAACAATACACTGTTTTTGATTCTAGAAAAATATGAGCAGATTATGGAAATTATATTGCCTACTTTGGGAAAAGAAAGACAAAAAACTTATAGTCCATTTTTACCGATCTGTCCTGAAACGGGACAAGTTTTAGAAGTTCCGATCATTGAAATAAAGAAAAAAGAAGGGAAAATTATTTATAAAAATGGTAGTAAAAAAATTGAGACTGAAGTTACAAATGGAAAATGTAAACTGCAATGGAAAGTAGATTGGGCAATGAGATGGTATGCATTTGATGTTGATTATGAAATGTATGGAAAAGATTTGATTGAAAGCGCAATTCTCTCAAGCAAAATTTGTCAAACTTTGGGAAAGAAAAGTCCAAATGGTTTTGCTTATGAATTATTTTTGGATGAAAAAGGTGAAAAAATTTCTAAATCTAAAGGAAATGGAATAACCATTGAGCAGTGGTTAAAGTATGCATCTCCAGAAAGTTTAGCTTTATATATGTATCAAAATCCAAAAAGAGCAAAAAAACTTTATGCAGATGTTGTTCCAAAAGCTGTCGACGAATATTTGTCTTGCATAGACAAGTTTAGCGAACAAGATACTCAACACAGATTACTTAATCCAGTTTGGCATGTTCATAACGGGAATCCTCCAAAAGAAAAATCAGTGATGCCATTTTCTTTTCTGTTAAATTTAGTTGGAACCAGTAATGCAGCAGATAAAGATGTTTTGTGGAAGTTTATCAAAAAATACAAAAAAGATATAAAAGCTTCAGAACATCCAATTTTAGATAGTCTGGTAGAGTATGCTTTAAAATATTTCAAAGATATTGTTCAGCCAAATAAAAAACATAGAAAACCGAATGAAAAAGAAAAAAAGGCACTACAAGATCTAGTTAATAGATTAAATGATTGTAAGGATCAAATGGATCCAGAAGCCATACAAACAATTGTATATTCGGTGGGCAAAGATAATGGATATAAAGAAAATCTAAGAGAATGGTTTAAAGCAATTTATGAAATAATTTTTGGAGATCAAGATGGTCCAAGAATGGGATTTTTTATAAGTTTTTTTGGCATTAAAGAAACTATTGAGTTAATAAACAAATATATTAAATAATGTTTTCTGTTTTAAGACCTTTTTTATTTAAGCTAGATCCTGAAACAACACACGACTTAGCTATTAAATCACTTAAATTTAATTATCTACCGAGAAAAATGTTTGAGGTTGAAGACGAACAAATTTTAAATATTGAATTGCTAGGAAAAAATTTTCCTAATCCCATAGGGCTTGCAGCGGGTTTTGATAAAAGCGGCGAGGTTTATAATTCATTATTGAAATTTGGTTTTGGATTTATAGAAATTGGAACAGTCACACCGTTAAAACAATTTGGAAATCCCAAACCAAGAATATTCAGACTTGAAGATGATAGTGCTTTGATTAATAGGCTGGGATTTAACAATGACGGCATTGAAATAATAAAAAACCGAATTAAATCTGAAAAAAAGAAAGGTGTAGTGGGAATTAATATTGGACCAAATAAAAATACCAAAGATCAAAAGAACGACTTTTGCATAGGATTGAAGAATTTTTTTGATATAGCAGATTACATCACAGTTAATATTTCTTCACCAAATACCGAGGGGTTAAGAGATTTTCACGATCAAGAAAAGCTCGAGGATCTTTTGCTAGCTCTTAATAAAATAAAAAGTGAAAACAAAATAAATATTCCACTTTTATTAAAAATTTCACCAGATATTAAAGATAATCAAATTTCTGAAATTGCAGTATCTGCAATAAAAAATGATATTTCTGGAATAATACTTACTAATACTACGAATAGTAATAAAGATAAGTTAATTAGCGATTTTAAAAAAGAAGAAGGTGGACTCTCAGGGGAACCTTTACAACAAATATCAACTAATATGATTAAAAAATTTTATAAGCAACTTAATGGCAAAATTCCAATTATTGGAGTTGGTGGCGTTAATTCAGGAAAATCAGCTTACGAAAAAATTATTGCAGGCGCTTCACTTTTACAACTCTATACCGGTTTAGTTTACAAAGGGCCTTCGATTGTAAAAAATATTAAAAAGGAATTAATTCAAATTTTAAAAGTCGAAGGGTTAAATAATATAAAAGACGCTATTGGTAAGAACTTATAACTAACCTATATTACCTAAGGCAGGAAAGTATTCTAATATAAAAAATCCTAAAACTTGAAGCTGTCCTGTTAAAATTGCTATTCCAGTTAATAATAAAATAGTTCCACCTATTTTTGTAATTGTTGATATATATTTTCTAAAATTTTTTGAAAAAAATAAAAATTTATCAATCAAAATTCCTGATATAATAAAGGGTATTGCTAAACCTAGAGAATAAGATGATAGTAAATAGATACTTTTGCTAATATTTGTTTCTATTGCAGCTAAAGTTAAAATTGAACCAAGAATGGGACCTATACAAGGAGTCCAGCCAAATCCAAAAGCAGCTCCAACTAGCACTGGAAAAGCTAAGTTGTGACTATATTGATCTGTAAAAATTCTTATATCTTTGTTCATAAATTTAAAATTAATAATTCCAATTAACTGGAGTGAAAAAAATATTATAATTAGCCCAGCAATAATTCTGAAAATATCAGAGTTAGTCAAAAAAAACTTTCCAATAAATGAAGCTGTTGAGCCTAAAGCTATAAAAACAAAAGAAAAACCTAAAGTAAAAAAAATTGTTTTAATAACTACTAAATTCTTTTTTTTTTCAACTAGTTTGTCAAATGATGTTCCGGAAATATAAGAAATATATCCAGGTATTAAAGGAAGAACACAAGGTGACAAAAAACTAATTAATCCAGCTAAAAAAGCTATAGATAGTGTTGTATTCATTAAATTAATTATGTGGTTCTATAGGCAAGTATACTTCCATTTAGAAATCTCAAAATATACCTATTCCTCGATATTATGGTTGTCAATATTTTAATATATTAACTTGACCATACAACAGACTGCATTTATATACTTCTTAGAAAATTTAAACATGTCAAGAAAATGTGAACTTACAGGCAAATCTCCTTTGAAAGGACATAAAGTGAGTCATGCTAATAATAAAACAAAAAGAAAGTTTTTTCCGAATTTAAAAAAAGTAACTTTTAAAAGTAAAATTTTAAGAAGAAATATTAAGTTGCAAGTCTCTAATGCAGCGCTAAGAACAGTAGATTATAAAGGTGGTTTAGATAATTTTTTAAAGACGGTCAAAACTCATAAACTTTCAAAAAGAGCAAAAGGACTTAAAAACCAAATTATCACTAAAGCTTGATAGTTAATGATCAAGATAGAAAATAAATTATTTTTTCTGTTAGCATTTCTGATGGCTTCTGTGGTTGCTCTATCTAATTATCTTGTTCAATTTCCTATAAATTATTTTGGTCTAAAAAATCTATTAACCTACGGTGCTTTTAGTTATCCGGTAGCATTTTTAATAACTGATTTATCAAACAGAAGGTACGGAAAAAATACTGCAAAAAGAATTGTATATTTAGGTTTTGCGTTAGGGATATTTTTAACACTTTATTTTTCAACAAATTATTCAGATTTAATTTCGATTAGAATTGCAATTGGATCCGGAACCGCATTTTTGGTTGCGCAATTAATTGATGTACATATTTTTGATAGGTTAAGAAAAAAAATATGGTTTATAGCTCCATTAACTTCGTCATTAATTGGTTCAAGCATTGATACTTTTTTATTCTTTTCAATTTCATTTTATGGAACCGGAATAAATTGGGTAACTTTGTCGTTTGGTGATTTGTCTGTGAAAATTTTTGTTGCGTTAGCAATGTTAATACCTTTTAGGCTTTTGCTTTATCGTATTCAGGAAATTTCAAGCAGTAATAAAAAAATTAATGTATAGTATTTTTTGCTTTTTCTGCGAAAAGTTTTGCTAGTTGGTTAACCATTACATCCCCAAGTTCTTGGACATCGGCAATTTTTATAGCTTTTTTATAGTATCTCGTCACATCATGACCTATACCAACCGCTAGAACTTCAACATTTGAGTTTTCTTCAATCCATTTAACAGTTTGTTTAAGATGTTTTTCCAAATAATCACCTGAATTTACCGACAGAGTAGAATCATCTACTGGTGCCCCATCTGAAATGATCATTAATATTTTTCTTTCTTCTTTTCTTTTTTCAAGTCTATTAAAAGCCCACAAAAGCGCCTCGCCATCAATATTTTCTTTTAGCAGGCCTTCTTTGAGCATTAATCCAAGATTTTTTTTTGATTGTCTCCAAGGTTTATCCGCAGCTTTATAAATAATATGTCTTAGATCATTCAATCGTCCTGGATTTCTGGGTTTGTTATTTGAGTTCCATTTTTCCCTGCTCTTGCCACCTTTCCAGTTTTTTGTCGTAAATCCTAATATTTCTACTTTGACGGCGCATCTTTCCAATGTTCTGGATAATATGTCCGCACAAATTGCCGCTACCGATATTGGCCTTCCTCTCATGGAGCCGGAATTATCAATAAGTAACGTAACTACAGTATCCTTAAACTCAATTTCTTTTTCATTTTTATAAGATAGAGAATACAACGGATCAATGATCACCCTTGATAGTTTTGAAGCATCTAGCATGCCTTCTTCCAAATCAAATTCCCACGATCTATTTTGCTTAGCTAATAACTGTCTTTGTAACTTGTTGGCCAGTTTAGCAATTATGTTTTGTAAATTGGTAAGTTGTTGATCCAGATTTTTTCTAAGCCTAATAATTTCATCTTCATTTTCTAAGTTTTCTGCTTCCTTCACCTCATCATATTCATTAGTAAATATTTTATATTTGTCTTTTAATAAATTTTTTTGTCCCTTTTTCTGTAAACTTGGATCTCCTCTAACTTCCTTTGTTTCACTTTGATTTAAGTTATCATCTTCATTAAGAGAATCTATACTACTGTCTACGATATTGAATTCAGCATCGCTTCGATCCTTTTCTGCTTCAGCGTCAGTTGAATTATTTTCTTCATTGCTGTTTTCAGATAATGAATCATCTTTTGGAGTTTCGCTTTTTTCTTCCTTTTCTTTAGAATCTGAGTCTTCAAAATCAAGGTTATCAATCAATTCTGCTATAATGTGATTATATTCACTTTGGTTTTTAACACAATTATCTAGTGTTTTAAGCTTTATTTTTAAATTTTTATCGAATAGATTTTTCCAATAACTTAAAACTTTTTTCGTAGCACTATTTTGTTTTATTTTAAAAAAATGGCTTCTTAAATATAATTCAAATGCTTCTGAAATAGATACATCAGCTTCAGTTTTAATTTCTTCAATTTTTTTATTTTTAAATTTATTTTCGTAGCATTGGGTTATATTATTTTTGACACCTTTTAATTTGTCAGATCCTATTTTTTCATATCTTATTTTTTCAGCTATAGCATACAACGCTTTAGCCATTGTTCCCTTTGGTTCATTTTCATGATAGATTTTCTTATCCATATATTTTATTTTTAAGGCCTCGGAGTCAGCAAAAGCTCTTAGATTAGTGAAGTCTTGCAAACTTCTAAGGTTTGCTACTTCAGGTAAATTCAATAAATCCTTTTTTTTATTTATATTATTACCAAATTTAACCTCTAGATCGAACTGTTCTGAAATAACTTTAACAGCAGACGAAATTGCCGCTTTAAATCTTTCTTTTATAAGTTCCTTTTCATTCATTTCAATAGTTTAAATTTTGATATTGATTGAGGATTCTGGCAAATCATCACCAAAACATCTTTGATAGTATTCTGCGATTATATTTTTTTCTAAATCATCGCATTTATTGAGAAACGTTACTCTAAATGCATAACCCACATCTTTAAATATTTCAGAATTTTCTGCCCAGAATAAAACTGTTCGAGGACTCATGACAGTAGAAATATCTCCACTGACAAATCCTTTTCTGGTTAAATCCGCAACCTTAATCATATTTGAAACAATTTCTTTACCTTCTTTGTTGTTAAAATTATTAGCTTTAGCTAGGACGATTTCTAGCTCTTTATCAAATTTAAGATAGTTTAAAGTTGTTACTATATTCCATCTATCCATTTGGCCTTGGTTTATTTGTTGAGTGCCTTGGTAAAGGCCTGTCGTATCGCCCAATCCAATTGTGTTTGTTGTTGCAAACAATCTAAAAAATGGATGTTGTTTTAAAACTTTATTTTTGTCCAATAAAGTAAAACTTCCTTCATGTTCAAGCACTCGTTGTATTACGAACATGACATCTGGTCGACCGGCATCATACTCATCAAATACTAAAGCGACTGGATTTTGGATTGACCAGGGAAGTATACCTTCCTTGAATTCAGTAACTTGCTTGTTGTTTTTAATTACAATCGCATCTTTGCCTATCAAATCTATACGACTTATGTGACCATCTAAATTAACTCTAATGCAGGGCCAATTTAATCTCGCAGCGACCTGTTCAATATGGGTTGATTTTCCTGTTCCATGATAGCCTTGAATTAAAACACGTTTGTTAAAAGCAAAACCATAAATGATTGCTAAAGTTGTATCTCTGTCAAATTTGTAGTTGCTATCAATTTCAGGCACGAATTCATTTTTTTTTGAAAAACCATCCACTTTCATGTCTGTATTAATTCCAAAAATTTGATTTATGGAAATTTTAATATCTGGAACTAGCTCAGCTAAATTGGTCATACCTATTACTTTGTTATCATTATCATTTTTAAATGGCTGTAGGCCAAGGTTATTTTTTTTAATTTATCCTCATATTGTTTGCTACCAGAATGTTTATCAGGGTGAAATTTTTTTACAAGAATTTTAAACTTTTTTTGTATAGTTGTCCAGTCTGCACTGAATTCCAGGTCCATAATTCTAAAAGCATCTTTATCTTTTTCACACAATTTCTTATTTTTATTAACATGAATAAATTCTTCTTCTTTGAAAATTTTAAATTTATCGTTTAGAGAATTATTCCATAAAATATTAAAAAAATTATCTACAGAACCAAATTTTTGTGTAGGGCGATGCCAAGTTAAATCTGATTTTAAAAAGTTTTCAATTTCATTTTGTGACATACCATCAAAATAATTCCAGTTATTATTAAATAGTTTTATATGTTCTTCGCACAACCATCTAAAATTTTTAATATTATCTCTTTCTGTTGGCGCTCTAAATTTGCCAGTTTCTTTACAATTGTCCCATTCACAAATATTTTTCATTGTTTAAAACTATTATATGTTCTAAGATTTGAAAAGTGAAATGATAACTTTTTTAGAAAAGATAAAAACAAAAATTAATAACGAACTCAATCCAGAACAAATATCATTAATTGATAATTCATATTTGCATACCAAACATAAATCATTTGATTCTAACAAGTTTCATTTTAAACTTATAATAAAATCAGAAAAATTAAAAAATATGGTAAAAATAGACGCGCACAAAGCAATTTTTTCTATTTTAAATGATGAAATGAAAAATAAGATTCATGCTTTGGAAATTGAAATAAAATGATTTTTTTTTAAATATGCTGTGCAGTCAAAAACTTTTTAATCTCGCTACTATTGACAGCAAAACTATTGGGTTGTGTTGTTTTTCCTATTTTTTTTATAAGAATCAAATTTATTTTTTCATTTAAATTTTTTTTGTCTTTCTTCATAAAAGAAATAATTTTATTAATTTCTTTCTTTTTAAAAAATTTATTAATTTTCATTGGTAAATTTAAACTAAGATAATGTTTTTTTATTAACGTTAAATCTTTTAGTGATAATAGCTTTTTTTGATAAGATAGTTGACTAGCCATCATCATGCCAAGCAACACAGCTTCGCCGTGACTTAATTTTTTAGAAAAATTTTTTGCTCCTTCAAAACCGTGTGCAAAAGTATGGCCAAAATTTAAAATCATTCTTAAATTTTTTTCTCTTTCATCTCTATTGACTATTTTAGATTTAATTTTACAACTTCGTATAACTGCTATTTTTAAAAGATTATTATCTTTATTATTTATTATTTTTTTTGCATTTAGAGAAAGCCATAAAAAAAATTTTCTATCTAAAATTAATGAATGTTTTAGTATTTCACCATATCCACAAATTATTTCTCTACGAGGTAAACTATTAAGCATTGATATGTCTACTAATACAAACTCAGGTTGATAAAAGGTGCCTATAAGATTTTTTCCCTGGCTTGAATTAATTGCAGTTTTTCCACCAATTGAAGCATTGCCCTGCGCCAAAAGCGTTGTTGGAATATTAATAAATTTTACTCCTCTTTTGGTAAGACTAGAAATAAAAGCTGACAAATCACCCAAAATTCCACCACCAAAGGAAATTATACAATCCGATCTATTAAAATTATCATTGAGCATATTTTCTATTAATTGATAAGCAATTTTAAAATTTTTTATTTTTTCACTTACGGATAACCTATAAATTTTGGGATTATATTTTTTTAAAGATTTGCTTAATTTTTTCAATAATACCAAAGGTAAGTTTTTATCACTGATAATGCATATTTTTTTTACATTAGGCAGATTTTTCTTAATTAATGTACCTGTTGTATTTAAATTTCCATCTCCAAAATAAATTGGGTATGACTTGCTTTTAGTATTAACAACAATTTTAGTATTTTTCATATAATGCTATTATTTTTTCTGCAATATTCTTCTTGCTAAGCTTATCACATGCGATTTGATGATTAGCTAGTTTATAAATGTTTTTCCTTTCGGCGTATAACTCCGTAATTTTTTTTTGGTTGTTTTCTTCTTTTAGTAGTGGTCTTTTCCGATTCCATTTTATCCTTTGATTTAAAGTTTTTATATCAACGCTTAACCAAATCGATATAGCATTTTTCAAAATATTTTCTCTGACAGTTTTGTTCATAAACGCTCCTCCACCCAAAGCAATTACACAATTGTTTTTTTCCAAAGATTTTAATATCTCATTTTCTTCCTCCATTCTAAAAAATTTTTCACCTTTTTTTTTAAAAATTTCCTTAATCGTCATAGAGTTTTTTTTTTCAATACTTGCGTCAATGTCTATAAATTTTAATTCTTGTTTTTTTGCCACAATTTTCCCTAGGGTTGTTTTCCCAACAGCCATCATTCCCAATAAAACAAGGTTTTTTTTCACCGTTAACCTGAAAATTTTAAATTTGATTTTTCACAATTTTGTCTTAATTTGCGAGTTTAAATACAATTTAATAATTATGCAACTTAGATTACAACCGAGAACTAATAGAAGCTTGATAAGGAACAAACTTGCAATCAAAATTATTTTATTTGCTTTAATTTTCTTATTAGCAATATTTTTGCTTGATAAAATAGAAATAGCAACACCAAATAAACTTATTAAGCAAGAAATTAGTAATGATAAGCTTATCACACTTAAATAAATTAAAAGAAATTACAATCTTTTTTACAATAATAATTTCAAACTTTGCCTTTGCGGCTGATCCTGTTGATATATGGAAAAAGAAAGAAAACCAAAATGAACAAAGTAAACAAATTAGTAATGAAAAACAAATCACTATAAAAAGCCCAATACTATCTGGTGATGTAAATAAAATAACAATAAAGATTGACGAACAAAAAATTAATAATTTTGAACAACCTGTAATTGGTATATTTGACCCAGAAGACAATAATTTTAGTTTAAATATGTGGCTGGAGTCAGATGGAGAAGATATAAAAAATATTTTAAAAAGAATTAACAAATTAAAATTATCTAAACTTTCTGAGGATTTACTTTTTCAAGTCTTATTTACCAATGCTCATCCTCCTAAGACTAATTTAACTTCCGTGGAGTTTTTGAAAATAAAAATAGATTGGTTAATTAAGAATCAAAGATTCCAGGATCTAGAAACTTTATTGAAAAATAATCCAACAGTGGGTCGAGAGGCAAAAGCGGTAAAATTTTTGATTAACGAATATCTTTCATCTGCAGATATAAAATCGGCATGCGAGAAGACAAATTTTATAGACAAGGATATTCAAAACAATTATTTGGATAAATTTACAGTCTATTGTTTGATTAATAATGACCAGAAAGATGAAGCACAACTAGTTTTAGACCTATTAATAGAACGAGGTTTTAAGGATAAGTTTTTTGAAGATAAAATTAATTTCTTGTTGGGGCTCACAGAGAAAACAACCCAAAAAATTTTAGATAATAATCTTTTAAATTTTTACTTATCTCATATTACAAGTAATAACTTTGAATATGAGCCAAATGATAAAACGGATCAATATATATGGCGTTATCTTTCTGCTGCTAATCTGATTCAACTAAATGATTTTGAGAACGAAGATGTAATATTAGCTTATGAACAAGCCGCAGCGGACAATTCCTTTGAAAAAGATGAAATTTATAAAATTTATCTAGAAATGTTTTTTAATTTTAACCAGTTAATAAATGTAACAGAAGTTTATAAAAACTTACCCAATTACAAGGCTAGAGCTTTGCTTTATCAAAGCGTTCTATTGAGCAGTAATATAGGACAAAAACTCGATTTAGCTTTTTTACTCAATGATTTATTTATAAAAGATAAGTTGCTTAACATTTATTCTGAAGAACTATCAAATATTTTGAAGGCTATTGATCCTGATGAAATTCCAGAAAGTTATCGTGAATTGGTAAGACAAAATTTAGATCAAAACTCAATAACCATAAAACAAATCGAATTTGACAATGATATATTGCATAGGTCAAAGGTTTTAAAACATTTTTTGGATAACAATGATGAAATAAGTAGGACTGAAAAGGACTTTAAAACTGTTTATAAAAATATCAAAAAAAACAAAAAATATTTTCTTTCTATAAAGGATATTATTGTTTTAGAATCTCTTAGAGTCGACGGCGTTTCTTTACCTAGCGATCTAGATTTTAGCAACATTTCTTCTCAACTAACAATCCCTCAAAATTTGGAAGATCTCGTAAACCAAAATCAAACAGGTTTACTCATGCTTAAAATTATAGAAATAATTGGAGAAGACGATATTCGTGATTTAGACACAGAAACAATATATTTCTTAAATAGTATTTTGAATAAAATGAATTTAAAGAAAATAAGAAATAATATTTTGAGTGAAGCGCTTCCTGTTAGAGTCTAATTGTTTCTTATTTATAAAACTGTAATTGCTTGACTATAATAATCTGATAATTTATTCATATTGATATGGCTTTGAGAGAAATTTTAACTGAACCAAACAAGCTTTTAAGAGAAAAATCCTTAGCAGTAGAAGAAGTGGATGAAGATTTACAAAAACTCATGAACGATATGTTAGAGACGATGTATGCAGCTCCAGGAATTGGACTAGCTGCTATACAGGTCGGTGTGCCCAAAAGGGTTATAGTTCTTGATATTAGGTGGCGCGATAAATCAGAAAGTACAAGTGATGAAAAACAAGTGGAAAGAAAAAATCCAATGTGTTTTGTAAACCCAGAAATAATTGCGAAATCCACAAATAATTCAATATATGAAGAGGGTTGTTTGTCAGTGCCCGGTCAATTTGCTGAAATCGCTAGACCAGATAAGTGCCGTGTAAAATATTTGGATTATTATGGACAACCTAAAGAATTTGTGGCTGAAGGCATGCTTGCAACATGCATCCAGCACGAGATCGATCATTTAGAGGGAATTTTGTTTATTGACTATTTATCAAAATTAAAAAAATCAATGATTGTTAAAAAACTTACAAAGCAAAAAGAACAGCTTGATAGAATTGTAATTTAAATTCAAAAATAAATTCATGTCACTCAAAATAGTATTCATGGGAACTCCAGAGTTCTCGGTGCCCGCCCTTGAAGCTTTAATTAATAACAAATTTGAAATTTTAAGCATTTATACTCAGCCTCCTAAAAAATCGAAAAGAGGACAAAAAATCAATGATTCTTCTGTACAAATATTTTCAGAGAAAAATAATTTACCTGTTAGAAATCCTGAAAATTTAAATAATAATGAGGAATATAATTTTATTAAAAGTTTATCTGCAGATATAGCTGTTGTTGTTGCTTACGGAAAATTAATTCCAAAAAATATTCTAAAAACAACAAAACATGGATTTATAAACATCCACGCATCATTGTTGCCAAAATGGAGGGGGGCAGCACCCATCCAGCGAGCTATAATGAACGGAGATAAAAAAATAGGGGTAAGCATAATGAAGATAGAAGAAAAATTAGATAGTGGACCCGTGTTAGCGTCAAAAGAGTTAGCATTGGATCAGCGCGCAATCTATGGTGAAATTCAAAAAAAACTTTCATTGATAGGTTCAGATTTATTAATTGAAAGTTTAAAAAATATAGAAAATGGTAAGGCAAAATTTATAGACCAAGTTCATTCCGATTCTACCTATGCAAAAAAAATAGATAAAAATGAAACAAAAATTAATTGGAGTTTAGATGCCAATAAAGTAATAGCACATATTCACGGTCTGAGCCCAAATCCTGGTGCTTGGTTTGAGTATGAAACTGAAAGATTTAAAGTTTTACGAGCAAATAAATCTGCAGCAAGTGGTAATCCAGGCACCCTTCTTGATGAAAATTTAACCATTGCATGTAAATCAGATTCTATTCAGATTTTAGAAATACAACGTCAGGGAAAAAATAAACAAACTACTAAAGATTTTTTGCTGGGAAAAAAAATTAGCAAAGGTTCAATTTTAACTTAATGCAAAGATATAAAATAAAAATAGAATATGATGGAACGCCATTTGTAGGTTGGCAATTTCAAAAAAACGGTCCATCCATTCAAGAAGTATTACAAAATGCGATATTTAATTTTTCCAAGGAAAAAGTAGTTGTAACAGGAGCCGGCAGAACAGATTCTGGAGTGCACGCGCTAGCACAAGTTGCCCATTTTGATTTAAAAAAAAAAATTAAAAAAAAAAGCTTTTTACCAGGCGTTAACCAACATATTGGCAACAAACCAGTCACTGTTTTAAAAATAAATAAAACTAGTAAAAAATTTCATGCAAGATTTGATGCCAAAAAAAGAACTTATCAATATACAATTATTAATAGGCAATCGCCTTTAGCGCTCCAAAAAAATAAAGCATGGCATATTCGTAAAAAGTTAGACGTTAAAGCCATGAAAAAAGGAGCAAAATTATTATTAGGAACTCATGATTTCTCAACTTTTAGAGCATCATCATGTGGAGCTAAATCACCAATTAAAACTATGGAAAATATTTCAATAAAAAAAAATAAAGATAAAATAACTCTAAAATTTACCTCTAGATCCTTTTTGCAGCAGCAAGTTAGATCCATGGTGGGCAGTATTAAATATTTAGGTGATAGTAAATGGAAACTAGATGATTTTAAGAAATCATTTAAATCAAAAAATCGTCTTAAATGTGCACCACCAGCTCCTGCTTGCGGTCTTTATCTAACAAAGATCAAATATTAATTATTCTAATAGAGATTTTACGTGGTAATCGACGCTTTCTTTTAGAGCGTTTAAATCATATCCGCCTTCTAAAATAGATACCACTTTTCCATCACAAAGTTCTTTTGCAAGAGTTAATATTCTTTTTGTCAAAGTATAATAATCTTTCGATTCTAGATTGATTTGAGCAAGAGGATCATCTTTATGAGCATCAAATCCAGCTGACAATAAAATAAATTCAGGCTTAAATGCTTTGAGTTTTTTAAAAATACTATCATAAGCATTTAAAAATTCATGGGATTGTGTGCCAGCACTTAAAGGCACATTCAGCACATTATCTTTATTCCCCTTCTCGTTTGCAGCTCCAGAACCTGGATAATAGGGGTATTGATGAGAAGAAATGTATAAAACCTTCTCATTATCATAGAAAATATTCTGCGTTCCGTTACCATGATGCACGTCAAAATCAATAATTGCCACTTTTTTTAATTTATATTTTTCCAATAAGTAATAAGCTCCAACAGCGATATTATTATAAACACAAAATCCCATAGCTTTTTGTTTTTCTGCATGATGCCCAGGAGGTCTAACGGCACAAAAGGCATTATTGAAATCTTTTTTCATTACACCATCAATAGCAGTTAAAATTGAACCAACCGCATCTCGAGTTGCTTCCTTGCTGCCGGGTGAGACAATAGTATCTCCATCTAAAAAATTTAAACCCTGTTTTGGAAAAGAGTCTTTTATGTTGTCTAAGTAATTCTTATCATGAGCTAGTGCTAAGTATTTAAGATCAAATTTTTCTGGTTTTTTCCAAATTAAATTTTTTGATTTTACTTTTTTTAAATGGTCAATTACTGCAGTTACTCGGTCGGGCCGTTCTGGATGTCCTTCGCCCGTATGATGGTTTAAATAGGTATCAGTGGTTAAAATACAGGTTTTCACTTAAAATAATTTTGTAAAATATTTAGGTATATTTTTTTAAGTTTTTTCATATCAGCAACCGACACCATTTCATCGACCTTATGTGCGGTTTTTCCGACTAATCCAAATTCTACACATGGAGATATTTTTCTGATAAATCTTGCATCGGACGTCCCACCAGCCGTTGATAATTTTGGTTTTACTTTAGTTATTTTTTTAATGATTTTTTGAATCATGTAAGTTGTTTTATTGGGTGTCGTTAAAAATGCCTCTCCCGATACCATGTAAGAAATTTTAAAGGAACACCCACTTCTCCTACAGACATTGCTAAAAACTTTATTCAGTTTCTTTTTTAAAGAACCCGATGAATGTTTATTGTTAAATCTTATATTAAAAGTTGCTGTAGCTTCTGCTGGAATTACGTTATCAGCTGTATTTTCAATATTAATATTAACTACCTCAAGATTTGAAGGTTGAAAATTTTTTGTTCCCCTATCAAGTTTCATATTTTCAATTTGATTTAGTATTTTAGTTATAACAGGGGCAGGGTTATTTGCTTGATGTGGATAGGCGACGTGACCTTGAGTTCCATAAACTGTTAGATATCCAGTAATACTCCCTCTTCGACCGATCTTCATCATCTGACCAAGTTTTGTTAAGTTTGTCGGTTCGCCCACTAAACAAAAATTTATTTTTTCTTTTCTTTTTTTTAATTTCTCAACAACTTTTTTTGTTCCATTGATTGCAATCGCTTCTTCATCTCCAGTAATCAACAGACTGATCGATCCTTTAAATTTTGGTTTTATTTTTTTAAACTGGCTTAAAGCGGCTATAAAACAAGCAATCGATCCCTTCATATCGCTTGCGCCGCGTCCTATTAATTTATTATTTTTTACAGTGCCCGAAAATGGATTTACCGACCAAGATTTTAAATCACCTACTGGCACAACATCGGTATGACCCGCAAAACAAAAATTAGGAGATGATGTTCCAAGTTTTGCATATAGATTTTTAATGTTGTTAAAATTCATCATTTGGCATTTAAAACCAAGTGATCTTAAGTTTTTTGTTAGAATATTTATTGCACCAGCATCTCTCGGAGTGACGCTTGGTCTACGAATCAATTCCCTTGCTAACTTTAATTCATTGATAGGCATTGGCTTATTAATCTCTCAATAAATCGTTGATTGATGTTTTGCTTCTTGTTTTTTCGTCTACTTTTTTTACGATGATTACACAATATAAGGATGGACCATCAGGGTTATTTTTACTAGGCATAGATCCGGGCACTACAACCGAATAAGCAGGAACTTTTCCATAAATTGTTTCTCCAGTTGCTCTATCAATAATTCTTGTTGATGCACCTATGTAAACTCCCATAGATAAAACTGAACCTTTTTCAACAATAACACCTTCTGCTACTTCAGCTCTTGCTCCTATAAAACAATTATCTTCTATAATTACTGGGTTTGCTTGAAGAGGTTCTAATACCCCACCTATTCCAGCTCCACCTGATATATGACAGTTTTTTCCAACTTGTGCACAAGATCCTACTGAGGCCCACGTATCAATCATACTTCCTTCATCAACATAAGCTCCAAGATTTACAAATGAAGGCATTAAGACAACATTTTTTGCAATGAATGCACCTTTTCTAACAACTCCATTGGGGACCGATCTAAATCCTGCTTGAATTAATTTTTTTTCATTCCATTTTTGGGTTTTACCTTCAACTTTATCGTACCAAGTAGCATAGGGACCTTTTGAGGTTTTCATTTTATTTACTCTAAAGCTTAGTAAAATTGCTTTTTTAATCCACTGATTAACGGTCCATTCATTGTTTTTCTTTTCAGCAACTCTTATTTCTCCTGAATCTAGTAAGTCTATAGTTTTACTAATAGCATTTAGTAATTTTCTACTAGACTTAGAATTAACCTGGCCTTTTTTATCCCAGGCTTCGTTAATTATTTTTTCAAAAGATTTAATATTCATCAAGCAGCTTTTAATAAATTAATTTTTTTTAAAAATTCTGACAAGTTGTTTGTTTTAAAGCTAATAAAATCACTATCGGAAAATTTTTTAGCCCACGGTTCATCATTTTCAATCCAAATTGTTTTCATGCCCATTTCATATGCCGGTTTCAAATTTCTTGCAATATCCTCAATAAGAACACATAAGTTTGGGTCAATATTATGTTTTTCCACTAACTTTTTATAAGGTTCCATTGTTGGCTTGGGCACAAAGTTAGAATCAACTATATCAAAAATATCATCAAAATGTTGCTCGATTCCAATTTTTCGAATTACATTTAAAGCATGTTTCTTGGAGCCGTTTGTAAATATAATTTTTTTTCCTTTAAGTTTTCTTAATTCTTCACTGAGTGTTAGATCTTTTTTAAGAAAGTCTATATCTATATCATGTACAAATTCTAAAAATTCATTTGCATCAATCTTATGATTTTTAAGCATCCCATTTAAGGTTGTATTGTATTTATAAAAATATCTTTTTTGAATTTCTTTTGCTTCAACTATACTTACATTGAGTTTGCCTGATATATACTTTGACATCCTTTTATCAATTTGCTCAAAAACTCTAGTTTTTCCTGAGTATAAAGTATTGTCCAAATCAAATATCCAAAATTTACTAAATTGAAGTTCCTTCATTTTCTAATAAGAGTTCCGGCACCTTGATCTGAAAATAATTCAAAAAGAATTGAGTGGGGTCTTCTTCCATCAATAATCACAACACCTTTTACATTATTATTTACTGCATTAATGCATGTTCTTATTTTTGGGATCATCCCTCCGTGAATTGTTTGATTATAAATAAGCTTTTCTGCTTGAGTTGATTGTATTTCAGAAATCAATTTTTCATTCTCATCATAAACCCCTTCAACGTCAGTCATTAGCAATAATCTTCTTGATTTTAAACTTATTGCTAGAGCCCCTGCTGCAGTATCAGCATTAATGTTGTAAGCTTGCATTTTTTCATCGAGTCCCATTGGCGCTATAATTGGCACGAAGTCTTTATGAATAAAATTCTTTATTAATTTATCATCTATTCTAGTTGGGGTGCCGACATACCCTAGTTCTTTATTTTTTTGTTTAACATAAATTGCATTGTTTTCACTAATTGTTATAGATTTTGCTTTACAGGATTTTTTTTCTAAAGCACTAACAATCTCTTTATTGAATGCTATCATTACATCCTCAACAATTTTGATCATCTTGTCATCCGTTACTCGTAACCCCATAATAAATTTACTTTCAATATTTAATTCATCTAATTTTTTCTTTATTCCTAATCCACCACCGTGAACTAACAGAGGAGTTAAACCTAGTTTTTTTAAGATGACAACATCCTCAATAAAACTATTAAATAGGTCCGCATCTAAAAGAACTCGACCTCCACATTTAATGACTATTTTTTCTTTTGAATATTTTTTTACGTACTTTTCGACTTCTTCAGTTGACGGCCCGTTTTTAGGCCAAAACTTTTTTATTTTATTATCTAAATTTTCGGCAGGTAACATTATCTAACGGTTTTTACTTTTGTTCCTCTTATGATGACCCATTGTTGAGCCATAGTTAAGACGTTGCTTACAGTCCAATATACTACGAGTCCTGAAGGAAATGGAGCCAATATGATTGTTAAAAAAATTGGCAAAAACATAAAAATTTTTGCTTGCATGGGGTCTGGTGGAGTTGGATTTAGTTTTTGTTGCAAGAACATAGTTAACCCCATAAGAATTGGCCACACACCTATCATCAAGAAGGTAGGTGGATCCCATGGAATGAGTCCAAATAAATTAAATATTGAAGTTGGATCCCTTGCAGATAGATCCTGTATCCAACCAAAGAAAGGCTGCTGCCTCATTTCAATTGTAACATATAGCATTTTGTAAACTGCAAAGAAAAATGGAATTTGAATAAGTACCGGCAAGCAACCAGAAACAGGATTGACTTTTTCCCTTTTATATAATGCCATCATTTCCTGTTGTAACTTAGTCTTGTCGTCTTTGTGTAACTCTTTTAATCTTATCATTTCAGGCTGAAGGATTTTCATTTTAGCCATGGATCGAAAAGAATAGTTAGCAAGCGGGAAGAATACTATACGTACGAGCGCAGTAAGAATAATAATTGCAACTCCAAAATTACCAGTTAGTTTGAAAAAATATTCAATTACAAAAAATAATGGTTTAGTAATGAAATAGAACCATCCCCAATCTATTGTTAAATCAAATTTTTCTATACCCAATTTTTCGGCATAATCATCTATGACTGCAACCTCTTTTGCCATAACGAAGGCATTTATTTCATTTGTTATGGACGCATTTGAAGAAAGAACTGTAGCTTCTTTAATGATAAAATTGGCTTTATATTTTCCATCGATAGATAAAAATTCAGATTTAAATTTTTTTCCTTTTTCTGGAACTATTGCTGTGAGCCAATATTTATCAGTGATTCCTAGCCATCCTTTTGAACTATTGATAATGAATTTTTCATCTTCAACATCTTCATAATCTTCTTCTTTAAGTTCATCATCAAACATCCCAATAAAACCTTCATGTAGAATATATATAGGTATTACATCTGGTTTATAATTTCGCGTTATCTGAGCGTAAGGAAAAAATTCATAAGATTTATTTGAAGTGTTTTTAATACCCTGGGATATTTTGAACAAATACTTATCATCTAATTCAATTTTTTTTGTAAAAATTAAACCTTCATTATTATCCCATTCAAGCACTATCGGCTTATTTGGTGTGAGTACTTTATTACCTTTTACTTTCCAAATTGTATTATCTAAGGGCAATTTTAACTTTTCATTGCTATTAGAGGCCCAGCCAGTTTCTATATAATATCCTTCGTCTGAACTTTTGGGGTTTAAAAATATTACTTTTTGATCACTTTCTAAACTCTCTTTATAATTTTTAAATATGATATCATCTATAATTGCGCCTTGGAGAGATATTGATCCCTTAATATTATTGTTTTCTATTTTTACTCTGGCAACGCTATCAATTGTATCATCTCTTGTAATTTTTTTTGAAAGCTCAACTTTTTCGATTGAAGGAGAAGAAAGTTCTTCACTTTTTGTTACCTGATCTTCTGCAATCTGTCTCTCAACAGGAGGTGGTTCGAAAAAAGTTGCCCAAAAAACCAAAACTAATGTTGAAAGCACAATAGCCATCAATACATTTTTTGAGTCCATTTATTTTTTTCCTTTTTTGAAGTTAGGCGCAGGATCAAATCCACTTCTACCGCCTAAAACTTTAATTGGATGGCATCTTAAAATTCTTTTTATTCCTAACAAAAAACCTTTTAAAATCCCATTAAGTTTTAAGCAATCTATAAAGTATTCGGAGCAGGTAGGTTGATATCTGCAGCTAAAAGGGAAATAAGGTGAAATAAAATATTTATAAAATTTTATTAACAATATTAAATAATAATTAATCAGTTTCATGATTTAGCTAGTTATTTGTTTTATTCTTTTAAACATGTCATTAACTTCATCAAAAATCAGCTGAAATTTATCTTTATATACATTATTTCTTCCAAAAATTACATAAGTATAGTTTAAGTCAACCGACTGCTTTTCTTTTAGAACTTTTTGGACAGCTGATTTTAATTTTCGTTTTATCTTATTTCTGATTACAGCATTTCCAATGTTTTTTTTCATTACAAAACTTACGTTTAATATTTTTTTATCATTATTTTTTACACTGCTTGAATTTTTTTCAAAGTAAATTGTAAAATATTTTGTATTTAATCTTTTCTTCTTCAAAATTCTTAGAAATTGTTTGCTCTGATTTAGGCTCTTAAACTTGATCATTTTTAGGATTTAGTTAAGTGGATACTTTTTTTCTTCCTTTTGCTCTTCTTCGGGCAATAAGTTTTCTACCACTTTTTTTTCTCATCCTAGATCTGAATCCGTGTTTTCTCTTTCTTACGCGTCGACTGGGTTGATAGGTTCGTTTCATAAAATTGCTTTGGCTCTTTGTAAAATTTTCTGATATTTATAAGTAATAAGAGCCAATAAGTACAGATAAAAAATAATCTATGAACTTCAAATCTTTGAATTTTAAAATTTATTTAGGGAGTGCTTATTTAATCGTTCTTTTGGCAGGTATTTATTTTTTATTTTCTAATTTCGATATTAGTGATTTAACCAGCTATGAATTTATCAGAGAAAATAAAGGCTTAATTTTAAAATACAAAGAAAATAATATTCTCTTCCTGACAATTATTTTTTTTATTATTATTGTTTTATTAAATCTATTGTTATGTCCCATGTTTCTACCTACTTTAGTGATTGGCTTTATTTTTGGTAAATGGCTGGGAACTCTAATTCTAGTCTTTGGAAATACACTTGGTGGCGTTTTATTGTATCTTTTAGCAAAAACTTTTTTTAGTGAATTAATAGAAAAAAAATTTGCAACAAAATTTACTAAATTTATTAAATTTTTTAATAAGAACGAAACGATATATTTTATGTTTTTTAGGTTTATGGGGGGAGGGGGTACTCCTTTTCCTATCCAGAATGTCTTACCAGTTATTTTTAATATGTCCGTTAAAAATTATATTGCTGCTACTTTCTTAGGAATAATCCCTACAACATTTGTTACGGTAGCACTTGGAAGTGGTATTGAGAATATTATTGATCAAAATGCTGAACTTAATTTTTTGTCAGTCTTTCTTTCTCCTGAGATTTATTTACCTATAATTGGTTTTTTTATTCTTTTAATTATTGCTTTTTTTATTAAAAGATTTTTTTTCAAGACTTAATTTTTTCATACTATAAATATCTTAATAAATTTTTTTCAGTGCATAAATCAAGCCAATTGAGCTATTAGTACTGGTCAGCTACACGCATTGCTGCGCTTCCACATCCAGCCTATCAACGTGGTAGTCTACCACGGCTCTATAGGAAGAACTAGTTTTGAGGCGAGTTTCCCACTTAGATGCTTTCAGCGGTTATCCCTTCCGTACTTAGCTACCCGGCACTGCAGCTGGCGCTACAACCGGTCCACCAGTGGTACGTTCACCCCGGTCCTCTCGTACTAGGGGCAACTCCTCTCAATTCTTCTACACGCATGGCAGATAGGGACCGAACTGTCTCACGACGTTCTGAACCCAGCTCACGTACCACTTTAATTGGCGAACAGCCAAACCCTTGGGACCTGCTCCAGCCCCAGGATGTGATGAGCCGACATCGAGGT
>Ga0208334_100245_pt1 | contig 23732 bp, 16 predicted proteins | sample DeeseametaMP0900_FD_184201 | JGI IMG/M metagenome (GOLD analysis project Ga0208334, IMG submission 184201) | Marine microbial communities from the Deep Indian Ocean - MP0900 (SPAdes) | ecosystem: Environmental > Aquatic > Marine > Oceanic | place: East of Durban, South Africa, South Indian Ocean...
CCACGGGCTTTGTCATTCCGAACCTGCTGACCTGGCAAGGCTCCGCCGTGACGCTCGATGTGAAGGGCGAGTGTTTCGAGGCCACGGCCCGGCACCGCGCGGCCCAGGGCGACAAGGTCTATCGCTTCGCCCCCACCGATTGGGAGGGCAAGCGCACGCATCGCTACAACCCGCTCTTGCGCATCTATCAACTGAAAGATCCCGCGCGCCAGCAGATGGAACTGCAGCTCCTGGCGACGCTGTTCCTGCAGAGCGATAATGACCGGGTGCAGGGCCTCCTCAAGGGCGGGATCGATCTCTTCGTGGCGGCAGGGCTGCTGGCCTTCCAGCGCAAGCGCCCGACCTTGGGCGAGATCTATCGCATCGCGGCCTCGGGCGGGAACAAGCAGAAGGAGTATTTCGCGCGGGGCCATGAGGTGGACAACAGGGCGGCCAAGCTGATCTTCACGCGGCTGGCCTCGACCAACAATGACACCCTGACCTCTTACGTCTCGCTCCTGATGACATCGGGGCTCGACCAATGGCAGAACCCGGCGATCGATGAGGCGACGTCCGTGTCGGACTTTGATTTCCGGACGATCCGCAAGAAGCCCTTTTCGGTCTATCTGGTGGTCCAGCCGCTGATGGTGAAGCCGCTCGCGCCGCTGATCCGGCTGTTCTTTTCCGATCTCCTGTCCGCCATGCAGGAAAAGGATCCCGGCCCCGACGAGCCCTGGCCCGTGATGATCATGCTCGACGAGTTCAATCGCCTCGGCAAGATGCCCATCGTGGTCGAGAGCATCGAGACCCTGCGCACCTATCGCGGGCATTTGGCCGTGGTCACGCAAACCATCCCCGCCCTCGATGAAATCTACGGCGAGAACACTCGTCGCGCCCTGCAAGGCAACGCGGGCGTGAAACTCTATCTCACGCCTTCGGATGAAAAAACCGTCGAAGAGCTGAGCAAGGCGGTTGGCAAGACCACGAAGACCGTCATCACGCGCTCCCAGTCTATCGGCAAGAACCCCTTTGAAGGACGCAGCCAGTCGACCCGGACCGAAGAAAGCTCCTTGCTCCCTGAAGACGAGGCGCGCCGCCTGCCGCTCGATGAGATCGTCATGGTGATCGATGCGCAGATGCCGGTCCGTGCAAAGCGGATTCAGTATTTTGACGACCGGCTGTTCAAGGCGATCCACGCGGCGCAGACGGGTGAATTGCCGTTTCCGGAACCGGTGGGAGGGGGATCGCAAGGCACGCTGCCGCTGAGTGTCCGCGCCATGCCGATGACTCCACCACCGGACGGGTCAGGCGGACCCGAGGCCGATGTTGAGGCCGCACTCCAGGCTGCTGAGTTCCAATCGTCAGGGCAAACCGATGTCGCTCCAAAGAAGACTGCGCCGGTCGTTCAAGCTGTTATCGCAGAGGAGCAGCGACAGATGGAGATGGATTTTGGGAGTCAGGTCGTTGATGCTGAAGCTGCGAGCGTCGTTGATGAGGCGCAGATGCGCTTCGCCGTTGATGGCTTGGACGAGATGGAAGCGATGCTGCAGGAGGGGGATGGCGAAAAGCTGGTTGTTCGATAGGGTGGTGGCCGCGGTTTGAGCCATGTGGGGATTGCCGGAGGCTTCAACTATTGAGAAGCAGGAGCATTCTGAGCAAGACCACGAAGAACTATTAAATACTTAGAAAACTTTAGCCGTTAGACTAGGCAGCCTGGTCTGAAAATTAGGATTTTCTCGACTTGAACCAGATCAACTTACGTCATGAATCGGTGGGAGTGCCCTTGCCAGTATCATGTTCGTTTCCGGCTGCGTGTTTTCCGCGAGGCGAGGAAACAGATCTTCCAGAATGCGCAATCGATCGGTCATTCCTGATATTCGCGCTTCCATGCGGCGCTGTTCGGCCGCGATCTGTCCTTCGTTCATCTGGATTTGTTGCTGGTCAGAGATATTGCGTGATCGAAGCTGTTCGATTCTGAGGTGCTTCCACCGAACGTAGGCCTCAGTTTCAGACGTGAGGATTTGCCGTCTTTCCGACAGGGAAATCAGCGCCGCATCGCGCAATGCGGCAAGACGCTGACGTTCTTCCAGGACCATTTCCTGCTTTATTGCGGAAGTCATATTCTGCAGGGCGCGGAAAGGTTGAAGTGTCTTTTGAATCTGCCGGTTCGTTGTCGGTCTACAGTCGGCGCTCAGGAGGGTGCGAACAATCTTGTCCGAGCCGATTTGGATCTTACCATCATCGGCGATCAAAATGCACTGGGTCCGCAAAGCGTCGGGGAACAACGTGGAAATCCAGCGGCGATCCGACAGTCGACCTATCCGCACGGCCGGCGCGTCGTCTGCGCGGGCCTTGAGTTGCCGATCGAAAATCAGTGAGTGTCTCCAAGCCGCGCGAATGAGAACCAGCGTCTTGCCAACCAGACCTGCCGCCAAATCTTCGTCAGAGAGATGGACGCCAACGGGTGTAAGGGAAATCGCATTGTTTTTTGACGCACTGTACGCTTGATAAATCAAATCATCGTGCAATTCATCGCCGGTTGAGAAAAAACGTGCACGTTTGCCCACGAGATCCCGGGGCAGGACAACATCCTTTTTGGGGGGTCTTCCCAGCCGATCCCGACGCCAGCGGAAAACTTCGGCTTCGTGGGTGGTCATCGCACCGAGGTTGTAGGGGCAGTTTTCCACCATTTGGGGTAAAGACAGGGTCGCCACACGCTCTCCGTCGTTTGTGATCGGAAAACCGCCTTTCAACGCGCCGCTCACGTGCAACAGGCGCAACCAATCATTTCCAGCCTGCTCTGAAGCACGGATGCTGCCTGTCACCGTGGCCACGCCGTCATGGCTTTGTGGATCGACCGAGGAAGCTCGCTCCGCCGATGGTTCAAGGCCAGAGGACAGCTCTTCTTTTAGTTCAGAAGCCGCCTGCCTGAAACTGCCCCGACCTGCCGCTGCGTCGGTGATGATCCTGTCGATGCGTTGGGACAGGGCTTCGTCGAGGTATGGCAAGGGGTGCTCGAAGACATCGAGGGCGTCGAGGGCTTCCAGAACCCTCTCATCTGCGGAACCGGTAACAACCATGCGCCATATTCCGATCGTACCGACGCTTCGATCCTTCAGGTAAGCTGTGAGGCCTCCAGAACGCAGGCGGTCAAGACGACCGATCAACTGGTCGATGCGCGAGGCTTGCCACGGCAGGTTGTAGAAAATCATGTCCGCGGCGAAGTTGTGAAGGTTGAGGCCTGCTTCGACGAACTCCTCCATGATCAGTACCGTGGCTTCGCTTTGTACGGCGCTTACGACATCTACCAGATCTGTGTTATAGCGACCTCGCATGGTTGCTATGCCATCATCTGAGAGGTGCGGGAACATGTCAGTAAGACGTCGCTCCAGCATGTCTACCGTCGGCGTATCACCGGCCACGATAATGATGCGCCGCGTTCGATCATCGTGCCAAAATCCGAGCAACACATCGCACAGGTCATCGAACAAAGCGTTGCCGGGGTTGCGCGTCAGTGTGGTCTCCACTTCATCGCGTAATTCCGGGTGCGCCGAAAAGCTTTGGTGGCGCAGAACGTCACGCAGGCTTGATCCAGCACGGAACATCTGACGGCATTGCAGCCAAGGTGCCAAGTCTATCGGGTTGTCTCGACCATCTCGGCAGGCTGCGTTTTGCAGTTGGATCTTCGGCATCTCGGCATCGGAGGCCGCAGTTCGGACTGTGTGCACCTTGCGCGTCGGCGCAATACCCGGCCATTGGCTCCGCGTCTGGCGGAGGATTCGACGATCCGCTGCGAAAGCGGTCCTGTAGGCTGCGGAGGAGAGTGTGCCGTTTGAAACGCGCGCCTGTGCCGCGGCGGCGTCCTCAGCAAGGAAATCCAAAGGCTCGCGGCCGAGGAGATTGGCGATTTCAGAGCGTTCCGGCTCGATGGCACCGATGACAGCCCGCGCCCACGCGGGATTGCCCAGACGCGGCGTCGCCGTCAGCAGCAGGACATGTCTGAACCGTGGCGCGTCGCGGCGCTCTCGGCACAGGCTGGAAAGGAATGCGGCGTCTTCGAGGTTCATGGCGTGGATCTCGTCCACGATGAGCATGTCATAGTCTTCCGGCGAGGGGCGTGCCGGTTGCCTGCGGACCATGTCCGCTTTGATCAGGTGGACATAGCCCTCGCAATCGGGATACTCCTGCGCTTCATCTGTATCCGTCAGGATGCGGGCAGCTATATGGCCGCGCGCCGAAAGCTCGACCTGCCACTGATAGCAGATGCGTTCCGGCGCAACGATTGCGACCCGCAAGGACGGATCGCGCCTGCGCAGGACATTGAGAATCATCAAGGCCTGCACCGTCTTGCCCATGCCAACCTCATCGGCCAGCAGGTGACGTATTTCCGTATCGGCAAGGATGCGGCGCAGATTTGCGATCTGATGTGGATAAGGATCAGCCGCGACGCCGAGGGCACCACCCATTTCCCAAGATTCGGCTGCGATAAGGCGTTCAAGGGCATGCAAGCCCGACTGAGCGAGGTGAAACGTATTCATGAAAGATCAACATTCGTTGTCGCACGATAGCGCAAGGCCGCGTAGCGCACGGCACGCGCCGTGAAGCGGTCCGCGCTAAAGCGCAGCAGTCTGCCCCGCCATTCCGGGTCATCCATGACACGCTCCGGTGCAATGAAGAGGTACAGCAGGGCACGCAAGTCAGCGGGTGTGATCCAGCGCCCACTTCGGGATGGAACATCCGCATGGCTGGACACCAACGCCGCAATCAGGTCGTCCAGATGGCTGGATTCGTACGGCACCCTTTCGAGGCTTTCAGCGCGCTGCGAGGGCAGCACAAGCTCGGACAACTCGGAAAGGCGGGCGGCATCACGGGCACGCGCGACGAGTTTCTGCCAACTGCCATCAGCGTTGCCGGCGTCGAATTCGAGCTCAGCAGCACCTGTAGACAAAGCCTTCTCCGAAAGCATCTCCCACGCAGCCAGGACCGCATCGTCCATCTCCGGCCACATCTCTCCGTCGGGAATGACGATCAGATCTGGCGCAGGCAGTATTCGGCGGAAGCAGTCTTCGAGATAGCCGCCGAGTTCGTGCTTCTGGTCGTCATCCAGCGGCGAGAAGGCTGTGGCGTCACAGACCAAGTCGGCCTTCATGGCTTCGGCGACCAGCCGCCGGTGAAAGCCCGTCCCAAGTCCGCGACAGGACTTTTCCGTCTTCATCCAGAGATCACCGCAGAGTGCGGCGACGAGCCGATCCTCAAGTTTTCGGCGGGCGCTGGATCGGAGGCCTTCACCGACTACAGTTCCAGCCGCGGCGAGGCTCCAGCTGAGATAGGCTTCGATCCCTTCGATAAGGCCATGCGCATCACCTTTGGTTTCCGCGAGGCGGTGAATTGGACCCGCCGAGGCGCGGGGCATGCTGCTTAGAAGCGAGCCGGCCTCGGGCTCCACCAGAACGCAGCTGCGCAAGGCGCCGTCGCTTCCCCCGGCCGGCCGGAGAAGGCCATATCCGGAAGACAAAGTTGCGGACGACATCGTGGAAGACTGAAACGCTGTGCACGATGTAACGGGATCGCTGACGAGTGAACCTATCAACTCTTGCCCATCCGCGGTCCATTTTCCGCTTCGGCGATCATACTTCCAGTCTGGTTCCGGAGCCGCCAGCGCCCAGACTTGGGCGTCCAGTCCTTCTGCGCAGGCCTGCAGACGGGCGTGCATCCCGCCCCCGGTCCAAAGACGGGCTGCGGCCCGGATATCGGCAAATTCGGGGCGGTCGAACGCGATCCGCATGGGCGAGTTCGGCGCGCGGATACGCGCGGCACTGGACTGACCGTCACTGGCTTTCAAGGTGATGTCGAGGTCTACATCATGCAGCGTGATCGGAGTCGACAGATGCAGCGCCCCGGCACCGCGCGCGATTTCCGCGAGCCCGATTTCATCAGGTTGAAGGGACAGGCTTGCGGGTGCTGGCGGTTCTATGTCGCGAAAAACGAGGTCGATCGGCGCAACCTTCGAGGTGTAGAGTGGGGACAGCGTCCAGATTCCATCGGTCATCGGCAAGCTGTGCCATCGGTCATCGGAAAGCCGGAACTCGATGCTTTCCGGCTTGTCGAGGCGTTCTGCGATAATTGCAACTGGTGTCTTTGGGCGCGCCTTAACCGACCGTCCCGAGGCTTGGCTTACGGTGGAACCATCATGGCGAAAGGTCAGCCCGCCGAGGAAGTCGACGAAGGGCGCGTCTTCGACATGGATGCCATGTCGGGCCAACACGGCATTGCCCTCCGGCGTTCCGCTCTTGAAATGGTAAAGGCCGTCCCCCCAATCATCGAGGGTCAGTCCCTCAAGCACCAACTCGTAAAAAGAGACGCCGGGTGTCACCCTGTCAGTGGGTCTGAGTTGCGCCTGATAACCATCGTCGCCCTCGTCCCTGAAAAGCAATGCCGGAACGGGAATGATGACAGCTTCCAGCCAGGATGGGAGCTCGATCTCGCTGATTTGCGGGCCGGAGACTTCACCAATCGGACGTCCGACGAAGACAGCATCGCCACATAGAAAACGTTCGAGCGTCGTAGATCGCGCACCGACGGTGACCGTCAATGTTGACAATGGTACATCGACTTCTGATCTGACGGCCTCGATTTCAGCAGGAGTTAGATTCGGTCCTCTGACGGCCAAGCCGCGGGCTTCTGCATCATCAAGCAGAAGTTCGTAGGTCGCCTTGGGCAGACTCCCCAATCCTTGGTGCTGCGCAAGGCGCCTCGCCCGGATGGCGCGTTCTAGCCGCCTTACCTCGCTTTCGGAACGCAAGTCGTCGGTGAGCCGCTGCAGGAAGCCGGTTTCCATACCCAGATCGCCGGTCCGGCCTGAAACGAGATGGCCGATGACCGCCAGCGCAAGGTCGTCATCCTGGAGCCAGGACTCCAGCCGTCGTGAACCGAAGCCACGGGCAAGATCTCGCAGGCCCGGCAGTGTGGCGCGGGTGACACTTATGCTGCGCGTCTGACTGAGAAACTCCCTGACAAGTCGTGCCAAGGAGCCATGGACCTCGCGAGGGACCATTGCGTTGCGAACAGGCCATGCAAGATGCGGGAAGGCTGAGGACCAGGCATCATCATAAGGTCGCGCAGTCCCGAACCGTCTCGCGCAATTCTGGAAGAGGTCGGAGATTACGCTTCGTTGTGGAATTGGTACATCGACCTTGATTGCTGACTCAACCAATGGCCAGAAATCGGTCCCGGTTCCCCTGTATTCATAGCCGATCTCAGTCACGACTATGGAAAGCGACAGGGCGAAGTCCTGCCAAGCCCGCTTGGCGAACTGGTGCAACCCGGCCCGGTGGCTGACAAGATATAGCAACTGCTCGAATTCTTCGCGAGGCAGCCCGTGTTCGATCAGGTAGATGGTTCCACCATCCCGCTGTCGGGACAGGTCCGAAAAAATCTGCGCCAGCAGATTCTCACTGGCAAACAAGTCATTCATCTTTTCATTTCGTCACGCAGACGCCAATAATGGTGCTACATGATTGGAGCGGTTCGCGGCAATTTTCAACAGGCATGTCATTACTTTAGGTCGAGTACAACGCGGAATGCAAAACACTGATGCCGACACCTTGGAAGCCATCGCCCCAGTTCAAAAGCTCGCCGCGCAGTTGCGCAGGGACGTCCATGATCTGGGCGCGGTGCCGGCTTCCCGGGCAATCGCAGGACTGACGACGGCTGCCGTCGCAGACGGTTTGTCCGAGACGGCAGCAAAGCAGCGGGCACAAATTGCTGTGTCGGCTTTACTGGCGTGTGGTGATCTCGGTTTCGGCAAATCCTACGGTGACAAGGTGTTGGTCAAACGGCGGATGGTGTCGGTGCTGTATCAGGGGGATCTATGCATCCTCCTTGGGGGCGACCCATCTCAAGGAGAACCTCATGGACTTTTGCGCACAACGGATGTGGTCCCATCGGATGTCGTCAGCTTTTTCGACTGGGTCGGCGAACTTTCTGGCTCTGACATTGCAGGGCTTTGGCAAATCTTGGACGCAGGTGTCTGGTCGATGGACGCGGTATCCTCGGACGGAGTAACGCGGGTGCTGTGCTGTGCGGGTGTCGTGCCTGACCAGCCTATCCCGGAGGGTTCATCGGCTTGGCTAAAGGAATATTTCCCTTTGCCGCGGACAGAGGGAAAGGCTGCTGATCCATCGCAAACGGCAGTCCTCGAGTGTTCGGCAAATGTACGGCAAATCGTTACCGCCGGGCCCGGTAGTGGCAAGACACACACCGCCACCGAACGTGTCATTCATCTCGTGAAGCAAGGTCTTTCACCCGCAGGCATTCGGCTCATCACCTTCACCCGGGTCGCCGCCGAAGAGGTGGGCCGTCGTATTTCGCATGCCTTGGCCGAGCACACCTACTCCGGTGGCGTCATGTGCGGGACAATCGACTCGCTTGCGTGGAATCTTGTGACCACCCTCGGTGATGCACCGTCCGGTGGACACGAGCGGATCATCCGTATTGCCCGGAAATCAATCACGGACGGCGAACAGGCGATACTGGATCAGTTGGCACGCATTTCCCATCTGGTAATCGATGAAGCACAGGACATCGTTGGAGAGCGGCGCATGTTCTGTCGCGCGTTGATCGACGCGCTGCCAGCGAGCGTCGGCGTTACGATACTGGGTGACGGAGCACAGGCGATCTACGGTGCGTGGGCGGGTGATAACGCGGGCGGTGGGTCCCTCCATGCCGAGCTCAGAGGCAGACACGGTTGGGAAGACCGTTCCCTGACGGCGAACCATCGGACCAAGTCGGACAGCTTGCGGCGGTTCTTTTCCCGGGCGCGGATGCTACTTGAGGCTGACGGCGATCCCCGTTCGACATACCTCGAAATCCGCGAAATGCTCGAGGATGTGGCGACGGACCCGAGCGTTAGCTTGACCGGGCAGGTTTTCCCGTGGCGGAATGACAGCCTTGTCCTCTTCCGGGGGCGCGCGGCAACAGAGGCCGCGTCGGTTCGGCTGACGCGGGCAGGCCGCGTGCACCGTCTGAAGTTGTCGGGTCAAACCACGGTTTGCGATCCATTGTTGGGCGCGATCTGCGCCGGTCTTGCTCCAGGAGCCGCAATCCGTCTTGAGCATGTAAGGCGGCGGATTGCAGACCTCCACCCCACGCCGTTCGGTGTAGTCGACGAAGACGTTCTTTCTGACCTTCAGTCCCTTGGCAAAGGGCCAACAGCTCGTCCTCAGGACATCGCGGAATCCGTTGAACGGGAGCCGGTGGGACACACGCGCGATCATGTCGGCACTGGGGGGCCGATGTTGGGATCGATCCATGGTGCCAAGGGGCGGGAAGCAACGAACGTGCTTCTTATGCTGCCGCCGGTTCCGTCCAGCGATGATGTCGATTGGCGGGAGGAGGCCCGGGTCTTGTTCGTCGGGGCGACAAGGGCATCCGCACACCTTTATCTGGGCAGGGCACAGCCAGGGTTGGTCCGACCCGGCAAGAACGGCAGCAGATGGTTGCGTGGCAACGGTGGGGGCCTTCTTTTGTCAGGGTCGGATGGATTGCTTCCGCTCGCCGGGGTCGCTCCTGCATTGTCGATCTGGGAGGCCGCCTTCCGGCAACCTGACTGCTCGTTTTGTCGGATTGCTTCTGGTGACGGGTCGCCTTGGCATCTTGTCACAGACAGTGGCGAACTGCTGGCGGAAGCCGAAGGCCAATTGACCGATGACCTCGATCACATCGAGTCCACCCGGGGCGGGCTTGCCTCCGGCACCTTGCGCGTGGTCGGAGCCACAACCGTGGTTGACCGTCGGAGGGATGGAAAAATTCAAGCGGTGACTCTGCTGCCTGTGCTTCAGGGCGTCGTGCGGGGCGCCGGGAACGGGGAAAGTGACGATGACCAATAATGTGGGGGATTCCGCGCGCCAGCGGATGATCGAACGCCTCAGGCAGGATCTCATGGGTCCCTTGGTGGATGATGAGATCCTGCACGACAGTCCGTCGGAAATCTACATGACGGGCATCCTGTTTGCTCAGAAAAGCCCACAGGGCGTGGGCGAAACGGAAGGCGCAGTTCTTGTCTCCGATGAGGAAGACGATGCTGCGTCTCGTGTGCCGCCGGATACTTTCCGCCCAAGTTCGGCAGGATTGTCATTTGCAGTGCGCTCCAAGGACGGCGAAAATGTCCTTCTCAATGTGGACGTTTCGGCGGCCCGCTATGAGGCCCGACCCCACGCCACCTCAGACGACGGGCGCCCACGCTTCGATTGGACCCGCAAGCCACTGACCGCCCGCAACTCCATCGAACTACCAGGGGATCGCGACGGCGAATATGATGTGCCGGGAATTCCGGATCTGGCGCTATGGTTGCGTACTCGCAAACACGGCGACCTTTATCTCGTTACGGTCGTTCTACTGAACAGAAACGTGACGCCGAAGAAACCCGAGCCTGGATTGAGGGGTGTTGGCGATTTGCATCAGGTGGGCTTCAGCGTCGAGGCTGACCCGGATTTCGGCCTCATCGTTCCGCGTCCGGATCCGATGCAGCGGATGCCCGATGAGGACCGTGCCACGGCCGCGCTGCTTTATCGCGATGCACCTGACTACGGCGCAGGCCACACCTGCTCCATCCGAAGTGAGCAAATGCCGGATGGAACCGTTCGCCTCGCGACCGAGTGGCTGCCGTCAACTCTGGTCAGATCGCCGGGACCTTTGGGCGATCCGGAATTTTTTGCGAAACTCGTCGCGACGAAGCTTGAGGGGGCCTTGGGGTCCGAGTGGCTGTCTATCGCGCCCCATAGCGATGTTTGTGCGGCGCTCGACGACCTTTGCGCGTGCTACGAAGACTGGATCAAGGCTCGAGACGCGGAAGTTGAGGTGCTGCCGACCGGGCTTCAGGAAACGGCGCGGCGACATCTGGATGAGTGCCGCACAGCGTTGGCCAGGATGAGAGGGGGTGTGGATCTTCTGCGGGCTGATGGTCCGGAGCTCTTGGCATTCCGCCTCGCCAACCGTGCACTCTGGCAGCAGAACGAATGGAAGCGGAAGCGGGATTCCGGCATCGGCCCTCTGGTCTGGCGCCCGTTTCAGATGGCTTTCGTTCTGCTGTGCATGGCTTCGGCAGGGGACCGGGATCACACTGATCGCGGTGTGATGGACTTGCTCTGGTTTCCCACGGGGGGCGGCAAGACCGAGGCCTACCTCCTGCTGACCGCATATACCATATTCCTGCGCCGTCAGAAGGGTGGACCCGAGTCGGAAGGCGTGACCGTCCTGATGCGCTACACGCTGCGCCTGTTGACGGCGCAGCAGTTCCAGCGGGCAGCGGCGATGATCCTTGCCTGTGATCTGTTGCGGACAGGGGACTGTGATTGCCCTGGCATCGATGTCGCTTCCTCCCTCGCGCAAGGCGCGCCGATTTCCATCGGCCTCTGGGTCGGCCGCGACACGACCCCGAACAGGATCGTCGAAACGGAAAAGACCGGCTCACCGGCCCAGATCGAGCATTGCCCGGACTGCGGTTCGCACCTCGACTGGGACATCGCCGACAGTGGCGACCGGGTTCATGCATGTTGTCGTGACGCCGAATGCAAATCAGGGAAGGCGCGTGATCACCTTCCATTCTGGACGGTTGACGAGGACATCTACCGCGAACTTCCGACATTGCTGTTGGGCACCGCTGACAAGTTCGTCCAGATCGTTACAAAGAAGGAAACCGGGCGCCTTTTCGGTCTCGGAAAGGCCGGTCGGTTGCCACCTGATCTGATCATCCAAGATGAATTGCACCTCATCTCCGGGCCATTGGGCAGCATGGCGGGCCTCTTCGAAACTGCCATCGACGCGCTTTGCACCCGGGACGGCCGACGCCCGAAGGTGATCGGCTCCACCGCAACGATCAGGCGCGCGGCGGATCAGGTGTTGAACCTGTTCGATCGTCGCGTCATGCAATTCCCGCCGCCCGGATTGCACCACTCCAATTCGGGCTTCGCCTGTGTTGAAGAGGATAGCCCCGGTCGACTGTATCTGGGCGTCACGACAGCTGGACGCACCGGGAGCTATATCTATCAGGCGATCGCGTCGTCGCTCCTCCAAGCCGCTGCCGATCCCACATTCACTGACGTGGAGGGGGATCACTACTGGACGCTCGTTGGATACTTCAATTCGCTGCGCGAACTCGGCAGCGCTTCGATCATAATGCAGGACGACGTCACGCATGGGCTCGAACTGGTATCGGCGCGACGGCAGGAAGAGCCTCGTCACCTGCAGCCGCCGACTGAGTTGACCAGCCGGGTCAAGTCGGACGAAATCCGCGACAAGCTCCTGGAACTGGATGCGACCCGAGGCAGTGGCGAAGCGGCCGACGTCGTTCTCGCATCCAATATGATCTCGGTCGGTCTCGACGTCGGGCGTCTGGGTCTGATGCTGGTCAACGGCCAGCCTAAAACCATCGCCGAATACATTCAGGCAACAAGCCGCGTTGGCCGCGGTCGTGTGCCCGGGCTTGTCGTCACACTCTACAACGCGAACAAATCACGCGACCGAAGCCGGTATGAGACCTTCCCGACCTGGCACGGTGCCCTTTATCGGGATGTCGAGGCGACAGGCGTGACGCCCTTCGCACCGAGGGCGCGGGACAAGGCGCTACATGCCCCGTTCGTTGCCATGGCGCGTCATCTGGTGCCGGGTCTGTTGGAAACACCGGCCGCAGCGGAGAGTCATGAGGCGGACCTGAAGTCGTTGATAGATCTGATATGTCAGCGAATTTCCAACGTAGACCCGGGTGAGGCGGCTGCCGCACGTCGGGAGCTTGAAGAATTCCTGAAGCTCTGGTTCCGCCGTGGAGCGCTGCCGAAATACTGGGACAACTGGTCAGACAACGGCCTGCTGATTTCAGCGGATGCACAGGCGACATCGAATGCCTCCGGCTTCACCAAGGGTCTCGCGCGAGCCACTCCAGGAACGCTGCGCGCTGTCGAGCCATCGACAGAATTCGTGATCAAGGAAATTGTGTCGTCGAGCGCTGAGGAAATCCAATGAGCAAGAATGTCGGCAGCATCCGCCGCAGTCAGATCATCTCGACCTTCGGGCCGGGAGCGATCGTCGATTTCCGACTACCCGGAAGCGGAGCCCTGCTTTCAGGGGTCATGCAGGGATTGGAGGCATGGGAGGCCTATACGAAAGGCGGCTACAAGCAGGATGTGGTTCGCGAACCGAGACTTGAAGCTCTGTTGGGTGTCGATCATTTCCGGGCGCCGCCAGTCGGGACGTACCTCAAAGACGGGCAAACGAGGGACCGCGTGCTTCCCATCGAACGGTTTCCGGATTGGCTCTCCTGTCCCGAATGCCACGTCATCAACCGTTCAGGACAATGGGCACCCTCGCGGAACGGCGACAGCCTGCATTGTGGCCGATGCCGCGGAAAACCTGCGGTGGTGCCTGTGCGTTTCGTCACGATTTGTGAGAACGGCCACCTTGACGATTTTCCGTGGACGTCGTGGTTAACGCATGAAGCCGGATGTTCTCAGCCTGTCTTGGCGTTGAAGACGGTCGGCGCGGGCATTGGAGGACTGCTCCTGACCTGCAAGTCCTGCGGCGCTGGCCGTTCAATGGCCGAAGCGTTTTCACCCAAGGGTATCCCAAGACACAAGTGCGGCGGCGGCAGACCATGGCTTGGCGGACGCGAGACGGGATGCGAGGCTGCGCCACGGATCACGCAACGGGGAGCAAGCAACGTCTACTTCTCAATTGAGCAGAGCGCGATCACGCTTCCTGACTGGAAGGTGCCATTCAAGGAAAAGATCGCGGACTTCGTCGACATGCTCGATTTCCTCGACGATGAAGACATGATGATCGCCTTCATCACGAAGAAGATCCTGCCGACTTGGGACGGCCCCGAGATTGCTGAGGAAATCGCCAGTCGTTTCAAGGAGATGAAGGAAGACAATTCGGGAAGTGAAGGAGATCTGCGGCTGGACGAGTTCCGGATGCTGTTGACGGATACCTCGGCGTCGGACGAAAGTGCGATGATCCTGCTGAATCGTCAGCAGCCTGTGCCGGCCACATTCTCAGGGATGATCTCCTGGATTTCGTCCGTGGAACGTCTTCGGGAGGTGCGTGCCCTGACCGGGTTCACGAGACTGAAGGCGCAGGTCGGTGGCAAGCCGGATGCGGTGCCGCTGTCTCGATCTGGTCTGTCATGGCTGCCGGCCGTTGCCATGCATGGGGAAGGCGTGTTCCTGTCGTTGAACCTCGAAGCTGTTTCAGAATGGGAAAACCGGCCGGATGTTATCGAACATCTTGCCCAGCTGATTCAGACACACATGGATACCGCTCGGGCCGAGGGAAAGCAGGCGGATGGCGCGCCATCCCAACTCAACGCGCGATACATGCTGATCCACACCTTTGCGCATGCGCTGATCGCGCGCCTGTCCCTCGACAGCGGATATTCTTCGAGCGCTTTGCGTGAGCGCCTCTATGTCGGGCCGGACATGGCCGGATTGCTTATCTACACCTCAACGCCCGATGCAGATGGAACCATGGGCGGGCTTTCGCGGCAGGCACGGCCGGCGCGAATGGAGCAACTTGTCTTGCAGGCGCTGGCCGACCATGAACTTTGCTCCGCTGATCCGCTTTGTTCCGAAGGGATGGCGCGAAGTGGCTCGAACGGAAACCACGCGGCCTGCCATAACTGCGTGTTCCTTCCGGAAACCAGCTGTGAGGCTTGGAATGGCTTTCTTGACCGTAGCTTGTTAAGCGCCGGCCCGCTCTCGTTTTTCAAGAGTCTGGTCGAGTGAGTAAACTGATCTGGCATTGACCTTCGGCCTTCCGGTATCCCGGTCGGCCGAAGGTCAATGTACGCGGCGCCAGCCAGCAGATATCTTGATGCGGACGGGGCCCTCGTCGACTGGTTCGTCGGGCTCTTGGGCGGCCTTGACCACATTGATCAGATAGCGGGTCGCCCCTTCTTCCTTGGAGATTTCGAATGTGTCACCCTCCTTTGCGCCCTCCGTCCTGAAATATTTGGTCAGGTGCGTGATCCGGTATTCGTTCCGCGTCCCTTTTGGCTTATGCAGGCGATTATTGTAGTAAACATACCGCAGGCGGAGTTGGCGTCCATCAGGCGTCACACACTGGAGCCATTCGTTGGGATTGTATTCTTTGGGGTCGAGGTGCGGCAGAAACGCCAGAAGATCGCCGTCGCCCTTGGGAATGAGGATGCCACCCATATGGGCACCCGTCGAGCCGACGTCATTTGCGCTCAGTGTCTTGAGGAATTTCTTCATCTGGAATTTCCGTTTGGGATCATCTGCAGTGCTCGGGCCAAATCCTCGGTGTCGCGGATCGCCACGGGCACGGTTTCGTTCGCCAGTTCACTCTTCCACGCCGATCTTTCGATCATTACCTCTTCCACAGTATCCTGATAGAAGAGGCGGTAAATGGTGACGGGCTCGGTCTGGCCGCGGCGGTGCGCGCGGGCGCTGGCCTGCGCCTCGAGTGCCGGGTTCCACAGAGGTGTGAAGTGGATGACGATGGTCGCGGCGGTGATGTTCAACCCTGCGCCTGCGGCGCGCGGGTTGAGCATAAGACAGGCCGGACCGTCGAAAGACGAGAACTCATCTACGATGGCCTGGCGATCTGCCTGCGCTGTGCTGCCATTGATGGCACCCCACCAGGCGGCGGGCAGTTCCGGTCCGGCCTGCTTCAGCAGGTCGCCGATCCTGTTGTAGGACGCGAAAACGATCACCTTGCGCCGATTGATGAATGCCTCATGAAGCAGCGCAATTGCCCGCTCCATCTTCGGCGTCATGAGCGGTGTTGCATCGCTTGCCACCACGTCGGCATTTTCGTGGTCTTTTGCCTCGTCCCGGCTCCGCAACCAAGGGTGCGCGCAGAACAGCTGCAATTGCAGCGTTGCAACCAGCGCCCCGGCCACCGGATATTTCTCGAGGGTCGTCTGCCTGACCAGTTCGTATTGCCGGGCGAGGTCGTCGTCGAGCAAAACGGGCAGGTCGACGTCGATCCGCTCGGGCAGGTCGCCCGCCACATCGGCAACCCGCCGCTTCAGGGTAACCGGGTCGGTCAACCGTGCAAGACTTTGAGCGGCTTCTACAGTGTCGGGATAGTCGACCTCGAAAACGCTCTGCTGGCCCAGCATTCCGGGCACCGCCAGATCGACCAGCGACCATAGGTCAAGAAGGGTGTTCTCGACGGGCGTGCCGGTCATGGGGATGACACAGCGTCGCGGAATGGTCGCCAGTGCCTGACGGCGGTTCGACTCCGGGTTCTTGACGGCTTGCGCTTCGTCACAGATCACCCATGACCATTTCAGGGACGAAAGCACGGCGACGTCGTTGACCATGGTGTCGTAGGTCGTGATGACGACGGAGGCGACTTGCAGGTCGCGGTAAATACCAGCGCGATACGCGCCCCGATGGACCAGAATGGAGAGTGACGGTGCAAAGCGGCTGATCTCACGGACCCAGTTGGCGATCAGGCTTGTCGGGCAGATGATGAGCGCCGGTGCAGTTTGCGGCGGCGGATCCATCATCAGGAGTGCGATGATCTGCAAGGTTTTCCCAAGGCCCATTTCATCCGCGAGGATCAAACCTCCGGTTCGTCTGGCGGTCTGCCACATCCACTGGACACCGCGGGCCTGATAGGGAAACAGCTTGGCGTCGAGTCCGGGAATGGCCATTTCTGATCCAAGCTCGTCGGCGGCGGCTGTGCCGGCCCGGAACATATCCGGCTCTGCCTCGATCTGGATCAATTCGTTTGGCTCTTGAGAGATCCTGACGCCCAATGCAAACGGGATGTCTTGGGGATCTGCACCTCCAAGGATCTCGGCAACCAGGCCCGGTGTATCCTGCGGCAGAGGCCTGATCGTATTGCCATCCAGCACCCAGGCATGGCGTGGTGAGGGCGCCTCAATGAAGCTCTGTGCGCCACGGAACGTCCGCAAACCACCCAAGCGTGCTGCAAGACGCACAGAGCCATTGCCGACCCGCAGGGCTGGATCGAGGACCCGCTCGGAAATGCTGAACCGGTCGCCAAATTCAGCGACAACCGCATCAAAGGCTATGGGCATATCGGCCGGCAAGGTCACAGGGCACCTGCCTTGCCCATCGGATCGGCCATCAATTCGCGCAGTTCGTCCAACGACCAAGGCTCGGGGCGACGCGTATGTATAGCGCGATGGCAATTTGGGCAGAGCGGCACGAGATCGCGCGCCGGGTCATAAGGGCGCGGTTCTTTCAGGAGCGAAAGCGGTTCGAGATGGTGAACCTCGACTATGCTGCCTGCCTCGCCGTAAGTCTTGCGCGGATCGACGCCACAGCAGGCGCAGGTTTCACCGTGCAGCCTGATGCACAGGAGCCGATTGCGAGGGTTCCGTTCGCGGCGTCTGACCGTTGAGACGAGTTCCGCCCCTTCGTATTCCGGATCGCCGTGGTCGTCCTCGTCGATCACGTCGTATCCGATCAGTTCAGCCATGGCGGCCATCATGGGCACGATCGTGTCACGGCTGACCTCGGTCAGTGCGATCTCAGGGTCCCGCGGAAGGTTTCGGATGGTGGCCGTTATCCGAAAATCTCCAGACGTGATCTTCCAGTCGGCTATGCCCTGCCCTTGAATTTCGACCTCCACAGAATTGTCGATGGACGCGACGAGGGCCCGTGCGAGACGGATGTCTTCGGGCACGGCCCCGGCGATCCGCCGCACGACCTCACCCGCAAATGCGCCAAAGCCCAGCGTCACGGCGTAGCCCTTCAGTCCATATGGGCGCAACTCGGCCACCGGTCCGTGCCGTTCCCCGAGATCCGCAAACCAGATCCGCAGGCCGGTCCGCGTTTTCGATCCGTCGACGGCCATGCCGATCGCCGCGCCGGTTCCAGCCTCCAGTTCTTCGCGGATGAGGGTTTGGCGGGCTGACAGCATATCAGTCGTCGTCACCTTCGTTCAGTTCCACCGACGTAGGATCAGGGAGGTTGCGGAGCAGCTTCTTGAGGTTGGACGAGATTTCCTCACGGATGTCCTCGAACACAGGTTCCAGTTCCGGGTCAGTGTTGTTCTGTTCCGCCATTGCGAAGGCGTAGAGGAGCAGGTCCATGCCCTCAACGGCATATCCGCTGGCGGCGGCGCGCTGGTATATCTTCTGGTAGAAGTCATGATGCTTGTTCAGCAGAACGCTCGGAACGTGATCCGAAACGCCGGGGCTGCGATAGGCGGGTTCGAACAGATGTCCACTGGTCATTGTCGTGACCGCCTCGACGTAGATCGAGTCCGGATCAACGTGTTCCTGGACGGGCACCTTGATCCTGATCTTTACGCCGCGCTTGTTGTTCACCTCGACGGTCTGGCTCACCGGATCCGCGCTGGCCACTTGCGGTTTCGCGACATTGGCGGTGGCCGCGATGTTTTTGTTCGAACTGCCGTGGTCGACCGTGGCCTTCTTGTTGGCGTCATCGCGGGAGATGCGCCGATATCGGTTGCCAGCTTCGCGATAGACAGGTTGGAGGAGGCCGCGCAGTCCGTCTTCCAGTTCCGGATGGAACAGGATGCGCGATTTTTTCACATCGATACGGAACGCTTCGTCCAATTCGTGGGTGAAGTCGAACTCGATGCGAAGGAGCGACGTATGGGGTTCAGGTGCACCAAATACGTCCAGCCAGCCGCCATCCTGAATGAGGCGTCCCTCGCGATAGACATAAAAACCCTGCGCCCGGTTCGAAATGCGCGCGAATTCGGCTTCCTCTTCCTTTGTCATGTCGCGACGGTGCGGCAGAATCCAAGCCTTGATCCCGGCTTCGGCTTCGCTGCCATCTGGCAGCTCGACCAGGATGCGTTGCTTTGACTCGGCAAGGACTTGATCGGAACGGTCAGGATAGAACGGATTCCATGCGGTTACATCTGCACCATTGATCCGGATCGTCACGTTCCGCTCGCGATTGTCGGCCTCATCGATGAACCGGTGAAAGACCAGCGCAAGATGCTTCGCCAACGTCTCGGACAGCCGTTTGATCGCGGCCTTTTCCTTGGAGCCGGGATCGTAGTCCTTTGACAGGATGCGGTCGCAGTTTTCCCAGACGACAAGCGTCCCGGTCTCACCGCAGAGCTCGTCGAATAGATCGGCCTGATCGGGCGTCACCGGATCGTCAAGCATTTCCCAAGTGTTCTGTGCCTCGACATGTTCGAGATCCCAGGTCAGCTTGGCCAGTTCCTGGTCCGGCGACTTCCTCGAAATCAGGCTGTATCTCTTGCAGACCGAGCTGGAAGCAGTCTTGAGCCCCAGCCCGAATTTCCCGAGGCTCTTGGCGTCCGAACGCCTGTCGGCGCCATACCGCATGGCGTTGCGGACCTCTTCGCGGTTCATGCCGTGACCATCATCCCCGAAATAGACGATCTTCCGGCCGTCATGCATCAACTCGATGTTGATGTTGACCGCATTGGCGCGGGCCGCGATGGAATTGTCGATGATGTCAGCCGCAGCCGTCTTGACATTGTAACCGGTATCCCGGAGCCCGACGATAAGCCGGGCGGCATTTGGATCGTTGATGAGGTCGTTCATCTTCCTGCTCTTTCACTTCTCACGCGAGCCGGACTTCCCTTCCAAACGAGAAAAAAAGTTCTGCTCTGAAATGTTGGCCTCATTTTCGGGGCCTGCCAACCAATCTGCAATGACCGGTATCAGAAATTCCTGCGACACCTGTCGAGTTGCGCACTCCCATACAGTTAGGACGCGCCAGCCTGCATCTACAAGGCGTTGTAGGACCGCGGCGTCTCTATCCTGGTTCCGCCCTATCTTGGTTTGCCAAAAGTCCGTATTCGTCTTGGGGATGCGGAAATAATGGCAGCCCTCGTGCCCGTGCCAAAAACAACCGTGAACAAAAATCACAGTCCGGTATTTCGGGAGTACTATGTCCGGTTTCCCCGGAAGATCCTTGGTGTGCAGGCGGTAGCGGAAGCCCAGACGGTGCAGCCCTTTGCGCACCATGATTTCTGGTTTGGTATCCTTCGGTCCGATCCGCGACATCATCGCGGATCGGGTCATAGGGGACTTGTCAGGCACGCATGCCCCGTTTGGGGTGCAATGCAACCGTGTTGGTGATCCAAGGGGCCATGGCTTCGGCGATGGCGATAGCGACAGGTGCGGCAACAGCATTTCCAAACTGACGATAAGCTTGGGTGTCGGAGACGACGATCTTCCAAGGCTGATTCGAGCCCTTCCGGTCAAACCCCATGAGCCTTGCGCATTCTCGTGGCGTCAATCGCCGTGGCGTACCGTGGTCCTGAGCAATCAGTATCTCGCTGCCATCTTTGTAGTAGCGGGCACTGAGTGTGCGTGCGACGTTGTGGGGCTGGCACAGGCCAAACCCGAAACCATTTCCGGCTGCCTTATGCTTGGCAGCATAGTTCTGGAGGTATTTCCAGAGGTTGGGCGTGAGTGTGTATTTGTCGCCCACCTTGGCCCAGGGGCCTGTGGTATAAGGCTCCTCGACAGTCTCCGAACCGTCTTGGGGGTGCAGTATGTCGGCAAGTGTCGGTGCAGGACCTTCCGGGATCATCACCTCGTCGAGGGAAAACGCGGCGGGCACGTCACGCCGGAAACCGGCAATGAAGATGCGCTCCCGATGCTGGGGAACCCAGTGGCGCGCGTCGATCACCTTGTGGTCGACATCATATCCCAGTTCGTCGAGGGCATGGAGGATGACCCTGAATGTGTTGCCCTTGTCGTGCGACAGGAGGTTCTTGACGTTCTCCAGCAGAAAGCCCTTGGGCTTGTGATGTCGAATGATGCGCACAACGTCGAAGAAAAGCGTGCCTTGCGTCTCGTCTGCGAAACCGTGCGCCCGTCCCAAAGAGTTCTTCTTTGAGACACCGGCGATGGAAAACGGCTGACAAGGGAACCCGGCGAGCAGGACATCATGTCCAGGAATGTCGCGCTCATCGACCTTGGTGATGTCGCCGTTGATTTCGTGCCCGTCATTGAAGTTGGCCCTGTAGGTTTCCTGCGAGTACTTGTTCCACTCACTGGTGAAAACGCAGGTGCCACCAATGGCCTCGAAACCGATGCGCAGGCCGCCGATGCCCGCGAAGAGATCGATGAAGGTGAAACCGTGCGTGTCAGCGATCATGCATGTTCTCCGTGAGATGAGCACCTTCATACGAAAAATGGGATCGCATGTAATTTAAGATACAAACTATAGTCATTTTGAAGAATGGAAAAAGCCCAGTTTTCGGCTTGCATCAAAGCATCGTCACGGGCGAAGAAGCGGACTGTCCCCGTTGCTCCTGTCTCGAAGGTTTGTCTGTTCAGCTGAGACCTAAAACGCGAATACCCTGTGGACAACTGATACCGGCTGACCTGCCCCTTGAGTCTCCATGGTAGTGTCTGCGAGCGTTGTGTAATTTCACTGGCACGTTCGGCGCAATCCAAGGTAGCCATCGAGGTGTATAGTCGTTCCATCCCGGATGATCACATAGCCCCTCATCGATCGGCGCTTTTCATGGCACGTTGGTTTCCGACGGAGGCACGGGACGGGAGAACAACATCGACCTGTCCGAACTTCTGGCCAAGCACGATCCGGGTGATTTGTTGCGCAGCATCGCCGAATCCGTCCTTCAGCTGATCATTGATGCCGATGTCGATGGCCTCATAGCCGCCGGAGCATGACCTCAGGCCATCCACGAATCTACACCATCTTGACGGACGAGACGCTAGTGACGTCATCGGGATAATTAACGGCAATTGGGACCTTATACTTGATCGCGCTTTTGGGGTATGTCCCCGTTGAAGTGTCTTCGCCAAGCCTCCAGCGTTTCGTAGGCGTCTGCAAGGCTCCTGAACTGATGTGCAGTCCGGTGCCATTCGATGGAACGCGCGGTCGGCTTGCGCGGTGCACACGCGAGAGTACGGTCGGTAGCATGAGGTCGGAGAGTTTCGTTTTTGCAGCGAAAGTCGGTGATTTGGGCTGAAGCTGCACCATCCAGACTGGCAACTCAATGCCGAAAATGGGCCGGTCACCGTCTTCCGAGACGACCCAACCTTGAAAGCTGTGCCAGCATCCGAGCGCCAGTCCCGGTCCCGTCGCCGGCAGGAGATGCGGTTGCCCCGCCCGCAGTATTGGGTCGGCTTGGCAACGCTTGCACACCGAAGAATTGGCGCGCGCGCAGGGCTGCGTATTCAGCCCCCGTCGCGCCCCCGATAGCGTATCGGTTGTAGACCTGCTGGCTACCTGAAAGCCCTCTAGCAAAGGCATAGGTGCCGCCGAAGCCGGCCGAGAGCACTGGCATCATGATGTTTCCAGAAATCGCCCGAACAAGAAAGGGCGTTGCAATGATGAATCCCTTCGCCATCAGCACCATCATAAAGAACGGAATAAGCGCGCCGATGTTGGAGGCTCCTTCCGGATCGCCCAGCTCAGCAAGTAGCGCACGAGAGACACCTGTGATCGTCGCGAACACGCCGGCAACGACAATCGGGTACATCGCGAAGGAGATCAGCGCCGAAAGCCAGCGCGCGAAATAGTCCTTGGTCACTTCGAAAAGGGTCAAGAAGATCATGACCGGCGCAATCCCGATCAATAGAGCGATCATGAGCCGGGACGCCACGACAATGAACGCCGCCAAGCCACCGAGGATCGAGAGCAACAAAACCCCAAGGGTGTCCAGCAAGGCACCGGCCATCCAATTCAGCTCAGATCCCGCTGCATTCAGATAGTCCCCGAGAGCCGCGATCAGGTCATCGAACTCCTCAGCAAAGGTGCCGGAGGGACCCGGTGTCCCACCACCGACAGACGCCACGAGCGAACCCGCAATACTGTCGATCCCATTCAGAACCGACGCGGCAAGGATGTTGAACTGCACCCAGTTCGTTGCAAAGACACCTATCAGCCCGACTTTCACAGCCAGCCAAAAGGCCGTGCGCCCGTCCATCGCCTTGTACTGGTAGATCATGTTGAGGAACACGAGAATGACAACTAGTGTTGTGCCAAGTACCAGCATCGTTCCGACTGTTGCTGCGACCGCGCCGAATTGCGTCTCGGCAGCGGTATTGAGATAGCCCTCGGCCGTTTCCACGAAGTAGGTGACGACACTCATGGAGCCCTACCAGTTTCCAGCAGCTTCGCAGATTGGCATGGCTTCGCGTCGAATCTCATTTGCCTGCCGTCGGTATTCTGACGTCGCTTCCACGATGTCCCAGTAGTCAGATGCGGCGAAACGCTCGACGTATACGCGTTCGGCTGCTACCCAAGATGGATACCGCGTGGGACATTCACAGCTTTGGGCTTCAACGATGCGTTGCATACTCTGCGCCCGATAGATTTGTTGGATCAGCAGCCGTTTGTGGGACTCGCGTATATCGATGTCTTGCATCCACTGTGGCTCTGGAGGCTGGTCAGGACAGACATCAGGCTGATGTTTGAGCGTTGGGACCAGGTTCCGCTCGGCCACGCCAGCGGTTGGGCAGAGAGCGACGAGCAGGCCTGCCGTTGCAACGACCCGCATCATTCTGAAGCCGCCTTCGTCGCAACAGTTTCACGCTTCAAGAACGTGGTGTAGCCGTAGTCACCGGCTTCGGCGGTGATGACTTCCCACCCGTCCGCGCCGCGCTCATTCAAGGCGTTTCGCATCGCGTCGTAGTCCTTTTGTTTTTTCACCTCAAAGAACAAGATATTGTATTCAAAGGTCTTCATGAGGAAGTTCCAATCTCAGTTGCGCCGGGGAGGTAGAATTCCGTGATACCGCGCTTGCCGTCGTGGCGGCCGGCCTGGATG
>Ga0208334_100247_pt1 | contig 23428 bp, 24 predicted proteins | sample DeeseametaMP0900_FD_184201 | JGI IMG/M metagenome (GOLD analysis project Ga0208334, IMG submission 184201) | Marine microbial communities from the Deep Indian Ocean - MP0900 (SPAdes) | ecosystem: Environmental > Aquatic > Marine > Oceanic | place: East of Durban, South Africa, South Indian Ocean...
ACCAGTCGGTCCAAAAGGCAGGGTTTAGTATTAATAGTTCGCAAAAAGTAATTTATACCGATTGTTATTCAAGCCCGTTAAAAGCCATTAAATCTATTAAAGCCATTGGTGCTACAACGCAAAATCATGCTAATTCACGCCAAGGGTTATTAACTAAGTCGGCGCTACAACGGGTGTGCAATGCGTATCCGCTTTTAAACAATCAAGCGTGTGTATCTTACCATGTGGTATTGTTATCATTACATAAAAGCCATGAGTAGCTAATATTAAAATTAATCAAGGCAGTAAAATGAAAGAATTTTTTATTACCGGTACCGACACCGACGCCGGAAAAACCCACGTGACTAGTTTGCTATTAAAGCTACTTGCCCAACATAAAAAAAACGCAATTGGCTTTAAGCCACTTGCCGCAGGCTGCGAAATGGCGTTTGATCAGCTAGTTAATGCCGATGCACTAATGCTAATGGAAAGCGCCACGGTCAGTGCCAAATACGATGTAATAAACCCCTTTGCCTTTGCGCCGCCTATTGCGCCGCACATAGCCGCAGAGCAAGTAGGGGTTAATATTACGCTCGATAAACTAAGCACAGCGTACTCAACACTTAAACAACAAGGTGCCGATTACCACCTAACCGAAGGCGCTGGTGGCTGGGCACTGCCAATTAATAATATCGATTATTTATACGACTGGGTTAAGGCCGAGCAACTACCCGTAATTTTAGTAGTAGGCATGAAACTAGGCTGTTTAAACCATGCTTTACTCACCGCTGCCCATATGCAAAGTTTAGGCATTAATTGTGTAGGCTGGATTGCCAACCAAGTTGACCCAAATATGGACGAATACCAAGCTAACCTTGATTCGTTAAAAGCACGCTTGCCATTTCCTATTTTGGCTATAAGCCCATACAGCGAGCAAACCCCTAAACTGCAAATATACAAAACCTTACTTAATACCCTCAATATACAGAGCTAATTGTGGCTGCTTTGCGTTTTTAAATGCAAAGCAGTTTTTATATTAAATTCATGAGCTTATTAATTGTATTTACGCCTTGAAATTACCCACTTTAGTACACATATTACAAGTTAAAGCTATTGTTACTAAGGAAATAAACCGCTACATGACGCACCCATACATTAAACGCTTCGCTCAAAACACACAGGTAACGGGGGAACCCGAGGTAAAGCCAACTGCTCAGCCTAAAACCCGTGTGGGCATTTTAGGTGGCGGCACAGCAGGGGCAACAATAGCTATTCGATTAGCAGCGCTAGGGATTCATACCACTATTTTTGAGAAAAAAAAGTCACTTATAGATGGCCCACCTATGTGCCATTTACACGCTGGTGGTAATTTATACCGTGAAATACCAGACGAAGACTGCATAGATTTACTCAAACAATGTATCGATATTTTACGCTTATACCCCTACACCATAGACGTACGCCCAACCGTGTTTGCAGTGCCAACGCGTGATGACGACTCACCCGATGATTTACTACCACGATTAAATAAAATCACCAACGCGTATAAAGAGTTAGTTGAGCAAGACCCTAACAACAAAGTACTTGGTGAGCCCGACAATTACTACCAGCTGTATAGCCATGAACAAATGATAGCGCTGAGTAAAGAAGAGCAGGCTAGTGAGCCTAGAACGCTAGATGAGTGGATGATCCCCGTTGCTAAGCACCTAAACTTAAACAAAGTAAAATACCCGCTAATTGTTGCTCAAGAATACGGATGGAATATATTTAGGTTATCGGCCAGCGCCCAACTTGCGCTTGCCCAGTACGAACACGCTAATGTACTTACCAGCACAGAAGTAAAGCAAGTTAGCCAAGTTGAGCAAACCAGCGCCAATAACCAATCGCCAACTTGGAAAATTGAATACCAAAATAACCAAAGCGACTCTACGCAAACACTAGAGGTAGACTACCTTATTAATGCCTGTGGCTTTCAAACCGGTATTGTAGATGACATGGTAGGCGTAGAGGCCAAACGTATGGTCGAATTTAAAGCCTCTTACATTACGCATTGGCAAGGTGCTGGCGGGCAAATTCCAGAAATTATTATTTATGGTAACCGTGGCACGCCAGAGGGCATGGCACAACTAACGCCTTATCCTAATGGCTATTATCAAATTCATGGTATGACCAACTCAATTACCTTGTTTAACGATGGCCTAGCCGATACCAACGAGCACAGTGCACAGCCGCAATTGCCAGCTAAATATTTAAATTACATAAACAATGGGTGGGATCAGCAGGTACTAAAAGCACGTAGTCAAAAAGCCATTGATTATGTAGCCGAGTTTGTTCCGGCATTTAAAAACGCCAACACACAAAACAATGCCTTGTTTGGTGGCCAGCAAATCCCAGGAGAAGACGACACCTTGCGCGTCGCTGATGTTAGCTTATATTCGCATATTAGCTACGCACGTGCCGAAAACGTAAAAGCGTCATCTACCTTAATCGCTGCTGATGAAATAGTGGCTGAATTTACTAAACTTGGCCTAATAAGCGACGATGCGCACATAAATGAGCATCGTACTCATCACCAGTGGACGTACCTTCAACAACACAACCATGCAGATATAACCAAGGTGGCACAATTACTTGCAAAAGAGCGCGGCTTTCCTACAGATATGGCAACAATTAATAATTGCATTACAACTAGCGGCATAACCAGCAACTAATTGTTTTTATAGGCGTAACGAGGTTTAATAACTGCGTTACGCCACACTTTACTCCCTTTTTAAACTCCCCAAAAAATTTATTAATAAACCTGCAAATAACCCTTGCGTTATGACATAGTTTGTCACAGAATAGCCTCAACGCTATGACATAGTGTGTCATAACGTAATGATTGCTTTAACCTAATTTAATTTTATGTTCGGTGATCAAACCTATTTTTGTGAGGACAATATGAAACGTATATTTTTGTTTTTATTAACTAACCTAGCGGTTATGTTGGTATTAGGTGTAGTGCTTTCAATAATAATGAGCGCGCTGGGTTTAAGCCATCGCAGCCTTGGCGGAATATTACTTATAGCCTCTGTATTTGGCTTTGGTGGCTCGTTTATTTCGTTATTTATGTCTAAGTGGATTGCTAAAAAATCAACGGGCGCACAGGTAATTACTCAACCACGCAACGAAACCGAGCACTGGCTTGTACAAACTGTATCAGCACAAGCTCAAAAAGCAGGTATAAAAATGCCTGAAGTAGCAATTTACGACAGCCCAGAAATGAACGCCTTTGCAACCGGCCCAAGTAAAAACAACTCGCTGGTGGCGGTCAGCACTGGTTTATTACATAACATGAATCAAGACCAAGCCGAGGCCGTACTTGCCCACGAAGTATCGCACGTTGCTAATGGCGACATGGTAACGCTTACGCTAATACAAGGCGTGGTAAATACCTTTGTAATATTTGCCGCAAAAGTACTGGCAGGCATAGTTGATAATTTTTTAAATGGCGATGAAGAAGAGGGCGGTAGTAGCTGGTCTTACTTTTTATTCGACATGTTATTCCAAGTTGTATTTGGTGTGCTTGCAAGCATAGTGGTAGCAAGTTACAGCCGTAAGCGTGAATTTGCAGCCGACAGCGGCGCAGCTAAATTGGTAGGTGCAGACAAAATGCGCTCAGCGCTTGAGCGATTAAAGCAAAACCACCCATCGCAATTACAAGGCTCAATGATGGCCTTTGGTATAGCAAGTGGTAAAGGGATGGCTGAACTGTTTTCATCTCACCCACCGCTAGATGCGCGAATAGACGCTCTGCGTAAATAAGCTAACCCTTATTTAAAAACACAAAAGCCAGCTAATTAGCTGGCTTTTTAGTATGTGGTAACCGGTTTATTAAGCGTTAAGGTTATTTACCATAAATAATATCGGTAATGCCCTCAGGTGAAAGTATTTCTATCCAGTAGCCGTCAGGGTCTTTTATAAATGCTAAGCCCTTCATTGAACCATCATCTGGCTTTTTAACAAATTCTACATCGTACTTTGCAAAGCGCTCACTCGCGGCGTAAACATCGGGTACGCTAATACCAATATGGCCAAAGCCTTTAGGCTCTTGGTTACCGCTGTGGTAGCCCTCAAAGCTATCGTCGTCTTCTGTGCCCCAGTTATGGGTAAGCTCAATTAGCGCAGGGCGACCAAATACCCATTTAGCTTTGGTTTTATCATCACCTTGCGGCTGTTCTGGCTCGTAGCCTAAAAAGTACAATGTAAACTTCATTTCAGGAAAGTCATACTTACCTAACAGCTTCATACCTAATACATTTTGATAAAATTCGAGCGACGGTTTGGGATCTTTAATACGCAACATAGTTTGCTGCATCACATAGCCTTTAGTGGCCTGTTCAATTTGCTCTGTAGATTCGTTATAGCTAGACATGGTAATCCTTTGTATAAATTAAGAAGCGAAAACTTAGATATAATGCTTAAGTTATCATAATCAACCATCGTCTAAATTTAAACTGCCCTGAGCATAAAAGAGTGATGCAAAATAGTCAGTGAAGCTTAATATCATTTATCATTAATGCGCCCCATGTAGTTTCATCGCTACAGCCATTTATTTCTGAGCTTATAAACATACACCCATACCCATTGGCTTGTGTTTTTTGAATTTCTGTGTAAACACTAGCACCATTATCAGATAGCCAAGTAGTGGTGCGTTCACGGCCATAAGGTAATATAAGAGGAATAGGAATGATTGGCGAAATTATAACACCCACCCATTTAAAGCCATCCCCATACTTAATTTGTTTAACGGCGGTACCTTTAACTGGCTTTTGGCCTGAAGTATATGTTTCAACGTGCACTAAATCGTAAGAAACACACCCTTGTACCAGTATTAATACTCCGATAACTATCGCTTTTTTAATTAATTTCAAGATAAATCCCTTTATAACGTTATTGAGCAAAGAAAACTGTTTGTTTGTACCTAAAATGATAATCACATTATCCCATGAAAAAGTAAACTTATAACTCCATAGCGGTTACTTTGAATACTTGTGTAATACGAAGGTACCTATGTCGATAAACAAAGTACGATGCAAAGTAAAATTGAGTTTGTAAAACAGTTAGCAAAATAAAATAGGGCGCTTTATTCATCGTTATTTAACTATGTGCCATGTAGGGTTTAATTAACTATTGCAGGAACTACTTACAGTAAGTAAATAACGCACATAAAGGAGTAACTATGTTTTTTGATGATATGCAGGGCTTAATACGCGTACTTATTATTGGCGTGCTGGGTTATGTAGCGCTAGTGTTTTGGCTGCGTATATCGGGTAAGCGTACGCTTTCTAAATGGAACGTGTTTGATTTTATTGTCACTATTGCGCTGGGCTCTATTTTAGCCTCGGTGATTATTACAAAAAGCGTTGCGCTGCTAGAGGGCATGCTCGCGTTTATTGTGTTAATAGGGCTGCAATATTTTATTACGTGGCTAAGTGTGCGCTCATCTAAATTTGCTTCGCTAATAAAAGCAGAGCCTACGCTATTGCTGAGTAATGGTGAATATTGTACGGCGGCACTTAAATCGCAGCGGGTAACAAAATCAGAAATTCGCGCTGCCATTCGTGGTGCGGGTATATTAGCCATAGAAGATGTAGCCGCTGTAGTGCTAGAAACCGACGGCAGTTTTAGCGTACTAAAGCAAAATAACAGTGGGTTAAAAACCGCGTTAAGTGATGTAAGCGAGCAATAAAGTAAGGCGCTATTACTTATACTTATATTAATTAAGGCAGGTTTAATACCTGCCTTAAATTGTATTAAAGCCTAATTTATTTAGCGTGATGCTCTAACAAACTAAAGGTAGGTAAACGCCACTTAAAGCGAATTGACGCCATACGTATTAAGTAGCCTGCAACAAGGCTTACAATAATGCTGATGTTGTCATCAATATTGTAATGGTGCAGTGCTAGGAATAAGCAGGCAACCAGTAACGATACACTCGCGTATAGCTCGTTATGGAGTACTAAAGGCGCTTGGCGACATATTAAATCGCGCAGTAAGCCACCAAATACACCGGTTACAACCGCAGCCACAACGCAAATACCATAGTGCAGGCCCATATTTAGCCCAACTTGGCAGCCAATAATGCTAAATGCTGCAAGCCCTAGCGCATCTAAGCGCATAAATATGCCTTTAAATTTAACAACCCACTTAGCAAGCCACGTAGTAACAATGCCCGCTATACAAGTAATTAACAGGTATTCAGGGTGCTGAACCCAGGTAAGCGGGTAATTGCCAAGTAAAATATCTCGCACGCTGCCACCACCAATTGCTGTTGCACTGGCAACCAGTACAACGCCAAACCAATCCATTTTCATTCGTCCTGCGCTAAGTGCGCCGGTCATGGCTTCTGCGGTAATACCAATAATATAAACAACGGTTAGTAGCATGAGATAATCACTTGAAAATTGCACGTAAAAATAAGGTGTGGATTGTATAGATAAATTAAGTAAATAACGAATGAAAAATCACACTAAAAACGCTTAATTCAGATAGAAATAACTAATAACAAAACCGAGTGTAAACAAGCTGTTAAGCTAATCGCTTTGCATAAGTCAGCAGTAGTAGAATAAAGGACACATGGCCGTAATTTATAAAATAAAACAGGCTATTTTATTGCTGCATTTTAAACCTCAAAGCTCGGTATTTTCCCTATACGGCTAAGTATTTTGCAAACTAGTTGGCGTGTTTAAATTAACCTAATATGAATATTTGGTTGCGTGGTAGCAATTTAGGAACGTATACTAACGATTCTTAACTTAAATGGAATTTGCGTAATCGCAGCTTAATTAGCACAGGTAAATACATGAACAAAGGATTGTTAAAAGCGTGGAATGACGAAAAGGGCTTTGGTTTTATTAAATCAGACACCCTAGCGCACGACACCTTTATACACATTTCAGCGCTCAAACATATGAGCCGCAAGCCCAAAGTGGGCGACATTATTTATTTTGAAGTCGCTACACAGCCCGATGGTAAAACCAAAGCCGTTAATTGCCGGATAGAAGGCGTAGCTGCGCTTAAAGTAACGCCTAAAAAATCAAACCATCACCGTGTTGCTAAATCTAATTTTACCGATAGCTTTTTAGGCAAAATCGCCTCAATTAGCATTATCGCCGTACTTGGTTTTGTCGCAGTAAATAAATACACCCATTATAAAAGTAGTGAGCAATTTAATAACCACACACCTGTTATTACCAACGCCGATTTAGCTACCTTTGATGAACAATACCCAAAAATCGTGATACCAAAAGTCGTTATTCCTAAAAACAAGCAAAATTTTACCTGCGATGGCAGGCAGCACTGTAGCCAAATGACTTCACGTGCAGAGGCGGTATTTTTTATAAATAACTGCCCGAATACAAAAATGGATGGCGATAGAGATGGTGACCCATGTGAGAACGATACAAGGTTTTAGCGGCTAGGGTTGTTATAAGCCTTTTAGTTAAAGGTTAAGTTTAAGATAGGTTTACTGTGAGCTGTATATAAATACAGTGGTTTGCTATTTGTCTCATAACATTAAAAGGCGTTTTGTAATTGTCAGATTAAAGTGAGTTGTTTGGTGCAAATACCGGATAACGTAATATACGCTGTTTTGGGGTGTTTAAATCCACCAAAGTGGCATTCATTCAGTAAGCTGTTAAAATTCTACGTGATTTCAAAGTGTTATTAGGCTTGAGGGAATAGGTGATTTTTAGATGAAAATAGATATGCAGTCATGCCTTCGTAGCGGATTATATCAAGAAGTACGCTTAATGATGGCATTTATTGAGCAACAAAATTATCAACTAGAGAATTACACTGCAAAATTTTCAGATATGCTAATTAATGGTGGGAGCGGCGTTTCAAGTAATGAAGACTCCGACTATGTATCAGTTTCAAATCTTAGTAATGATCAATTTGACTTGGAAGCTACTTTTAAGCAAGGTTTGCCTAATTATGTGAGAAAGTCTCAAGTTTTAATGTTGTGGGCTATGTTGGAAGACACCCTTGGTTACATTGTGCATGAAGTTAGCACACAAAAAAAGATTAGCTTTAGAGATAAACAAAGAAATGAATCTATTTTTATCTATTATTTAAAATGGTTAGAGGAAGTTGATGAACGAGAGCTTATTAGTGAAAGTTCAGTTCAATTTTTAGATGGTAATGTAAGAAAAGTTAGAAACTCGTTGGTTCATGGCTCCCCACTCAATGTTGTGCATGATGGTTATGAAGTTACTGACTCTGGAATAGTAATTTCACATAATTATGTATGGGATATTTGCATGTCAATAGATAGTTTGGCATGGCAGATATAAGAATTCTGATAAGGAAAATTGAAAGCGTGGACAAAAACCAGTTGGCTTTGTTCGAATCTCACAAATTCTAGCTAACTATTTCTTGCCGTTTATTTTCGGCGTTAGACTCTATCGGAGAAAATGCAAAAATGTCCGAACAAAACATAAACCCTAATCAAGTAACCAAACCAATCCAGCTTTTGGCTGCTTGGTTAGTAGGCCTTATTTTAATCAATGGATCCTTTTTAGGTGCAGCTCAGTTGATTGAAAATCCAGATTGGGCGCCAGGTTTACTTGTCATAGCTGCTGTACTAAATGTACCTATTTTCTTGGGGCTCATATTCTTTTTGCAAACAAAATTTAGAGCGGAGTTACAAGAGGATACTTTCTATTCAAAACATTTAGAAAAAGTTACAGGTGAATTAAAGGTTTCACCTAAAAATAGCGATGACTTTTTAAATCATTTAAAAAGTTACGAAAGAATAAATGATAATAAATTAACGGAACTTTCTAAAAGTATTGAAAGTATTGCTTCAAAACTTGAACAGAATGATGGTTCAACACTTGATGTTACCTCTTTATTTGAAAAGTTAAATCAAGCGAAAAACGCTCTATCAGAAGCAGAAGTCTTAAAGTATAAACACTCAACTAAAATTGCACTTAACGATCTACTAAAAGATTATAAAGTTATTGCTAAAAACTTAGTCAAATCAGGATATAAAATATCTGATACTTTTGGCTCCTCCAGTTCCTCTAAAAAAGCACCTAAGTGCCTAACAATATCTATCACTGAGCACATCAATAAAACAGCTTTAAAAGATATATACTTGCAAGTCAAAGAGTTTGGTTTTGATCGTATTGATTTTGATGATAATAGAGAATTTGATGAACAGGATATTTACATCGGCTCATATATTGACGATTTTCCAGAAGAACGAGAATCTGTAATTATTGATGAAGATATTGAGTCCTTAATACTAAATGATGGAGTATCAATTAGTGAGTTGGCTGACTACATAGTACTAAATAGAGCTTAACAAGTGAATAGTGCCCTTCATAAACTCACTTAGACAAATACTCGTTGTCCTTCGATCAAAACGCTCGTATTTACCCATATTCAAAGCGTTAAGATAAAAATCTAGATTGACTTAATGGATCGTTATTGTGAAAGGCCAATAGCGCATTTAGAAAGTTAAAGGGATCAAATCCTGACTTCATACATCGACACATAAATTGGTTAAAAGCTTTTGATATAAGCTATTTATAGTCGCTAAAAGCGAAGCGTCTCATAACCTCTCTGTGAATTAGCCTTTAGATTACGAAAAGGGTATTAACTTGAAATACGAACGTATTAAATTTAACTGGGAGAGTTTTATTTATTTAATTAGATTTAACAAATTGCTACGTTACAAGGAATGTATAGTGAAGGCACTACCATTGCTAATTACCTTATTATCATTTTATTCAAATGCAGAAACCAAAGTCTTTGAAGAGTTTCAGTTTTATGAAGTAGCTCCTACATCTAAAAACGATCTATTAAGAACGTTAAATAGGACTTCACCGATAAGGGAGAATGGAGAAGTTTTTCATGGATATACAAAATATAATATTAACTGGAAGTTTTGGTGGAAGACCAATGACAATCAATGTGTTTTCACTAAAGTTGAGACAACATTAAAGTTAAAATACACACTGCCTAAACTAAAATCTTCGAAATCTGATGTCAATGCTATTTGGTCTAATTGGTATCCAAACTTGAAAACTCATGAAGAAGGGCATGCTGAATTAGCTAAAAATATAGCCAATGAAATAGATAAAAGGTTACTTTCCATTGGCCCTAAATCTGATTGTAATATATTAGAAAAATCTGCAAATAACTTAGCTTACAAGTTAATGGCTGAATTAAAGGAAGCAAATAAAAATTACGATGTAAATACTAATCATGGCGAGACACAGAAGGCATGGTTGTATTTGCATTTGGATAAGAGTGGGGGCAACCATTAGGAAAAATATGAGCTTAATGGAAGCAACCTTTGCTTCATACACCAAAATTAAATTAGCAAAACTTTTTGTATTAAGTTATCAACGTCCTCTAAAAGCGCAGAGCCTCATAGCCTCTTTGTGAAAACTTATTAGGTGGCTGGCACTTTAATTTCTATGACTCTAAACGTAAAACATCGGCGAATTAGCACTCTAATACACGCCGATGTTTATAACTTATCTAAATAAGCAAATTACTTATAAGGTATTAAGCCTTAGTCTTGCTTTCGGTTAAGGCTAAATAAGCAGATTGCTAGAAGTAATGTTGCAATCATGCCTGATGCACCAGCAACGCCTGATGGTAGGAATCCATCACGCCCAGCAATAATTAATACTGCATTGGCAAGCATTGCAACTGCACCTGCTAAGGCTGTAAGGCCGCCAATGGCTTTGCCACCTTTAGCTAAGTAAGACAGGCCAAAAACAACAGCTGCTAAGCCTAGTAGTAATTTAGCTGCGTAGTAAATCATGAATGACAAAGACACCACGCCACCAATTAAAGGTTGTGCGCCTTCTACTGCGCCTGCAACTTTACCAAATGTAGAAAACAACGTTAGGCCAATGCTTACCTGTACTATGTTTAATATTGCGCTAAATGTGATAGCCGACCAACCTAGTTGAGCGTTTTTAGCTTGCACCATAGTGGTACTTGCAAAGGCCACAAGCACAGTAAACAGCACGGCTTCTAGTCCCCATGCATACTGTCTTGAAAAGCTAATTTCAGCACTGTAAAGGGCAGTAAAAATAGCCTGGGTTATCGCTAACGCCAACAATAACGATGCTGTAATTAGGGTGGTGCGTTTATGTGTAAATTCCATTATGTACCTCTTATAATTTTATATTTGACGCATTAAAAGTTGTAGTCGCTTTGCATACATCAAACAGATGAAAGTATTGCTGCTATAAGACAGGTAAAGCGGAGTAATTATTTCACTAAAACCAATAAAAATAATAATTAATATCAAATAGGCTAAAACTTGCACTTTTAATGAAACTTAAATTGGTAAAGGCGCATTGAGTTAAGCTGTTAAGCCTCTAAAAGCGAGGCGCCTCTTATCCTTTTCTGATTTAACCTTTGTATTAAATGTTGGGGTTACTTCGTCTAACTAAGGCGGCTGTTTATTCGAGAGGAAATTAAAACAATCGCTTAAAAAGCATATATACCCACAAACAATGTTTATGGGTACTTTGTGTGACTAAGCCTATAAATGTTATTTATTAAGATAAAAGCCTAAAATGAGACCAATCACTTAATGCGGTAATAGTTTGCTCTGTAGGCGGGGCTACATAGATTAAAGCTGCAATGGCAATTATTGATGCTAACGTAATTAATTTATTGTCGAAGTCGGCTATTTTTAACGCGGTGCCAAAGGAGCGTTTAATGGTGACATTGCTTAAATCTACACTGTAAATTTCATCGAGTAATAAATGAATTAACCCGCCGATTAAAATAAACCCACCTGTTAACCAGGCAAAGGTGGCTGCTTGTGTGGTTGTTTGCTCGTTTAGTTGCCACGTTACTTGCGTTGTTAACAGCGCGCATAGCACTAAAAATAATAATGAGTGGCAGCTGCCTCTGTGCACGGTGATCCATTCAAAAATGGGCCTAATAATGTATTTCATACACCCGTACACCAATAACGGCACTACGATTAGCTCTATAAAACTAATTTCGATTATTAGCTCAGTGGTTATGTAATGCAGCACCAGTAATACAGCGCTCAGTGCGAATAAGTTAAAAATAGTATTGAGCGAGGTTGAGTTATCTGAGTCTATGTCGGGTAATAAGCCGCCAATTGAGCCTAAAAACCATAACCAAAGTGCGCCGTTTAAATCAATATGGCCTGCAGTTAATAAAGTGGCCGAGCCTAAACCTGTGATGATGACTGCAGTATTAAGATGAGTATTGAAATTTGCCATTGTATCTCTTGATAGAAAAATAGGTGGGCATTTTAGCAATTGAAAAGTTCATTGTTCAATTTACTTTAAAGGTAAGGCGTAAATAACTTAAGTACTTAATTTTAAACGCTGCCTTAGGAATGATTTTAGCCTAAATGGTGATGGATTTTGTAATAGGCAAAACCCGTTGAATAAACCAACGTGGGTAACACTTTTTAAACTACTGCATCATTTGTTAATTATTAATATGTTATAGTGTTGCAATAATTATTTGATATAGTATAACATTCACTGCATTCTAATTTCCCTTAATAGAGTTTGAATGTGAGTACACCTACAGCTGTTAATCAAACATCACCGAAAGAATCTCCACGTGTGGAACAAACACGTAATGAAGCCCTAAATACAACACAAGCCGCTGCTCAAACAGTTAAAAGCGAAGCCATTATTGAAGTGGACTCGTTAAGTTTTAGCATTAAAAACAACGCCATTTTAAAGAACTTAAACTTTAGCGTAGGCTCGGGCGAAATTTACGCGTTACTTGGCGGAAACGGGGCGGGTAAATCAACCACGTTAAAAACTTTGCTCGGGTTTAATAAACCCACTCAAGGCTCTGTAAAAGTAGCGGGCAAAGAGGTAACACACGCACTTGATTTTGTACGCGGCAAAACAGCATATTTGCCAGAGTCGGCCACGTTATATCCGCATTTAACTGCCCGCGAAAACGTGGCGTATTTTTTATCGCTTGCTGATATTAAAAAAACCGATGAGCAAATTAATGCTGCGTTTAACCGTGTAGCGCTACAGCAAGCTGCATGGGAGCGTCCTATGCAAACGTATTCTAAAGGCATGAGGCAAAAAACTGCGATTGCACTGGCTATTTTACGCCAAGCCCCCATATTTTTACTCGATGAGCCTACATCGGGCCTTGACCCTGTTGCTATTGATGAGTTTAACCAGTTAGTGCGTGAGCTTGCATTAACCGGCGCCACTATTTTAATGGTAACGCACGATGTATACGGCGCATGCCAAGTTGCAAACCGAATTGGTTTATTAAGAGCGGGCGAGCTGGTGGGCGAATTTGACGCGCCAGAAAACGGCCGTATTGATACCGAGCAAGTTCATGCCGCGTTTGCACAAAGAGGCGCGTAATGAGCAAAAATAATTTTTCAAAGGTGGTGATAGTTGCCAAAGATGAGTGGCGCTATTGGCTTCGCTCAAAACTGGCGATGACCGTTTTAGCCATAGGTTTATTACTTACGCTTTCATCTGTGGTGGTTACTGCCATTACAATGCACGAACTTAGCCACACTCGTAATGAATTACAAAGCAATGCAGAGCAAAGCTTTGCTGAGCAGCCCGATCGCCACCCACACAGAATGGTGCATTACGGGCATTACGCTTTTAGAACACCAACACCACTTAGCACACTCGACCCAGGTATAGATGCCTACACAGGTAACTCAATATTTTTAGAAGGGCATAGGCAAAATAGTGCAATGTTTGCCGAGCAGCGCCAAGGCACAGCTTTAACAAAGCTTGGCAGCTTAACGCCTGCTTTTATTATACAAACATTAGCGCCGTTACTGCTTATTTTAATAGGTTACAGCTCTATTAGCCGTGAGCGCGAATCGCAAACGCTGTCGTATTTATTAGCGCAAGGCACCAAAGGCAGCACGCTTATTGCGGGTAAAGGGCTGGCGCTTTTGTGTGTTGTTGGGTTAATTATTGCGCCATTAGCGGTGTCGGCGTTATTTACGCTTAGCGCGTGTGAGAGCCTTTTAGCAGTTGTTAGTTTTATTGTGGGCTATGCATTGTATTTAAGCGTGTGGGTGTTAGTTGTTTTATTAGCATCGAGCGTGTTTAGTAAAAATAGTGGCAGCTTTACAGCGCTTGCGTTTGTGTGGATTTTACTGTGCATTGTTATGCCGCGCGTAGCAAGTACCAGTGCCTCTACGGCTGTGCCATCGGCCGGTAAAATAGAAACCGACTTTGCAGTAAAAGCTGAGCTTAGAAAACTAGGTGATGGCCATAACACCAACGATCCCGCCTTTAAGCAATTTAAACAATCACTCCTTGAAAAGTACAACGTAAATAGTATTGATGAGCTGCCGGTAAACTTTAGAGGTTTAGTAGCCAGTGAATCAGAAGCTAAACAAACTAAGGTATTAAACCAGTTTGCCGAGCAACGTATGCAAAGTGAGCTTAAACAAACGCAGGTATCGCGTTACTTTGGTTGGGTATCGCCAATGGTGGCTATTCGCACGCTTTCTATGATTGTGGTGGGTACAAGTATTGAAACGCATCATCGTTTTTTACGCGAAACCGAACAGCTTCGTTTTGATTTTGTGCAAGGGCTTAACAAAGTTCATATTGAAGTACTTGATTACCAAGACGACATGAACCGCAACGCTAATACCGAGGCTACTAAAAAAGCACGTGTAAGTGCCGAAAACTGGCAAGTACTGCAAGATTTTAATTTTAATGTAGACAGTGCAGATGTTCGCGCAAAAAGAAGTGTACCTGCGTTTTTACAGTTATTACTGTGGATTGTAGTACTAGTAGGTGGTATTAAATTGGTAGGAAAACGTTTGATATGAGTTATTTAATTACACAACTTACACGAGAATGGGGCTTTTTACTGCGTCAAAAGTACCTTGTGGTATTGCTGTTATGTAGCTTTGTTTTATCGGGCTTTGCAATATATAGCGGGCTTAGCGAAGTAAGCGCGCAGCAGCAAACAATAGAGCGTTTAAAAGCTGCAGATCAAAGCGATCGCGCTAAAGTGCAGCAAAAGCCAGACGATCCGGGCATGTTGGCTTATTACAGTTTTCATTTAACGTATTCTCAGCCATCTAACCTTGCTTTTGCAGCATTAGGGGAACGCGATATATTCCCGTGGAAACACCGTATTAATTTATTGGCCATAGAGGGGCAAATTTACGAAAGCGATGCACAAAATGCCGAATTGGCACAAGCCGGTAAAATTGATTTTGTATTTGTAATTAGCGCCTTAGCACCACTGGTTATTATTTTGCTGTTTCATGACTTATATGCAAATGAGCGCACTAGCGGCAGGCACGACTTACTGGTTACTACGGCTAAATCGTACTTTGCTTTGTGGGGCGCACGTATAACGGTAAGGTTTTTAGCAGTAATAGTGTGTTTAATGCTGCCACTTTTTATCGGTGCATTTATAGCTGGTGCAAGCGCGTTTGAAATTGCGTATGTATCGCTACTTTGTATTGCATACCTTGCATTTTGGACTGCGCTGAGTGTGTGGTGGGGCAAAAACGCGACTAGTGCGCCGCGCGTTGCCTCTGGCCTAATTGGTTTATGGGTATTATTTGCTTTTATTATTCCTATTTTAGGCGACCTTGCTATAAGCAAGTCGGTGCATTCGCCTAAGGGTGGCGACATTATGCTTACTCAGCGTGAGGCGGTAAATGATGCCTGGGATTTACCTAAATCTGCCACTATGCAGCCTTTTATTAAAGAGTACCCAGCACTTGCGCCCTACATTGCTATGAGCAGTGAGTTTGAGTGGAAATGGTATTACGCATTTCAGCAAATGGGCGATTTAAAAGCAGCGCCGCTCTCTAAAGCATACCGAGACGCAGCCGCTGAAAAATATGACTTAGCAGGCGTTGTGTCGTGGTTTTCGCCACCGTTTTTATTGCAGCGCAGCTTAACGCGAGCCGCGCAAACCGACTCAGTAGCGGCGTATGCCTATGAGCAGCAAATTCGTGATTATCATCAGCAATTACGTGAGTTTTATTACCCTTGGTTATTTTATAAGGGTAACCCGCCTAAATCAGTTCTCAATAACATGCCACGCTTTGAGGCTATAGCAAAGTAATCCTTACTAAGTGCACTAAAACCGTTGTTTAGCGCACCTAGTAACAACACCATAATTATAAAATACTTATATTACTAACAAGGTTCACAATGAAAACCAACACAACAGGGCTTAAGCTCTCCTATTTAAGTGCGTGCCTAGTAGGCTTATTTAGCAGCCAGGCTTTGGCTGTTGAGCAAAACCAGCAAACACACAGTGCTAACACAAACATTGAAAGGCTTTCTGTGGTTGCTACGCGCCAAGCTTACCAAGGTAACTTTAGCCAACTAGAAACTCCACAATCAGAGCTTAAAATTGATTTAGAAGCGCTTGAAAATGCAGGTGCAGTAAGCCTTGACCAAGCGCTTGACTTATCGGCCTCTGTTGCACGGCAAAATAACTTTGGAGGGCTTTGGAATAGTTTTTCGTTACGTGGCTTTGTAGGCGATGAAAATCTACCCAGTAACTACTTAGTAAATGGTTTTAATGCTGGGCGCGGTTTTGGTGGCTCGCGTGATTTGTCGGGTATTGAGTCGGTTGAGGTTTTAAAAGGCCCGCGTGCGGCTTTATTTGGCCGTGGTGAGCCAGGTGGTACAGTAAACCTAGTTACTAAACGCCCAACGTTTGATACGCAAGGTGAAATTAAGCTCTCGGTAGGGAGTTTTGATACTTACCGCGCCGATGTTGATTACACCACAGCGCTTAACGATGACGTTGCAATTAGACTGGTTGGTTTTTACGAAGACGCCCAGAGCTTTAGAGACACCATAGAAACCACTAAACACGGCTTTAGCCCGTCAATAGTGTGGAATATTAACGACAGCAGCCAACTTGTTTACGAGCTTGAATACAGCGACCAAGAAGTGCCGTTTGATAGAGGCGTATTAGCCATAGATGGCGAGCTTGGGCTTATTCCACAAAGCCGTTTTTTAGGTGAGCCGGGCGATGGCCCAATCGAAGCCGATGTACTAGGGCATCAGTTAGAGTACATTCATGACTTTGATGATAACTGGAGCATTTTATTTGGTGCAAACTACCGTGATACCTCTATGGAAGGCTTTGCAACCGAAACCGGTTTTGGCGGCGTAGTTGATGGCGAAGTAAATCGCTTTAGGCGCTACCGCGATTTTGATGCTCAATACCATGTATTGCGTGCAGAGCTAAGCGGCAGCCTTGAGCTGGGCGGTTTTGAGCACCGTTTAATTATGGGTGTTGACGCTGATAAATTTGAAAACGATCAATTTATTTTACGTGTACGGGGCGATCAATACATTAATGTATTTAACCCTGTATACGGCGCGTATGAATTACCAACGCCTACATCTAATACCGACCGCGTAGAGATTCAAGAGTCGGTAGGGGTATTTATTCAAGACCAAATAAGCGTAACTGATAAGTTAGATATTCGTATTGGTGTCCGTTTTGATGATTACGAGCAGCGCTTAAATAACCGTTTAGCAGGTACTAATACAAAACAAACGCAGTCACGCGTGAGCCCGCAGTTTGGTGTGGTGTATGAAGCCGGTGATTATGTATCTGTATATGCAGCCTATGGCGAAAACTTTCGCCCGCTTTCGGGCACAGATGCCAATGGCGATGGTTTTGAGCCAAACCAATCTACCTCTGCTGAGCTAGGTGTAAAATTTACCCTTAACGATGGCGCGTTATTTGGTACCGTTGCCGTATTTAAAGTAGATCAAGACAACATGCTAGTAGTAGATGACCCAACAGCGTTTACCTACGCAGCCATTGGTGAAGCGCAAAGTAAGGGAATAGAAATAGACCTAACGGGTGAGCTTAGCGATAGTTTAGAAATTTGGGCGTCGTATGCGTATGTAGATGCCCAAATAGAAAACTCATTTTTTGATGCTAACTTTGGCTACACAGTAGAGGCCGGCGAGTCACTTTTAAATGTACCAGAGCATCAACTTAGCTTGCAGCTTGTTAAATCGGGCGAGTTATATGGCAATGCAATTAAATTTGGTGGCGGGCTATTATTTGTAGACGAACGCAATGGCTATTTTGGTACCGACTTTAAACTACCCAGTTATACAACCGCGCGTGTATTTGTAAATTACGATGTAACAGACGCGATTGGTGTTACGGCTGAGGTAAATAACCTGTTTGATGAAACGTATTACACAAACTCGTTTGCCGATGCATGGGTACAACCTGGTACACCGCGTAACGTTAAATTTTCTGCCTCTTATAAGTTTTAATTGGTATTTTGCGCTGTAAACGTAAAAAGGTCGCTTAGTTAAAGCGACCTTTTTTATTTGGCGTGTTTGTATTTTTCAAAAATTTTGTGGTACTGACCTGAATTTTTAAGTTTTTGTAGCTGAATATTAAAGTCATCACGTAGTCTTTTTGATTTAAATAAATAGCCATTTGGGCTTTTGCCAAACAGCGCAAAGCGATCTACAGATTGTGTTGTATCAATATCTTTAAGGGTTGAGCGATAGTAATCAAAACTTTGTTTATCCATTTGAATTACATCTACCTTGTTTGAAAAAAGCATTTTAACTTGAAGAGATTGGTCGTGAACTTCGTAATATTGCGTATTGGCTTTTGCCATTTTTGCATATTCTTCGCCTAAGTGTATGGCGGCGCTGGGCCACGAAATTAAGCTGTAATATGTTAAATCTGCAATTTTAGTAAAGTTAAACTGTTTGCTTTTTAGGGTTATCGCTACGTTTTCGTATACATAGGCCTCATCAGAAATATACCCTTTGAGTTGGTTTCCGTTAGCGGTGTTTAAGTTTATGTCGGCTAAAATATCTATTCTGCCTTTTGCATACCCTTTAGCGCGGCGCGTATAGGGGTAATAGCGAGGCTCTATTTGATAACCTAAAGGCGTTAATGCGGTTTTAATAATATCGAGGGTTAGCCCGCTGTTGGTATGTGACATTACAAAAGGCGGTAGGGTTTCGCCTAAACCTACAACTAATTTTTGTTTAGTAGGCGATGCACAGGCAAAAGAGGATACAAGCAGTGTAGTTATTATAAAAAAGTTTAACTTCATTAGGCTGTTTAAATTAACTTGGCATTCTAAAAAGATAGTAACTAAGTGGTTATGTAACAAGTAAATAGCCCATTAAAGTATGATTAAATACCTTTAATGGGCAAGTATTAGGCACAAAAGGTTAAACTTGGCACCGTTTAAAAAGGTGCGTAGCCGTCTGGCGTTGTTTTTGGCGTAGTCCAACGCTCTTTTGCATCAATATCTGTACGTTTTGAACCCGGTGCTGGTATACGGCCATTATCGCCAAAAAGCCATAACACTAGGTTTGTTCTGTCGCCACTGGTTATAGGTTTTGCCGCGTGTGGGACATTGCCTTTGTGGATCATGGCGGTGCCTGGTTTAAAGCTAAGTTGTACAACTTTTGCGTTTACTTGGTCGTAAAAATCAAGCTCTGATCCGCTAAATTCTTCCCCAGGTAAGTTTAAATTAATATTTAATGTTACTGATGATGCATCGGTATGCGGACGAATAGACGCATCTGTACTTGGGTCGTAATAAATAGAAAAACCAAACGTTTGCGTATCGTAACCTATGATCTCAGGAAACAATAAACGTGAAATAGGGCGCATGTATGTATTTAATACTTGGTTATAAAATGCCTGAAAACGAGGAGCAGCTAAATAGCCCTCTGAGCGTTTGTCGAGCATGGCGCCGCGGCGGTTTAATACAATACCGTACGGTGGACGCATAGGAATGTTAGCATTCCATACTTTTTCTAGGTAACCACGTAAAACTGCTAGGCGCTCAGGATCAAAAAATTGAAATTGATACACATCAGTCGCTACTTCTTCTAGTAATGATTTTACTAAATGCTCTTTTGATGGATCTTGCCATGCAGCATTAACCGCTTCACGTAAGTTTTTATCTAGTAATGAATCGTCAAGGGTAAAGGTGGTTGTATCTACTTCGGTTTCTTCCCACTCTTTCCAGGCTTGTGTAAGTAGTTGGTCGTTATTGTACCAAAAATATTGTACAGAGTGCTCACGATTTAACATGGCCTCTCTTGAAGGTAACGCTAGAGCACGAGCAAGTTGTAATTGGGTGGCAGACATAATGTGTAACTCCAGTTGTTGAATTAGGTTTTATCAATCTAGGAGTGCAATTTATTATATTTATAAAGTTAGATAAATAAGCTGTTTTAGGAAACAGTATCAAAATAATGTTTATAATTAGGGGCGGAATGAATAGAATTAGCAGTTAGCTGTAATGGGGATGGGTTTGTGTAAACCCATCAAGCGTTTAACTATAGATTTTTAATGTGTGACTCTATCGCCCCAAATTTCTTCTAGGCGGTTATCGCGTCCGCAGCGCCAGCGGTAGGTATTGTAGCGTATGGGGTTATTTTTATAATAATCCTGATGGTAGCTTTCTTTACCTTTAATTGGGTAAAAAGTGCTGGCATTAAGTATTGGCGTGACCACTGTTTGATTTGGGAATTCTGCTATTACGGCTTGTTTGGTTTGCTCTGCTATTTTGCGCTCTTGCTCGTTAGCGACAAATATGGCGCTTAAATAACTTGGGCCTTTATCGCAAAATTGGCCTTTGGCATCAAAGGGATCAATATTTACCCAAAAATGATCAAGTATGCCTTTGTAGCTTACTACATCAGGGTCGTAAGTAATTTGTACTGCTTCGTAATGACCTTGATGGTTACCATTGTACGTCGGGTTTTTAATTTTACCGCTGGTAAAACCCGATATAACATCTTTTACGCCTTTGAGCTTTTCAAAGTCGCTTTCCATACACCAAAAACATCCACCGGCTAAAACTGCTTTTTCGGTTTTGGCTGCATGTGAAAAGGTGCTAAACAAAATTGCGGCAGATGTTAATGCAAGCGTAAGTGATTTTTTCATATAATAATCTACCTCTAGTATGAGTTTAAATACATATTCTTAATAGCTAGACCTGCTAAGTGTTATTACTATTTCATTGTTTTTAGTAGGCTAACGTGAATAGTGAAAAAGTAATATACGTAATGGTTTTTAATTAAAGGCATACGTACATTAGCTAACCTCAATAGCACAATGTTGTATTATTAGAGTGTGTTTATTAAAGTGAAAGCATTGAGATAAAAGTAGCAGGTGTTAAATGAACCAGTTAACCGAAAAATCGATAAGTTGCCCGTATTGCGGCGAAAGCATAGAAGTATTATTAGACGCGGCAGATATTGGTGAGCAATACATAGAAGACTGCCAAGTATGTTGTAAGCCTATTTCGTTTGTTGTTTTTGAAGATGAAGACGAGTTAAAAGTAAATGTATACAGTGAAGACGATACATTTTAATCCTTCGTTACTCTATATATAGTTGGCTGCACAGTGGCAGCCACTACGGTTTATACACGGGCGCTAGCTATTATTTTGCTCTCGGGCTAGTTGGTTTGGTAACAGCTCTTCTACTATTTCGCGTGCGGGGAGTGTATAACGTGTGCCGTCAAACATTACCGAGGTAAACTCGTTTATATTAGTAATGCCTGTTAGGGTCCAGCCCTCACCACGTTTAGGGCAGTATACGGTTGTGGTAGGTTGAATTACTTTAAAATCGTCGCTCATTATTGCTCTCAATATTGGCTATAAAGATAATGCTTGTGAATACGCTATGGTAAGTTAATAATGCTTAACCATAAAGCGCTATTTTAACTCCTGTATAAAATGTTTAAAACAACTCAGCTTGAACGCGTTACATTGCGTTTAATTACCCATAAGCATGCCCCGCAGTTATTTTCTATTTTGAATCACCCGCAAGTGAGCGAATTTAACGACTATAAAACCCCATTAAGTAAATGCCAAATTAAGCAATTAATACAAGACGATATTACCGCCTATTACGAAGGCGAAGTGATAAGAGTGGCTATTGAACATAATATAAATGGCAAACTTATGGGCACCTGCGGGCTTTATAATTTATCGCCTTGTAAAAGTAGGGCGTTTATTGGATTTGAGCTTGATCCTATGTATTGGGATAAGGGCATTATGTTTGAGGTAATTACCGGCTTTGTTAAAACACTTAAAGAGGCTATACCGCTAAACTACTTAGCGGCGCAGGTAAGTGCACATAATGCGCGTTCGCATAACTTATTAGTTAAATTAGGCTTTAGCTTGGGTGAGCATTCTATTTGGTATAAACATGTTTAGTACTGCATTAGTCATGTATTAGTGCTGCATTTGCATTATCCACGTTAGTAAATTTCATCATAAGAGGAACAAATGCAATATAAAAAATAGCCAATTTGGCTTATAGTTAAGCGTAAGCAAATGAATTTGTTACCCGAGTTTTTAAAACGTGTTCGCTTAACAAGGATTTTATATGCTAGAAAAACTATCTCAAGATGCCCTCGTTATTTGGGCCACTATTGACCCAATAGGGACTATGGCGCTTTTTGCTGCGCTGACTTCTCATTTAACTGTTCAACAACGTCGTAAAACTGCGTTTAAAACTGTGCTATATGCAGGCGCTGTGTTACTTGGCTCTATTTTAATAGGGCAGCTTATTTTAAATGCGATGGGTATACGGCTTGTATCGTTTCAGTTAGGGGGCGGGATAATTTTATTTTTGTTTGGCCTACAAATGATATTTGGCAATGATTCAAATAAAGCTAAACAAGACCCAGGGCACGATATTGCAGTGTTTCCGCTTGCTATACCGGCTACCGCCACACCAGGGGCTATTTTAGCCGTTATATTACTTACCGATAATCACATTCACCCAATTACAACCCAAATAGGCACAGCGTTAATTACACTGGCTGTGTTGGGTGTAACCCTAATTTTGTTGTTGCTGTCGGGCAAAATTATAAAGCTTATTGGTATTGGCGGGGCGTCTATTTTAACGCGTGTGATGGGGATGATACTGGCTGCTTTTTCTGTAGAGCTGATAATGACTGCACTTGAAGTTAAGCAGTGGGTAACGCTAGGGCCCTAATCAATCTTAAGATTTTTATAAAAAAGGCATGCACTGTATTTATATACAGTGCATGCCTTTTTGCTTATAATCCCTTTAATTAATACTTATTTGCTAAGGCTAAAAAACTGACTTTACAACGCAATTAACTAAAGCAACAACCATTGCTGGTGGCTTTATAGCAAAAGAACACATCATACTATGTTGTTCTAAAGTGCTTAACTTAGCTAAAGAGTGGGGAGGAATAAAAGTAGCCAATAAATAGGGGATAATTGGCTACTTAATTTGATAATTTTACCGGTTATTGATTGCTGCTTAGTGCGCTTTAGGTTTTACAAGAAGGGCGATAGCTACAACGGCGCTTAAAATACTGGATATTATAAATACGTTATGTTCACCCCCAGGTATGTACTCCATAAACGAGGTAAAAAACTGAC
>Ga0208334_100248_pt1 | contig 23318 bp, 16 predicted proteins | sample DeeseametaMP0900_FD_184201 | JGI IMG/M metagenome (GOLD analysis project Ga0208334, IMG submission 184201) | Marine microbial communities from the Deep Indian Ocean - MP0900 (SPAdes) | ecosystem: Environmental > Aquatic > Marine > Oceanic | place: East of Durban, South Africa, South Indian Ocean...
TGTGGATGTACCGAATGAGCTAAGTGAAGGTGAATTTACCGTTGAGGTATCGGTAACTGATAATGCAGGTAATGAAACTACAGCAACCACCACAGGTGAGGTTGATACCGCAGCGCCGGTTGTGACAATAAATGCGCTAGGTGATACAAGTGATACTACACCAACTCTATCAGGTACGGTAAGCGGGGAACCTACAGGCTCAACTGTTACTTTAACTGTAACGGACGCAAATGGTGCAGTGCAAACAAGATGGAAGTTGGACAGTAGAAGTACCCGTAGCTTTAGCTGAAGGTAGCTATACTGTTGATGCTACTATTAGCGATAACGCTGGCAATGAAGGTACTGCAAGCGCCTCTGGTACTATTGATACAAGTGCGTTAACTATCACTATTGATGTGATTGGTGAAACCAACGATCAAACCCCACAAATAAGCGGTGATACATTTAATGCAGAAGTAGGTTCGTCTGTTGAAGTTCAGATCACTGACTCTACAGGTGCGACTATTACCTTAACTACGGTTGTTGATGCAAACGGACAGTGGAGTGTTACTCCGCCAGCCGATTTACCTGAGGGAAGTGTATCAATCAGTGCAACAGTGACTGATTTAGGCGGTGGTTCAGCCATAGCAGAACTTGATGCCGTAATTGATATTACGCCGCCAACCATACAAATTAACGTTCTAGAAACCAGTAATGATACAACACCAATTATTGCTGGTAATACTACAGGCGTTGTTTCTGGCACTGTAATAAGCTTGACTGTTACAGATTCACAAGGAGTTGTTCGCTCGTTTAATACGACAACAGATGCACAAGGGAATTGGAGTGTAGAGCTTTCTCAAGAGTTGGCTTCAGGGGATTACACTGTACAGGCAGAGGTTTCTGATGCTGCAGGCAATAGTGCTTTAGATACAGCAACCGGTAATATTGATACTGCGGGGCCAAGTTTAACCGTTGATTTTGATGCTGTAACCAATGATACAACACCTACTATTTCAGGCACGAGTGATGCCGATGTAGGTACAACGATTACTGTAGTGATCACTGATGAAAACGGTGTTGAACAAACACTAACAACCACAGTAGATGCCAATGGAAATTGGCAAGTAACCCCTCAAACAGACTTGAATGAAGGTGATAACACCATCGAAGTGAGCGTGTCTGATGAAGCAGGAAACACAACAACAGTAACCGATACAATTACTTTAGATACACAAGCACCCACATTAACCATGCAAACCGTGGGTGATGTAAACGACTTAACCCCTACATTACAAGGCACCAGTAACGAAATTGGCGGCACGGTAACACTCACCGTGACCGACAGTGACGGCGCTGTGCAAACCATTACTACCACCGTTGGTACGGATGGGCATTGGGATATTGAAGTGCCCAGTGCCCTGGCACAAGGTGACTTTACTGTAACGGCCAGTATTACTGATGCCGCAGGCAATGAGAGCACCGCCAACAGCAGTGGCAATGTAGATACTATTACCCCGGTTGTAACCGTGGATGCACTGGGACTTGGTAACGACAGTACTCCACTTATTAGTGGTACTTCAACTGAGCCAGAAGGCACGGTGGTGACAATTGTTATTACCGACAGTAATGGGGATGAAACACCCATTACCGCCACCGTGGATGTCAACGGCAACTGGCAAGCAATCAGCCCAGAATTACCTGATGGCAGCTACAGTGTGCAAGCCAGCATTACGGATGCGGCGGGCAATACAGGAGGCGCTACGCAATCGGGCAGCATAGATAGCCTTGCACCGACACTGACACTCGATACTGTAGGCGCTACCAACGACAGCACGCCAACTATTAGTGGTACCACGAATGCACCAGCCGGCACGGTAATTAGCATCAGCGTCAGCGATGGCATAACAACCGAAACCTTTACAGCCACAGTCCAAGCGGGTGGCAGCTGGTCAGCGGATGTGCCGAATGCACTGGTTGATGGTGAACTGACCATTGAAGCCAGCGTGAGCGACAACGCCGGTAACACCACCACAGTTAGTGAAACAGCCACGCTGAACACCACCGCGCCAAGCATTAGCATCAATACCTTGGTTGATACCAACGACACCACACCAACCATTAATGGGACAAGTGATGCAGCCGATGGCACCACCATTAGCCTAACGTTTGTAGACAGTTCAGGCGCTGAAACCACCACAACCACCACAGTAACCGGTGGCGTATGGAGCGTTGATGCACCGAGTGAATTAGCTGAAGGCGAATACACAGTGACCGCAGAAGTAGACGATGGTCTGGGTAATATCGGCAGCGCGAGCGAAACCGGTGAGATTGATTTAACCCCACCGAGCCTTGTTATTACAGATAGCGGCGTTAGCAACGACACAACACCGACAATCTCCGGCACAAGTGATGCGCCACAAGGCAGTGAAGTCACAATTATTGTGACAGACAATGCCGGTGCACAGCAAACCATTACCGCCACAGTGGGCGCAAGTGGTACATGGTCAGTCCCAGTTACAACAGCCCTTGCTGAGGGCAGTTATACCGTAAGTGCAAGCGTAAGCGATGCAGCGGGTAACACAGCGACCGCCACAGGCGCAGGGGAGGTTGATACTATTGCGCCAACGCTTGATTTAACCAGCCCAGGTTCAAGTAACGATGTTACACCGACCCTAAGCGGCACCAGTGATGCGGTTGAAGGCACCGTGATCACCTTTACGGTTATCGATGACTTAGGAGTCGAGCAAACCTTTACCACTACCGTGGATGCGAGCGGCAACTTTTCAGTGGAAGTACCGACGTCACTTGCAGAAGGGCCGTACAGCATTGAGGCCAGCATTAGCGATGACGCAGGTAACAGCACTGATATCAGCAGCAGCGGTAACATCGATACCACCGCGCCAAGTGTGAGTGTGGATGCACCAGCGCTCACCAACGACAGCACGCCAACGGTTACGGGCACCAGTGATGCTCCTAACAGCACTGTTACGGTGACCTTTACCGATGCAGCCAATGCCGTACAAACTATTGATGTACAAACCGACGCCAATGGTAATTGGAGTGCCACCCCAGCGACTGATTTAGCCGAAGGGAGTTACAGTGTGAGTGCCAGCATTACCGATGCAGCAGGCAACACCGGCACAGGCAGTGATACGGGCGAAGTGGATGTAACGCCACCGACTTTAGAGATCATTCCTTCGTTTGCCCTAGGCAATTTAGTCTCTCTTTCTGGGGATTCTGATTTACCAGAAGGGTCAGTGATCACAATTACCGAGTATTTAGTCGGTGGTTTAGTGGGCGCAACGTACACTGCTACCACGAATGCTGATGGCACATGGGGACTTGCCAACATAACAGTACCTTTGCTTAGTCTTGCGTATGTTACTGCAACTGCAAGTGATGCAGCCGGCAATGTTGCGAGCGTCAACTCACTTAATTTTGATAATGAAGCACCTGCGCTTACCGTTACTGTAGATGCATTATCGAATGATGCAACGCCTGTGATCTCTGGTGTTACTGATATGGTTCAAGGAACCGAGGTAGAACTAACCGTTGTAGATAATGCAGGTCAAAGCCAGCAATTTACGGCCATAGTTCAAGCTAATGGAAGTTGGTCTGTTGAAGTGCCAACCGAGTTAGCACAAGGGCAGTACACTGTTACCGTAGAGGTAAGAGACGATGTGGGTAATTTAACCACTGAGCAAGCACAAGGTGAAATAGACAGAATAGCACCTACTCTTAGCGTTAATCCTATCGACACTACAGCAGATACAACGCCAGCCCTATCAGGCACCAGTGATGCCATAGGTGCTGATGTAATAATTAGCACCTATGGCCAAACCTTTTTTGCGGTAGTAGATGCTGATGGAAATTGGCAGGTAGAGGTACCAACTGCACTTACAGATGGTAACTATACGGCGCAAATTAATGTTGCTGACGACGCTAATAATATCACTAACACAACAATCGACTTAACAATTGATACTCAGATACCAATAGTCGCATTGGACGACATAACCGTATTTAACACAGATACGCCAGTTATTAGTGGTACATCTGGTGAACCTACTGGCACAAATGTAGATATTGTTATTACAGATAGTAATGGTGATACGCATACGTTAGCTGCTACGGTTGATGCAAATGGTAATTGGCAAACAACAGCGCCTAATTTACCCGAAGGAAATTATAGTGTTGTTGTTAGTATTACCGACGATGCTAATAATACAGGTTCAGCGACTGGAACAGGGCTTGTTGATACTCAAGCACCAACCATTACCATTGACGCATTAGGTACAATTAATAGCAGCACGCCTACTATTTCAGGTACATCTAAGGAGGTTGAAGGTACTACAATTAATGTTACAATTACTGATGGTGATAGCACTGATACCTACACAACGACTGTGGGGGCAGGCGGGGCCTGGAGTGTTGATGTAACCACGCCATTAACTGATGGACAAGTGACAGTTTCAGCAAGCATTACTGATACGGCAGGAAACACTTCCTCAGCAGAGGCTACTGCAACGCTTAATACTAATGTACCTACCATTAATATAAACACCATTGTTGATACAAACGATCAAACACCTACGCTTTCTGGGTCGAGTAGTGCTGCAAATGGTACGTTAGTTACGGTTACTATTACCGATATTAATAATGTCTCGCACACGGTTACAACAACTGTAACTGATAATACATGGAGTGTAGATGCGACAAATATCCTTCCTGAGGGTACGTTTACTGTTTCAGCTAATGTGACTGAAGGTGGCTTAACCAGCAGTGCAACAGATACAGGGCTGATAGATTTAACACCCCCAGAATTGAATATTACACCGCTACTAACGAGTAATGATACAACGCCTACAATTTCAGGTACAAGTACAGCCCCACAAGGCGCCATAGTCGCTATTTTGATTACAGATAGCTTAGGTGCAGAGCAAACAGTTAATGCCACAGTCGGTGCAAATGGCACATGGTCAGTTGCAGCTCCTTTATCGCTTAGCGAAGGCACGTATACTGTTACCGCATCAACAAGTGATACCGCGGGCAACCCTGTAAATACTAGCACTACCGGTGTGGTTGATATAACCGCACCAGTGGTTAGCATTAACGATATTGTAGGTAGTACAGATTTAACACCTAGCGTTTCTGGCAGTGTAACAGGTGCAGCCGTAGGAGATGTGGTTGCTGTGGTATTTACCGACTTCCAAGGAAATGCGCATACTGTCAATACAACGGTGCAAGCCGGTGGAACTTGGTCAGTAGAGGCTAGTAATAGCCTTTCACAAGGAGATTATTCTGTTGAGGTGTTTATTACCGATAATGCAGGAAATACAGGCAGCAATATCACTAACGCAAATATTGATACAATTGCGCCAGAAATTAGTATTGATCAAAGTTCATTAATACTTACCCAAGACAGCACGCCATTAATTAGTGGGACATCAAACGAGCCAAATACAAACGTTTTCGTTACGTTTACTGACTCAGCTGGCGCATCGCATCAAACTACCGTACAAACGGATGCTAATGGAGACTGGCAAGCCGCTGCAGACAACGTATTAGCAGAGGGGGTTTACAGTGTTTCGGCAACGATTACTGATAGCGCAGGAAATACCTCTGTTGATAGTAAAACAGGTGGTGAAGTAGATACAGTAGGGCCAGAGCTTACTATTGTGCCTTCGTTCGTATTAGGACAGCTAGTATCTTTATCTGGTACTTCCGATTTAGGTGGAGGTAAAACAGTCACCGTTAATTTGGAATTAGCAGGTGATTTGGCTAACTTAACTTACGATGTAACCACCGATGCCAATGGTGATTGGGAGTTATTAGGCCTAGCGGTTAATATTATTGGCTTATCAGCTGTTGAAGCCTCCGCAACTGATGAAGCGGGTAACACCACCACTATAACGACGGCAGATGTAGATGCTTCAACGCCGTTACTTAATGCGGTGGTTGACTTTGTAGCTGGCGAGGGTGATTTACCAGTAATTAGCGGTACGACCGACCAAGCCCCAGGCACCGAAGTGCTAGTTAGAGTGGTAGATAGCGATAACATAGCACAAGATTTGGTTGCCATAGTGCAGGCAGATAATTCATGGACTGTACAGGTTCCTCAATCACTTGCTGAGGGCGTGTTTACTGTAACTGTAAATGTATTAAGTGAAGTCGGGATCACAGCTACACAGCTGCTAAGCAGTGTAGTAGATACCATCTCGCCAACGCTTAATTTGCAAGTGATTGGTACAACGTCAGATTCTACTCCAATTATTCAAGGAACCAGTGATTTAATTAATGGAGTGGTAGAGATTCAGCTGGACGGAGGCTCAGTACTAACAACAACAGTGAATGCAGCAGGGCTATTTTCACTGGAGGTTGATGCGCTGACTGAAGGGCAGCATGTTGCCAACGTGAGTATCACTGATGATGCGGGCAATGTAGTAACACAAACGCTCGAGTTTGTTGTTGATACGTTAGTGCCTGTGGTAGATATTTTACCGTTGAGCATCAGCAATACTGACATTTTAACTATTTCTGGTACTTCTGAAGAAGCTCAAGGCACAGACATTGATGTAACTGTGATAGATAGTAACGGCAACGCAACAGTATTTGATGCCCTTGTTGGTAGCGACGGCACGTGGTCATTAGTAACCACTAGTCTACCTGATGGTATATATAGTGTATTCGCAAGTATTACTGATGCTGCGGGTAATCTAGGCCAGTCTGCTACTGAGCAAGTGACGATTGATACCATACCGCCATCGTTAGAAATAGACGCCTTTGGTGTACTTAATACATTAACGCCTACTATTACTGGCACCAGTGACGAAGAAACCGGTAGCTTAATCACGGTTAATATTACCGACTCTGCAAACACACTTTATGAAGTTACTACAACAGTATTAGGAGATGGCACGTGGCTTGTTGTTGCACCTTTACTTGCTGAGGGCGATTTAACCGTTGAGGCTATTAGTATTGATAACGCAGGCAATATAGCAACGGTGACGCAAACGGGCGTTGTGAGCACCACTTTACCGAGTCTATTAATTAACCCAATAATAGATACAAGCGATACAACCCCTACTATTAGTGGTACTACCGATGTAATGAACGGTAATGTAGAAGTTGTTATTACAGATAGCAGTGGTAATGCAACAACCTATAACACTCAAGCTATTGCTGGTGTATGGACATTAATACCGACCACTCCATTAGCTGAAGGTGCATTTACGGTTGATGCAACAGTCGAAAACTTAAACCTTACAAGCTCTACAAGTCTTAATGGCATAGTTGACTTAACTCCGCCTACAATTGAAATTAATGAACTTGCAGTTACGAATAACTCACTGCCAACCATCTCAGGTACAAGTGATGCTCCGGCAGGTACAACCATAAGCGTAGTACTTACTGATGCTAATAGTGATTCGCAAACATTAACTGCGCAAGTGGCAGGTAACGGAACTTGGTCAGTCACAGCTGTTACGCCGCTTAGTGAAGGCGATTTTAGTGCTACTGCAACAGTGAGTGATACTGCAGGAAACTCATCAAGCGATACCATGGTTTCAAGTACTGATTACACAGCACCTATTGTATTTATAGACCCTATTGCAGTAGGCCAAGATACCACACCGACTATTACAGGCTCGGTAACCGGAAGCTTTGCGGGAGCTGCAGTTATGGTGATGTTTACTGACGCACTAGGTGAAACACACAATGTTTCAACAACAGTAAACACAGATGGGTCGTGGAGTGTTACAGCTTCGCAGCCTCTTAGTGAAGGGAATTACAGCGTTGATGTAAGCGTACTTGATAATGCAGGTAATATTGGCGAGCAATCAATAAGCAGCATAGTTGATTCAGGCATAGTAATTAACTCCGGTTTAGAATTAACAGCCGATAGCACACCTAAGATCACAGGTACCGCAGGAGCAAACGAAGATATTACCGTAAGCTTTATAGATGAAAGCGGTACTGTGGTAACCAAGGATACAACAGCGGGAGAGACAGGTGTATGGAGCGTATCACCAGACAATGCTTTACTCGATGGAGCATACACTGTAACGGCTACCGCTACTGATGAATCTGGAAATGTTACTTCAAGTGGAAGCTTATCTGGGTTAGTGATTGACTCAGCGCCGGTAGACTTCGAAGTGTCTAACTATTACTGGGGCTTACTAGGAGTAGGTTTAACTGCAGAAGGCACAGTAGAAGAAGGAAATAGTATATATGTTGTAGATGCAAACTTACTTGGCCTTGAGGTGTTAAACCTAAACTTAAATGTGCTAGAAAGCGCTATGGAAATTCAACCTGATGAGAATGGAAATTGGAGTTCATTATTATCAGTTCTTGATTTAGGTTCTTGGTCTGATTATCGCTTTATCACAGTTGATGAAGCCGGTAATTATTTAATTAAGGATATTAATGACAATATTATTGACCAAGGAAACAACCCACAACTTGCTAGCGCAGGAAGCAGTGCAAGTGCCACCGATACAACATTTGGCTTAGAAGGAGCCGCTGAGCCGTTTAGCGAAGAAGCAGCATTAGGCGCTACTATGCCAAATGAAGCAGTAACCAGCGATGCTTTAGGAGAAACGGTTAATTTAAGTAATGTAAGTGCTTTATCGAGTACAGAGCAAACGGTGTCAATGAGCTCTACAGAGCCACTTAATATAAACGATGTAATTATTGACTCTGAAACAGAGCAATTGCTTGCATTAAATAACTTACTTGATGAAGAAGGCTCTGCAATTGCTTATAGCCCAGCACAAAGTGGCGGAAGTGTTGATGGGGCAGCGCCAGCAGTTGATGTTCAAAATCAATCAGAGGAAATGATTAAACACTTAATTGAAAATGGTAATAACCAAACAGATATTTAAATCAGTAACCCACTTCAGTTAAATAACTGAAGTGGGTTACTAAAACTCACTTAATCAAAAGTGTGGTTATTATTTTGTGCTAAGTAGTAAACCTAAAAAAGCCCTTATTGAGACTTCAATAAGGGCTTTTTTAATAAATTAGGATAGATAAAAGCAGTTAAGCTTTTAGGTTACGAACCAGCTTGCTGTCGGTATTAACTACACTACCGCCTTGGTCGTAAGTCATACTGGTTGGGGCGCCAATTAAAATATCTTTTAATTGTTTTACACTTAAGTGTGCTTGGCGGGCAGCATGTGAGTTTACTTTATTTTGTTTTTGGCACTGCGCTAACTGCGCTTTAACTTGCGCTACTCGTTCAGTCACTTCAGGGGTATTTTCATCATTTGCAGCAAAAAGTTTATTCAACTCTCTATCGAGCTGCGAAAGCTTAGTTAAAAAAGACATTTTTTGTTGGGCAAGTTCTTTTAAACCTTCACCTCTGCGAGAGGCAATAATACTAAGCTCTTCGTTTAATAACGCATATAATGAATCCAAGCATTTAACTTGTTCATTTAATTTAACGCTAATTAAACTATTGTGATCAGCCATATACGTTAAACTCAAAATCAGCTAAGTTTTTAGTCAGCTTTTCAGCATCAATTTGGTATTTACCTTCGGTAATCGCTTTTTTAAGTTCAGCGACCTTTTCACTATCAAAGCCAGATGATTGCTGTGCTTTATCTTGCAGGGTTTTTAACTGCTGTGCTTGTGGCGTCAGGCTCACTGAATCGCTCGCCGCTTTAGGCGAAGGAGTCTGTGTTGTTTGTGTACTTGCAGCGTTATCTTTTTTAATATCAACTTGTTGCTGTTTAGCGTTTGTAAGCGCATTAGCTTGTTGATTACTGCCATTAACTTGATTAACCATAATAATAAACCTGTATATTACCCAACTTATGCCAAGTTATCGGCATATACATAGGATACTTTAGTATAAATCGAAATTAAATATTAACTTGTACAGACTCTACACCATCTACGCGTGCATTCAAAATTTTACCGGATTTTTTATTCTTGATCTGTACTTGCTCACCAAGGGTGCCATCTTCAAGTGCTATCCCCGTGGTTTTTATTCTAAGTCCTTTAATACTCGCATAAATATTAACAGCGTCGCCTTTGCAAACCATACAAATTTGGTTAAGCAAAACCGGCATACCGCTTCTTATATTTCGCTTACTGCGGCTGCCAATAAGCATTAAAGGATCATCTAAATATTGTACCCTAACAAACTGCGAAGGCTTCATTTGTACGCTTAAATGAGACTTAGTAATAACTTCACCACGGGCTAGGTTTGCCGTGGCAACCACAACAGGCGCCATTTTAACTATTCTTACATGGACATATTGAGTCCAGCTTTGCGCATCGTTACATTTTATTTGTACAGTCACCTGGCGTGTAAATGGCGGCTCATTTGGCACGACTAATTCTGGCTCGTTTTCGCATACCCTATCAGGAATACGGCTATCGAGGGCAAGCGCGGTAATCTCCACATTTTTTTCAAGTGGAACGGTAACTTGCTCTGCAATATGAGAAATTGCTATTTCTTGTAATAAATCTTTACTAAACACTTTTGCATGCAAAGGTGTTGCTAAGCAGAGGCTAGCAAGAAAATAAAAAACACTGTATCTTCTGACTTTTTTTAACAAACTCATAATGTTTCGACTATGCTTATGGTTTCAAACAGGGTATAAATATTTTGCGTCAAAAAGTAGACGCTCCCGCGATGTTATGTAGCTTTATAAACAGAAAGCAATTATCGTTCCGCATTATTTGTTTTCTTTAGGAGATTTGAATGGCAGGCATTTTAGACTCAGTAAACCAACGCACCCAGTTGGTTGGGCAGAACCGCCTAGAATTACTATTATTTAAGCTCAGAGGGCGTCAGCGTTTTGGGATCAATGTATTTAAAGTAAGAGAAGTACTGCAATGTCCTCCTTTAACGAGTATGCCTAAATCAAATGCATACATTCGGGGTGTGGCTCATATTCGTGGTCAAACTATTTCAGTTATCGACTTATCAATGGCCGTAGGCGGCCGACCTATTGAAAATGTAAAAGATAGCTTCATTATAATTGCAGAATACAATCGTTCAGTGCAGGGCTTTTTAGTTGGCGGCGTTGAGCGAATCGTTAATATGAACTGGGAAAAAATAATGCCACCTCCGTCGGGAGCAGGGCGTTACTCTTATTTAACTGCCGTTACCGAGATTGAAAACGAACTAGTCGAAATTCTCGATGTAGAAAAAATCTTAAACGAAATTTGTCCAGTGAATACCGAAGTTAGCGCCGACCTTGCCGCCGATAGTGCAATACAAAAAGACTTAGGCGAGCGCATTGTATTTATTGCCGACGATTCAGCTGTTGCACGTAACCAAGTAAAAAGAGCACTTGAGCCACTTGGCGTGCAAACTGAGCTTGCAAAAAATGGTAAAGAGGCTTTAGTTAGGCTTAAAGAAATAGCCGAGCTTGATTGTAAAAATGATATTACTGAGCGCGTAGGTTTACTTATCTCTGATGTTGAAATGCCTGAAATGGACGGCTATACATTAACAGCAGAAATTAAAGCAGATCCAAAATTAGCGCCTCTACATGTTATTTTACACACTTCTTTGAGTGGGGTGTTTAATCAGGCGATGATCGAAAAAGTAGGCGCGGATGACTTTATAGCAAAATTTAACCCTGATGAATTGGCAACAGCAGTTAAAAAATGGGTTCAATGCGGCTAAACAACAATAGGTGTTATTAATTTGAATAATAAAGATTTGCAGCAAAGTGACTACGATCAGTTTCGCTCATTTTTAGAGCAGCAATGTGGTATTGTGCTAGGCGAAAACAAGCAGTATTTAGTAAAAAGTAGGCTTGCGCCGCTTATGGCTCGTTTTAATGTTGAATCTTTATCACAATTAGTTAGTAAAACGCTTGGCCCTCATGAGCGGCAACTTAGAGCCGCTGTAGTTGATGCCATGACCACTAACGAAACCTTGTGGTTTAGGGATCAATATCCATTTGAGCTTTTAAAAAATAAACTGTTTCCAGAGTTTAAGGACGCCCGCCGACCATTAAAAATTTGGTCAGCGGCCAGCTCTTCAGGCCAAGAACCATACTCTATTGCCATGTCTGTTGCTGAGTTTCAGGCCAAGCAACCGGGCGTGTTGCGTATGGGGGCACAAATTATTGGTACTGATATTTCTAATACAATGCTCGATATGTGTAAAAACGCTGAATATGATTCGTTGGCTTTAGCGCGAGGCCTATCTGCAGAGCGCCGTAAAAAGTACTTTATGGATAGCGGCAACGGCATGGCAAAAGTTGTCGACTCAGTTAGAAAACAGGTGAGCTTTAGACATTTAAACTTGCTTGATTCTTACGCCTTAATGGGGAAGTTTGATATTATTTTTTGCCGCAATGTCCTTATTTATTTTTCACCAGAGGTTAAAGCAAAAATAATTGGTCAGTTTGCCCAAGCACTAAACCCAAAAGGGTATTTATTTTTAGGTGCGTCGGAGTCGATGACGGGCTTAAGTAATGAGTTTGATATGGTTCGTTGTAACCCTGGAATCATTTACCAAAAAAAATAATCCTATCACTTTGTTATTAAAAAACGACGTTCTTAGCGTCGTTTTTTTATTTAATAACAACCCTCTATAAAAAAATAACGTAACTAAAAACTACTGGCTTATAAATTGCTTTAACTTAAGCAAGTCAATTTTTTGGAGAACGTTATGGCTATCAGTTTTGATAAAGCATTAGGTGTGCACCCGCATGCAATGTTGATCCGCTCACAGCGGGCAGAAGTACTTGCCACAAATATAGCGAATGCTGATACGCCTGGCTATAAAGCAAAAGATATCGACTTTGCCTCAGCATTAAAAGCGGCAAGGTCAACTCAGCAAAGCGGCAATAGTATGGTTACTACCAATGAAAAACACATTGCTGGCGGTACTCAAAGTGTAGGTGGTTCTGAATTATTTCGCACTCCAAATCAAGGAGATACAGGCGATGGTAACTCAGTTGATATACAGGTGGAACGAAACTTGTATACACAGAATGCGATGGAGTATCAGGCAAGCCTGCAATTTTTAAGTAGTAAATTTAAGGGCCTGAATAAAGCGCTCGGTAGTCAAGGATAATAATTATGAGTTTATATAACGTTTTTGATATTTCAGGCAGTGGTATGAGTGCACAAAATGTTCGCTTAAATACCACCGCGAGTAATATTTCGAATGCTAATACAATTAGTTCATCCCAAGACAAAACTTACCGAGCACGCCAACCTGTATTTGCTGCCGAGCTGACAAAAGCGTCTGCCTCAGCCAGTAACCCTCAGGGCTCCGCTGTTGGTGTTAAAGTGCTGGGAATTGTTGAGAGTAACAAACCACTACAAATTGAATATAACCCTAATCACCCAAGTGCGGATGAAAATGGCTATATCTATAAACCCAACGTTAATGTTGTTGAGGAGATGGCAAATATGATCTCTGCTTCTCGCTCTTATCAAACAAACGTGCAAGTTGCCGATGCAGCTAAGCAAATGTTAAGCAAAACGCTGTTACTTGGGCAGCGATAACCGAGGGTAGGTTATGAGTAACGATATTAGTAGCAGTTCAACTTATTTGGACTCACTACGCTGGCAAGAACAACAAGTTGCTACCAGCGATGGAGAGAGTGATGCGTTAACACAAGAAGATTTTTTCTCGTTGCTAACTCAGCAACTATCGTATCAAGATCCGAGTAATCCGGCTGATAACGATCAGATGATTGCGCAAATGACTAATTTTACTATGGCGCAAGGCATCACAGATTTAAACACAAATTTTGAGTCACTTGCCTCGTCAATGACCTCAAACTCTGCCTTACAAGCATCAACGCTGGTTGGCAAGCAAGCGCTTTTAGAATCTAATACGCTTGAGCTTGGCGAAAGCGGAGAGGCAAAAGGGTCTGCGGTTGCTGAAGAAGCCGTTGATAATTTAACAATTAAAGTCACAGATGCTTCTGGGCAACTGGTTAGAACTATCGATATGGGTTCGCAAGCAGCGGGTGCAGTGCGCTTTAGCTGGGATGGTAATAATGAATCCGGTGAGCGCCTACCAGAGGGTGAATACACCATTACTGCAGAGGGCAGTACCAACGGCGAGTTTTCAAGCTTACCGGTGGCAACATTCAAAAACATTGAAAGCGTTAATATCAATGGCTCTAGTGGCATTATTATTAACACTAAAGAGGGTGCGGTTAGGTTGACAGATGTCGCAGAGATCGCATAACCAATTAAAAAATATTTCGCCTGCTAGCAGGCTATTAGATTAAAAGTTAGAGGTGAATTATGAGCTTTAATATCGCACTTACAGGCCTAGCTGCCGCTCAAAAAGATTTAGACGTAACAGCAAATAATATTGCTAATGTAAACACCACCGGTTTTAAAGAATCACGAGCTGAGTTCGTCGATGTGTATGCATCTTCTGTGTTCAGTTCTGGTAAAACTAAAAACGGTGATGGTGTTCAGACTGCTATGGTTGCACAGCAGTTTCATCAGGGGTCGTTGCAGTTCACCAACAACTCGTTGGATTTAGCTATTACGGGTGAAGGTTATTTTGCGATGAGTGAAGACCTTGGCTCTCAAGATTTTTCTTATACCCGTGCTGGCGCATTTAAGCTAAATCAAGACAATTTTGTAGTCGATGCAAAAGGTAATTTCTTACAAAGCTTTCCTGTTGATGAAGCTACAGGAGATACTACTTCAGTGAGCCTAAGCACATCATCACCTTTACAAATACCTGACTCGTCAGGTTCTCCCAGAGCTACTAGTCAAGTATATTCATCATTCAATCTAGATTCTCGAAGTACTCAGCCTTCAGTTACTCCTTTTGATTCAAATACTAGTGCCTCCTATAATAGCTCGACATCCACCACTGTGTATGATTCATTAGGTGAGCCACATGTTTTACAGCTGTTCTTTGTAAAGCAAGACCCAGTAACAGCACCGAACCAATGGCAAGTTTACGGGACCTTAGATGGGAAAAACTTTGACACAGATGGAACTGAAACCGCCGCCGGTTCACATACTCCAATAGATACTTTTGAATTTACATCTGCAGGTTTGCCTAATGTAGCGTCACCGGCTACAACTTTTTCTGATATAGACTTAACGTCAGATGCTACTACAGGTTTGACTTCACTTTTAACTAATGGTGCAAGTTTTCCCGATGATGTATCAGTAAGTTGGCGTGATGAAGCTGGCACTAATAACAAAGTTCCAACACAGTATGCAAGTAACTTTGAAGTAAAAGCACTAGAGCAAGATGGCGCTACCGTTGGTCGTTTAGCGGGTATTGATATTGGAACAGATGGAAAAGTAGTAGCATCATATAGTAATGGTGATTCAACCTTCTTAGGCCAAGTTGCTATGGTGCGTTTTTCAAACTCTCAAGGTTTATCGCAAGTAGGCGATACGAGCTGGAAGAAAAGTTTGACATCAGGGGAGCCTATTGCAGGAGAACCAGGCTCAGGCACATTGGGTAGTATTAATTCATCCGCGCTTGAGCAATCAAATACTAACTTAACAAACGAATTAGTTGATTTGATTACCGCTCAACGTAACTACCAAGCGAACTCACGAGCGCTTGAAGTTAACTCAACAATTCAGCAAAGTATTTTGCAGATTCGATAAGTTAACCTTATTTTTGGTTAAGATTTTAAGGCTGCATTTTTGCAGCCTTTTTTCTAGCCTTTTTTGTAGCTATGTCGCTAAAACTAGCGTAGCTGAACCGTTCAATACCTTCCTTATATTGCGTCAAATTTAACCTGGCATCTATTTTGCACTTATCAACTCAGAGATTTTTTATGTGAGTCGATGTTATGGACAAAATGGTCTACATTGCAGCCTCTGGCGCTAAGCAAAGCCTACAAGGGCTTGCACTTAAAGCCAATAATTTGGCAAACGCAAACACCACGGGTTTTAAAGCTGACTTTGCGCAAGCGCGTTCTATGCAAGCATTTGGCGAGGGCTTACCAACGCGCGTGTTTTCAATGCAAGAGCGACCAGGTTCTAACATGACCTCTGGCGGCATAATCGAAACAGGGCGAGATTTAGATATTGCCATGAGCGATAACGCCTGGCTTGCGGTTCAGGATGACTCAGGAAACGAAGCATATACAAAAGTAGGCACGCTAAACATTACTGCGCAAGGTATGTTGGTAACAAGTCATGGTCGTCAAGTTATTGGCGAAGGTGGCCCCGTAATTTTACCGGTTCCTATTGAAAAAATAAGTTTTAGTGAAGATGGTGCCATACAGGTTCGCCCCCAAGGCGCGCCTGCAAATTTTTTAGAAGAAGTAGACACGCTGCGCGTTGTTGAAGGAAACAGCAGAGAGCTTGAAAAAGGCAACGATGGTTTATTTAGACCTGTACCTGGGCAAACCGTCGATACCTCTGCAAATGTAAAAGTGTTAAGTGGTGCACTGGAAATGTCTAACGTTAATCCAGTTCACGAAATGGTCGATATGATCAACCACCAACGTCAATTTGAGTTACAAGTAAAACTAATGAAAACAGCTGAAGAGATTGACGAACGTCAAGATCAGTTGATGCGCATAGTTTAACTTTAAAATGAGGGCATACTTATGAATCCTGCATTGTGGATAAGTAAAACAGGGCTAGACGCTCAACAAACTGATATTTCAGTTATTTCAAATAACTTGGCGAATGCCAGTACCGTAGGTTACAAAAAAAGCCGCGCTATTTTTGAAGATTTACTGTATCAAAACATCAACCAGCCTGGCGGGCGCTCATCACAAGATACCGAGCTGCCATCTGGCCTAATGTTAGGTGCGGGTGCAAAAGTGGTTGCTAACCAAAAAGAGTTTACGCAAGGTAATATGCTCACCACCGAAAACTCACTCGATTGGATGATTTCAGGCGAAGGCTTTTTTGAAGTGCTGCAACCCGATGGCAATATTGCGTATTCGCGAAATGGGCAATTTACTACCGATGAAGACGGCCGCATTGTTACCTCAGGTGCAGGTTTTGTTGTTCAGCCAGAAATGAATGTACCCGATGATGCGCAATCAATTACAGTCTCTCAAGATGGTGAAGTATCTGTACGCGTTGCAGGGCAAGCCGATAACGTGGTAATTGGCCAGCTAACAATTAGTGACTTTATTAATCCATCGGGTCTTGAGCCAATTGGTCAAAACCTTTACACCGAAACCGCTGTTAGTGGGGCGCCTGTTCAAGGTAATCCAGGCGTAGAAGGCTTAGGAACTATTATTCAAGGCTCGCTTGAAACATCAAACGTTAATGTAACGGAAGAATTGGTAAACCTTATCGAAACTCAACGTGTTTACGAAATGAACTCAAAAGTAATCTCGGCCGTTGACGAAATGATGAGCTACATCAATCAACAGTTATAACCGTGCACAAGGGGATAGTTATGCGTAATGTTATTTTATTTGCAGCAGGTACCTTATTTTTAAGTGGCTGTGTTTCTACGCAAAATAGTGAAGTGGTTCAAGATGACCCCTACTACGCACCCATGTACCCAGAGCCTGTAGCAGAGCCTGTTGTTGCAACGGGCTCGTTGTTTAACACCAATACATTTAATGATTTGTATTCAGACAAAAAAGCACTTAGAACCGGCGATATAATTACCGTTAAGCTTGAAGAGTCAACACAAGCTACAAAAGCCGCTAAAACCGAAACCGATAAAGAAACCGAAGCCAGCCTAGACCCCGTTATTGGGTTAGGTGGTTTACCAGTAAATATAGGTGGCGACAGTATTCAGTTTGGCATTGGTAGTGATTCATCATTTACCGGAGACTCTAAATCAAATCAGTCAAACAGTTTAGTGGGCGACATCTCGGTGAATGTTATGCGTGTTTTACCCAATGGTAACTTAGTTATTCGTGGTGAAAAATGGCTAACACTTAACACCGGCGAAGAGTTTATTAGGCTCGAAGGGCTTGTACGTCCGCAAGATGTAAGCGCCGATAACACGGTTGAGTCGAATAGAATAGCTAATGCCCGAATTCAATATTCAGGTAAAGGACAAACACAAGAAGCGCAAAGCCCAGGGTGGTTAACACGTTTCTTTAGTAGCTCGTTATTTCCGTTTTAGAGGATAGTAGTATGAATAGCATTAAAGCGTTTATTTTGATCATACTGCTAGGCTGGCAATTTTCTGCCAGCGCCGAGCGTATAAAAGATGTCTCTATGGTTGAAGGCGTACGTGCTAACCAATTGGTTGGCTATGGTTTAGTGGTGGGGCTACCTGGTACAGGGGAGCAAAACTCTTACACGCAACAAAGTTTTAGAGGCATGCTAAACAGTTTTGGTATTACGCTGCCTTCAACACAAAGCCCTAAAATTAAAAACGTAGCAGCAGTGGCAGTCCATGCTGAGCTTCCGCCGTTTAGAAAGCCGGGTCAAACAATTGATATTACGGTATCTTCTATTGGCAGTGCAGGCAGTTTACGTGGCGGCACCTTGCTCCAAACTTTCTTAAAAGGGGTGGATGGAAACGTATACGCCATAGCGCAAGGTAGCCTAATTGTGGGTGGTTTAGGAGCACAAGGGCTTGATGGCAGTAAAGTGGTCATTAATACCCCGACAGTTGGCCGCGTACCTAACGGAGCCACTGTTGAACGCGAGGTTAAAAGCCCTTTTATGCAAGGCGACTACATTACTTTTAACTTAAACCGCCCTGACTTTACAACGGCAAAACGTTTAGAAGCAACAATTAACAATTTGGTAGGCCCTAATAGTGCACAAGCTATTGACGCTGCCTCAGTACGCGTTATTGCGCCACGTGATGCATCGCAACGAGTGTCTTATTTATCAACGCTTGAAAACCTAGAGTTTAAGCCTGCTGACACTTCAGCCAAAATTATTGTTAATTCACGTACGGGAACGATTGTCATTGGCAAAAATGTGAAGCTACAGCCTGCGGCAATAACCCATGGCGGTCTAACAGTCACAATTGCTGAACAGCAAAATGTAACGCAGCCTAATCCTTTAGCAGAAGGCGAAACCGTTGTTACACAGCAAAGTATTATTGACGTTAATCAAGATGATTCTCGTGCGTTTGTTTTTAACCCCGGCGTTAGCTTAGATGACTTAGTGCGTGCTATAAATGAAGTAGGCGCAGCACCTGGAGACCTAATGGCTATTTTAGAAGCGCTTAAAGAAGCGGGTGCAATTAACGGACAGCTTGTTGTTATTTAGTTAGATTTTAGAATATTTACCCTTCCACATAAAGCTTAAGTACTCAAAAGGTACTTAAGCTTTTTACTGTTTACCTTTCTTTGGCTCAATTTTTGCATTTCTTAAAGCATTATTCATTTTTGTGTCAAAAAGCTGATGGAAACAAATCACCTCGATAAGCAAAACTTTTTTGATTTAAGTAATCTTAATACTTTACGTCAAGACGCTTTAAACAGCGGTGATGCATCTACTGATGCCTCTAAAGCGGCGCTAAAAAAAGCAGCGGCACAATTTGAAGCTATTTTTACACAAATGCTTCTAAAAGGGATGCGTAAAGCCAACGAAGCATTTGAAGATGAAGATAGCCCGTTTAACTCAAGCGGCGTAAAGTTTTTTGAAGAAATGCACGATCAGCAGCTCTCTTCTGAGCTTTCATCAAATGGGTCTTTGGGTTTGGCTGATTTAATTGTTCAGCAGCTCTCACCAGAGGCTGAGAACTTTATGCCTGGCTCAGTATTAAGAACTACTAACGACTTTATGAGTGATAAACGCGCAGGCTCTGAACTGCCGCACGAAAAGGTGCTCAGTGTAAAGCAAGCAAGTAAAGATGACTTAGTAGTCAGCAGTGCGGCAACACAAACTAAAACCACAACACAGCCTATACAGTCGTCATTTAATAATGCTGAAGAGTTTGTTAGTGCAGTGTGGGAGCATGCTAAAACAGCGGCCGAAAAAATAGGTTTAAACCCTGCAGTAATGGTGGCCCAAGCGGCACTTGAGACGGGTTGGGGTAAGCATATTATTAATAAAAGCGACGGGAATAGCTCAAATAACCTGTTCAATATTAAATCAGATAAAAGCTGGGAAGGCGATAAAGCAAGTAAAGTAACGCTTGAATTTGAGCAAGGTACCCCTGTTAAAAAGCAAGCAAGTTTTAGAGCTTACGATTCTATAAAAGAAAGCGTGAACGACTTTGTCGATTTTTTAACGCAAAACCCACGCTACGAAGAAGCATTACAAAAAACAGCACAGCCAAACGAATTTTTAGATTCGCTACAAAAAGCAGGCTATGCAACCGATCCTAATTACGCGAGTAAAATAAAAAAAGTGCTAAATAGCAGTGAGCTTAAAAATATTGCAACAAGCGCGTTTACCCAAGGAGTGAAGTAATATGTCGTTTAGTTTATTAAATATTGCCAGTGCTGGGGTGCGTTCAAGCTCTGAGCTGTTGCAAACGACCAGTAAAAACATCACCAATGTAAATACAGAAGGCTACGTACGTGAGCGCACTGAATTTACCACGATGGTAGATAACCAAGTAGGACGCGGCGAAACATACAGATTATTGAACGAGTTTGCCCAGTCGCAGTTAAACCGCGACACGTCAAATAAATCGTTTTTTGATCAATTTGTAACAGAAGCCAACCGTGTTGATACTATTTTTTCAGAAGAGTCTAATAACTTATCAACGGGCATAAATTCATTATTTAATAACGTGCAAGAGGCGCTAAACCAGCCGTCTTCAACAGTTGCTCGCTCACTCGTAATGACCGATGCGCAAAGCTTAGTTGATCAAATGGATAGGCTTTCGGGTATCGTGCTTGAGCAACAAGGTATAGTGAATGAGCAGCTTGAGATTTTTTCTGAAGAAGCCAACTCACTTATCCAAAATATAAATACGTTAAACCAAGAAATTGCAGTCGTAAATGCCACAAATAACGCATCAAGCGCAAGCTCTATTTATAACCAGCGCGACTTAGCGATTCGTGAATTATCAGAGCTTGTTGATATAGAAACACTTGATGGCCCCAATGGCGAAAAACTCGTCTTTATGGGCAGCGGTGAATCTTTAGTTATGGAAAACGGTACATTTAACTTGTTTTCACTGTCGGGCGACCCCGATCCTAATTTTAAAGAATTGACGCTTGACGTTAATGGCGGCAAAGCCGTGCCGCTAGAAATAGATGCAACTAAATTAAAAGGCAAAATTGGCGGCTTGTTGGCTTTTAGAGACGACATACTTGTGCCTGCACAAAATCAAATTGGCCAAATGGGATTGGCAATTGCTGATGCGTTCAACGAGCAAAATAAATTGGGTATGGATGCTAACGGCGAGCTAGGCGGTGATATATTTAATATACCTACCGCCGGCGCTTATGCGTATCAAGCGAATACTGGTAATGCAGGTATGACTGCAACTGTAGAACCCGGTAAAGGCAGTGAGCTACCGGCCAGCGACTTTATTGTTACTTACACGGATACAAATGAAGTGAGCATTCAGCCCGTAGATAATAAAGGCGAGCCTATTGGCGATGCGGCCATAGCAATTATTCCAGCAAGTAACGTCATAGATGCTGATGATATACAATTAGCTACACCCGGTGATCCTAATGCAACGCCGCCACTACCGGCTACAGTTGAAGACTCATTTGGCTTAAAACTAGAAATTAATGGTACAGGAAATATCGGGGATAAATTTCAAATTAAACTTAACTCAGAGGCGGCAACCAGTATTTCCCTTGCGACAAGCCGCGGTGAAGACTTAGCACTGGCATCGCCTGTTCGTACAGCTAACAGCATAGATAATGTAGGTACAGCGACTATTTCAGCCGGAGAAGTAACAAGTGTTACCTCGGGTGGCTTTAACACTACCCCTGATTTAGCCAATGGCGATATCACGTTAGTTAAAACAGGCACTGCAAACGAATATCAAATTTCTGATGAAAATAATACGGCAACAACAATTATTATTCCACCGCCAGGTAATAACGTTTTATCTCAAGCAGGAACGCCATACAGCGATTATGGTTTTGATTTTGATATAGAAGGTACACCAGCAACAGGCGACACTTTTACTCTTGAATTCAATGAAGGTGGCTTTGACGATAACCGTAATGGTTTAAAGCTCGCTGATTTACAAAATGGCGAATTAGTGCGTAAAAATGTAGTGACAACAGCCACTGCCGACAATCACGAAACGTTTAACCAAGCCTATTCAGGGTTAGTGAGTGATATTGGCGTAGTAACCGGCCAAGCCATTACCAGTGCCAGCGCATTTGATGCGTTAGCCCAGCAATCAGAAGCGTGGTATGAGTCGCTCTCAGGTGTAAACCTAGATGAAGAGGCTGCCAATTTACTGCGTTTTCAGCAATCATATTCAGCATCAGCTCAAGTGTTGGCTGCAGCTCAAGAAATTTTTGACACCTTATTAAGTGCAGCGAGGTAATTATGCGTTTATCAAATAACTTAATGTACCAAAACAACATTAATAAAATACTCGATAGCCAACAAAGTGTTGCTAATGCACAAGAGCAAGTAACAACGGGTAAAAAATACTTAACTACCTCAGAAGCGCCTGCTGCTATTTCGCAAGGGATGCTTTACTCAAATAAAATACAAACAAATGAGCAATATACTAAAAATATTGACCAATTAACTGGCCGCCTAGAAACTGAAGAAACCATCTTACAAAGCATAAATACTAATATTCAGCAAGCCCAAGAGCTGGCTATTCAAGCGGGCAATGGTGCTTATACTCAAGATGATTTAGAGTCTATCGCTGCTGAGCTGAGTGAAATACAAAAAACACTCGTCAACTTAATGAATACCCGCTCAGAAGACGGTAAATTTATTTTTTCAGGCTACCAAGACAGCACTCAACCTTACCAATTTGACTCTACTACGGGTGAATATACTTATAATGGAGATCAAGGCCAGCATGTAATAACTATTGCTGAAGGTGTAAGTATTAAATCTAGCGATAACGGTTTTGATACGTTTGAGAAAAGCGACGCACGACTTGATGTTACTGATAATCAAGCTGCGATTCCGGTAACTACGCCTGCAAATAATATTACTGCAGGGACGGTTTATGTCGATGGTCAAACAGAGTTCGATAAGTTTCATCAGACAAATTACAATGCTGATCCAGGGACTTCAGTGTCACCCACAGCAAATACTTTTAGTGTTGTGACCACAGCTGGTGCAACAGTAAACGATCCTGATACATATGAAATTTTACAAGATGGCGTGCCGCTTGACCCCCCTCAAACAGGGGAAGTTAATGATAATACAATCGATTTTGCAGGCATGAAAATCGAATTTGAAGGCGCAGCACCAGGCCAGCTAGATTTTACCCTCGAAAAGCCGCACAAAGAAAACGTGCTTAATACATTACAATCACTCATTACGGGGTTAAATGATGGCACACTTGAAAACGATGA
>Ga0208334_100249_pt1 | contig 23228 bp, 19 predicted proteins | sample DeeseametaMP0900_FD_184201 | JGI IMG/M metagenome (GOLD analysis project Ga0208334, IMG submission 184201) | Marine microbial communities from the Deep Indian Ocean - MP0900 (SPAdes) | ecosystem: Environmental > Aquatic > Marine > Oceanic | place: East of Durban, South Africa, South Indian Ocean...
CTTTTCAAGCGTGGCTTCAAGCTCATAACTTGTATCAAAGTGATTTTCAATTGCATTTTTAGAGCTATGTGTGACCAGTACAATCTCTTTAATACCCGCAGCAATACATTCAGCAACAATGTATTGAATAAGCGGTTTATCTACAATGGGGAGCATTTCTTTTGGAATTGCTTTGGTCATAGGCAGCATACGTGTGCCAAGCCCAGCAACAGGAATTACAGCTTTCATAGGTAGTCCTTTAATAGTGTTTATTTTTTATTTGGTATTACGCTTGGGTTATTAATTAAAGCATCGAGTTCAAATTTAACATCTGTATTTTTATATTACTTTAAACAGAGAAAAAGCGCTTTAAATAGGAGTTAAACTTGTAAATAGCAGGCAATTAACAAGTAGGCACCTTGTGCAGCATCACTTTCTTCGAGTACAGTAAAGAGTATACACAACTAACTCTGTAGGACTTTTAAGCTCTTAAAAATGCATAAATTTTTGCAATCATAGTTTTAGGCAATAACCGTAACGGCATTCTTAAGATCATACTTTTTAAAACTTTATTTAAAGGCAGCAATTCATTTTTGTAACAACTTTTATAAAAGTTAAACTCTCTTTTAAAATATAGGTAACCGCTTCTTCTAGAGAGTTGATTAAAGCCAGCACGCATGTGTACTAAAGGCAAAGGGATATTATAAAATTTTGCACCGTTTTTAATTAAAGATAACCATAGATAGTAATCTTCAAAGTACAGAACATTTCTATAACCACCGTTTTTTTCTACAGTTGTTTTTTTAAACATAACAGACGGGTGATTTATAGGGTTTTTTGATTTCGAAAGCTTAACAATATCAGTATTATACTCCGGTACTTTCCTTATGGAAATTATAGTATTTGAGTCATTATCAAACTCACTTACCCACGAACCACAAACATCTAAATTAAAAGTTTTAAAAGCAGCTAACTGTTTTTCAAAGCGAGCAGGAAGTGCAATATCATCTGTATCCATCCTAGCAACTAATTCATAATTACAATGCAGTAATCCTTTGTTAAGAGCTTCACCTAGGCCAACGTTGTTAGGAATTATAACATCAATGATGTTTAAATTACTTTTCCAGCTATCAATTACATCATATAAACTTTCAGTTAAAGGTCCATCTTGGACAAGAATTACTTCCGTGGGTACAATATTTTGACTATATAAACTTGAAAGTGAATCATTTAAATACAATGGGTTCTCTTTGTGATAAACCGACATTAAAACTGAAAACTTTACACTCATTAACACCTCGTTCCTAGTCTCAAATTATATAGAATTTGAGTTATAATAAATTCCACTTACTGCCGTACATTACTGATTTAAATATAAGCACTTAACTTTAAAATAAATAATGAGCTCATTGATTTAGCGATATAATAAATTTACTTGATGAGTTTTATGCTAATTAAAGCCTGTCTGAGTTTAACTATAGACTTTGATATTAAAATTAAAGTATTAAAGCCTAACGCTCTGAGCGAGAAGAATTTTTTCTCAAAAGATAAAAACATTGGACACTTAGAGTAATTTTTAATTAAATCAACAAGCCTTAACTCTGAACTTAAGCCATTATTCATTATCTGCTTCAAAGTATAAAGGTAAAAATTCCCTACGTAGAACTTAATATCATTCTGCAATGTATGCGGAGCTTGTGTTATAAATGTGGTTGATAAGTATTGCATTGTGGTGAGGTAGTCAATACCTATAGGTTTATTTACAGCAGAGCCAGCTCTATCATTATATAAATAATATGAGTCATTAGAAATTTGAATGTTTGTAGACGATAGCAAAACGTTTATCAGATAGTCTAAATCCTCAAAGTAATGAAGGTTTTTATTGAAAGAAATACTATTTTCACCGATGATTGTTCTTCTTATTAAGCATGAACATATATGTAGTTTTATTTTTTTATCAAAAAAGTATCGCAAAACCCGAGATGACTTTAGTTTTCCTAAAGCTTCGGCTGGAAAATTAATTTTTTCATTGTCTTTGTAAAAAGAAAATAGTGCTAATCCAATAGAGTTATCAGCATCTAAAACCGCCATCATTTTTTGGATCTTGGTCAGATAATCTTTCAAATAAGTATCGTCAGAGTCTAAAAATGCCACATATTCAGAATTAGAAAAATTAACACCCTCATTGCGTGCACTAGATACACCTCCATTTTCTTTTTTTATAAAATAAATATTTTTTTCTGTAGGGAATGACACACCATCTGTTGAGCCGTCATCAACGAAAACAATTGCAATATCATTATTACCCCTTAACTCCTCACAAATAAAATTATACAAGTCATATATATACGCCTTAGAATTATAAAAAGGGATAATTATTGATAATTTATATTTTTCTTTCATTAAATAAACTTACCCAAGAGTTGATTACATTATTTAGCATTAATTTGCTTTTATTTTTGATAAAACCAATATCAGTCAAGCCACCGCTTTTATCATGCACAAACAAAGACAGCTTATTTGCAAATTCTACTTTATCTCTATTCTCTATAAGGTAACCATTTACGTTATTCTCTATTAAGTATTTTGGTCCAGTTTGACAATCGAATGAAATTACGGGGGTATTCAGATTTAAAGCCTCAATTAGCACCATAGGTAACCCTTCATAATAGGATGTCATAAGATATACATCTGACTCAAGGTATTTACTAGCAATATCTGCTTCGGCGCCCATAAAGTTAACTTTTTCTGTTAACTTATTTATATTTACATATTTTTGTAGTTCTGATTTTAAACTACCTTCTCCAAAAACATTTAACTCCCAGTTAACATTCTTTTCATCAAACACCGTCATAATATCAATCATGTCAACAATACCTTTTTGGTACTCTAGTCGACCTACTGATATAAGCTTTAGTTTGGTGGCTGAAGCGGCGGGTTTGTTTTTATTTGCCATTTCAAAAATAGCGTTCGGTATACAAATTACGTTGTCTCTAATACGCCACCGAAAAATGTCCTCATCGGTTAATACAATAACTTTAGTATAAAATAGTGAAATAACTTTATTGCAAACGCATTTAAGCTTTGCTTTATAAAAACCTAAACCACTCACACCTTTAGCTACAGATTCTAAAACAGGTTGATTATAACAGAAGTGCCACTCTATTAAGCTTTTACCAGTATAAAATAAACCGACTATTTTCTCTAACTGCCCTACAGAAATAAAGTAATCTGGCTTTTCTTTATATAAAAATCTAATTATATTTAATACAGTCTGTATCTTAGATTTACATTTAACACTTCTGACATCTATTCTGGGGTCTAACTCATAAAAACTAGAGCAGTCATTATCAGAGTGTATTAACACTAGTATTTGATAATTTAAATTAACAAATTCGTTTAACTTATTAACTATAGTTCTCTCTGTACCACCACTATTCTTAAGAGAACTTAATGAATATACCAACTTCAAAGGGCCGTCTCCAAATCATTTCAATTTATATAAAACTCTGTCTTCATCGATAACAAAAGCGCCTTGATCAATGAGGTAGATTGGTGGTAGATATAAGTATTTGTAGTGTTTTTTTTCAGACAACTCTAAATCATTGACTTCATCAAAATTACCACTGAAGAAGCTACCAAAAACGATAAAATTATAAACAAAGAACTTCACAATAAAAGCCAGTATAATAAATACTTTAAATTCATTTTTAATCGGATAATAAAGTAGATTTAAAACTAAAATAGTTGAAAGCGCAATGAAACTTCTTTCGTACAAAGTTCTATAATCAAAAAAAACAAAGACTAAAGCACAAAGTGATAGTATCAAGATAACTGAAAACCTAGAAATACCTGACTTCACAAGTGAAATAACACAAGTAAAAATGAAAGCCACATCGATTAGTTTCCTAAAAATATTACCTGTATGCGAATAATCTATCCCCCCCCACTTTTCCGACTCCAGATAAAATGAGGCTATACCTTTAATGTTGTCTGGCAACGGCATTAAATTTACAACTGCAGCTAAATCCTTTCTAATAAAAAAGGTGCTAAGCAATAATACTAACAAAACAAATACATCGTATTTTTTTAAAAAATTAATTCGACTATAGCTATATGAAATAAAAATCATCGCAATAATAATAAGTGAGGATTCATGCAAGAAAGCAGACAGTATAAATAATGAAATCAAAGGTATTGAAGTGAAAACCTGTTTAGCTCCAACTTTAAGCTCACAGTTAATAATCATATATACTGCGTAAACTAAAACACTAATTGAAATATAATTTCGATGAAGATCCATTATATCCCTGAATACAAAAGACAATAGTAGTACGCTAGTTAAAAACGCAAGATTCCCAGTATCAGTTTCCTTCTTTACTCTATCATTATGTATCTTTAAAAAAACATAAAAAGAGATTGAAGTTAAGATAAATATATACCCAAAAAATGATACCCCTATGTACTCATTCAACTTTAAGGCAGCATCAATATACACCCCTTCATCTTCACAATTGTAATTTTTACATTGTATATACTTTTTAAAGTTCGAAGCAGTATCATAAAGAAGTGGTAAATACAAAAAAAATAAAGATAGTGAAAAACTAATCAGCCACTTTGAATAGTTACGAGATGTGAATAGCACAAATATGGAGTAAGCCAATGATAACGGTGCGCTTATGCAAAATACAGTTATCTGTTTGGTAAATGTCTTCGTATTATTATTCATTATTACAATCGTTTGATTAAATATTTTAGCATAAGAGTAAACCTACATTTAGCTGCAGTTTTTGAGAGACTACTGAACCAGAGGTTAATTGCGAAATAACCTTTGCGCAGGATAAAGAGGGAGTTGATTAAAATGCATCGTTCCAAAACTCACAACCTCTTCGGCAATGGGTAAAAACTCCTCTAACCCACTTGAGTGAATTGATATTACCTTTTTAAATCTATGGTCTTTAGACTCTCTAACTAAAAGTTCATAGGGGAAATCTTTCGGAATAAACTCTGAGTTTTTAAAAAACTCCGTGTAACCTAAACTGCTTCTAGGGTGAGGTTTAATATATATATCTGCTTCTTTTAAGTTTTCTACTTCTAAAATATATTTGTACATGTCAATCTCATACTCAACGCTTGAAACAAGTTTATCTTCGAAAAATGGCTGTAGCATAAGAATACTTTTTCCTTGTAATTTGCTTGGTAAAAAACCAAACACCTCACAAATTTCTTGATAATTATTTTGATTTAGACTATTTAGCATCTTATTGATATTAATAAATGTACAATCAAATAAACAACTATCACTTTTATACAATTCAGGAACTAAATACTCAAAGCATTTAACATCAACATTATAATCTATATTTAAGCAAGTTCTAAATAGTATATTATTTCTAAGAGCCAGGTAAGGTATTTCCTGCCTGAACTCACCACTCAATATTTTCTTAGTCATTAAGCCATCATCTAGCTGTATTAATTTGATTCTTACTTTGCGAAGCTTAAGCTCGTAAACATTTCCATATATTTCATCATATTCTTTTATTTTATTTAAAAATTTCACTCTTGTTAAAATAGATTTTAATGGTGATTTTAGAGAGAGGGTTGGGAAATCATCCATTATTAGAACACTGTTTACTTTAGCTCTAAAACGAGAAATGAAATCATCTGACATTCGCCCTTTGATTAATATATAGTCACGAGTTTGCCAAAAAGGATCTGTAAGCATATAAATTAATAAACTTCTATAGGTGTTTTCTATTATTAATTTTTTCATTTGCTTACCTGTATAAAAAGCCATGGCATTTTTACTTTTTTATTTGCAAGTAGCCAAGTCATTATGAACCTAATTAGCATAGAAGCACAGAAAGAATAGGCAGCTCCTTTTAACCCAAACATTGGTACTAACATATATAGTAATAAGACGTTTAGTGCGCCTGTGAAAATAGTTACAAGTGATAATAACTTTGTTTCTTTTGAATAAAATATATAGTTAGTTACCATTAAATACATTCCACTGAATACTTGACCAAGTAACAACCAGCCAATAATAGTTGCAGCTTTGCTAAAGTTATCACCAGCAATAAATGTAACTCCCCACGGGCCGATAATAAATCCTAATACGGCAACTACACTTAGCAATACAAAATATTTATAGGTGTTTTTTACAATACTAAACTTTATCGCCGTGTCATTCTTAGTTAAATTTTCGAACAACCAAGGTACATATGCTTTATTAATGGCATCAAATATTATAGATAGGGCACTACTCAGCTGAACAGCAAGTAAATAAATACCAGCCGCACCTACCCCCAAACTATCGTTAATAACGTATCGGTCGGCACTAGATAATAAAAAAGCTCCAAATATATGTGGTACTAAAGGAGCTCCGAAATTAAGCGCTTCATAGATACTTTTTTTATTAGGAAGAGAAAATGTGATTAACTCATGTTTTATAAGAAGATAAAAAGAAAAAGTGGCCGTGATAATACCCGTCATAAACAAAGCATCAATTCTACCTTGCGCCCCCATTGAAAGCGTCACAACAAATATTAAAGAGCCACATAAATTAAACAAACTATTACTAACTTGTAATACACCATACTTTTTAGCTTCCCCTCTTATTTGCCATTGGCTCAATCTAAATTGAAGAATAAAAGAGCTAAAAGATATTGTTATAGCTAGATATACCCAATGACTAGGTATTGATAATAATAAAGCAATCTCTTTATTGAATAGCAAAGTAAGTAGAACAATCACTACTGCAGTAAAGAGAAGTATCCAAAGACAATTTGTATTATAAATAGCTAATTCTGATTTACTTATATTTTTATCATAAAACTTACGCCCCGCAGCCCCAACGGTGTTCAAACCAACAAAACCTGCAAGCCCGCCAATTAATAGTTGAAACATAGCTATTTGACCATATTCTTCAACCGATAAATAACGAGTTAATATAGGTAAAAGTAAAAAGGGTATTACTGCATTTAGTATGTTAGCTAAAAAATATACTGACGTACTTTTAAAGAAAGAACTCATTAATATTATTTACTTACCTTGAACGAGAACTGATATTCAACTTTATAGATTTTCATAAAGATCCTTTTATTACTCTGAAGTACTTAAAAACTTAATATTTTGATATTTGTATGGCTATTGTGCATCCATCAAGAATGATTCAGCTACCTTAAAATCAAAATCATCATCAATATCGATTGAGTGAGACTTATCCATACCATAAGCAAATGAACGAGGAAGAGATAAATAACTACTTCCTTCTTTCACATGTTTTACATTAAAAAGGTAAATCGCGCCATTAAGCCGATAGTACTTAGGTAAATCCTGACTTCGTTGCTTTAGAACTGAATCAGGAATAAAGTTAGCTAAGCTAAAATCTGAAGGAAGTGTGTTAGACCACAGCGGGGAGTGCTCACACTCAGTAACAGAAACGACAGCATCTGCAGACTTACTCTGAAACATTTCAATAGCACCGTCAATATCACCTGTTGTTCTTAATGGTGAGGTGGGCTGAAGTAAAAGCACATAATCAAATACCTGCCCACTTCTTTCATAATTATCTATCGCATCAAGTACTACATCCATACTAGTCGCTGTATCATTAGATAGTATGTCTGACCTTAAGTAAGGTACTTGTGCTCCGCAATTTCTTGCCGTTTCTGCAATTTCAGAGCAATCAGTGGAAACGAACGTAGAATCTATGTATTTTGAGTGTAAGCTAGCTTCTATAGTCCACTGAATTAATGGTTTCCCTGCGATTGGTAATATATTTTTTCGAGGTAATCTTTTACTTCCACCTCGAGCAGGAATAATAGCCAAGATTTTTTTATCATTAATCATTATTAATTCCTAACGTATGAATATCTACTTGTGCTTTTTGAAAGTCATCATGGCGGCCAACATCTAGCCAATATTCATGTATCGGAAACTTTAAAGTTTTTAAGCCTTCTTTTTGCTTTATCTCAAACAAGCTTGGCATATCTAAGTGCTGATTCTTTGGGAGTGAATTAATAATATTATGCGAAATCACATAAATGCCAGCATTAACAAAGTAACGGTATGTTGGCTTTTCTACCATACCTGTAATTTGATGCCCTTCACCTTCAATTACTCCAAAGGGAATTTTAACCTCATAGTCACGCACACACATTGTGGCATCGCTAGCCTTTTTAACATGAAAGTCTAGCACTTTAGAAAAATCAACATTCGTTAAGATATCGCCATTAATCATAATTAATGGTTCTTCCGGTAAATCATCAGGCAGTAGTGAGAGCGCGCCCCCTGTGCCAAGTGGCGTTTCTTCATGCACATAGGTAATTTCAACGTCAAAATTTTCACCGTTCCCAAAGTAATCCATGATTACCTCTGGCAAGTAGTGTGTAGAAATATAAAACTTGTAAAAGCCATGATTTTTAAAATTATTAATTAATGTTTCAAGCATTGGCTTGTTGCCCACCTGTAGCATTGGCTTTGGGCAATTATCAGTGAGTGGGCGTAATCGAGTTCCAAACCCACCTGCCATTATAAAAACTGGGTTTTCACGCTTCTCTACTATTAGCGTTTCGTGAAGTGTTTTTAAACCAACTAATTCATTGTTATTATCAACTATCGGCAGAGATAATATTTTACGAGATTGCATTAATTGCTTAAGCTCATTACTGCTTAATGAGACATTTGCACTGACAGGGCTTATATTCATAATCGTATTTACTGGGGCTGTTAACTCAATACCTTTGAGTATACCTCTTCGTATATCACCATCTGTTATCATGCCTACCAGCTTATTGTTATCAACAACCAACGCGACCCTTAAGGCCTCTTTATCAATAACTCTTAACGCTTCTTTGATTGAAACTGAAGGCTCAATTACTACTTTTTGCCAATTAACTGTCATTACTTTCTAATCCTTTAACTATTGCGCGCGCACCATAAACAATTGAGTTCGCAGGGATTGATTTTGTTATATTTGCGCCTACACCAATTATACTATTACGCCCTATAGTAATGCCATTAATCACATTACTACCCGTAGCGATGTGAACATTATTTTCTATTACAACCTGACCACTTAATGTAGATCCTGGAGCTAAATGACAATGTGCGCCAATACTGCAATCATGGTCTATTGATGACGAAGTATTTATAATTGTGTTTTCTCCAACTACAGTACCGATATTAACCACACAATTATTCATTACTTGAACACCGCAACCTATCATCGAATAATCTGATACTATGGCTGAATCAGCAATGACTGTTGCAAACTCATAACCTAGTTTTTTAAAGCGATTATAAATCGCCTCTCTTACAGATTTATAAGGCATCGAGCCTATACCGTTAACTAACAAAACTTCTTGAGGGTTAAATTTAAGAATATCCTCATCGTTATGAAGTAATTCTATATTATCAAAGAGATTACCGGCCGCTATTAACTCAGGGGCAACTACACTCACTATTTTTTTATTTTGCTTAAGGAGGATCTCTGCTAATACCGCTGCATGTCCCCCCCCGCCAATTATAATAAGTGGCTTATTTTTCATCGAGCAACTGCCCTATTGAGTAATCTTTAGTTACTGGAGAATTTAGTAAATTCCAATAATTAATTGGTTCTATTCCACCACCAGGACGCTTCACTGTCATATTCTCAGCTGTTAATACATCCCCCTTTTTAATCGCTTGAGCCGCAACTAAACTTTTACGCGCAACAGCTTTATTTTTAACTTCTGAAGGCCGTGGCCCTTTAATGCCATCACCTAATATTTGTTCTACAATGCGAATACCATCAACCATCTCTTTTAATTCATCAGGATCAAGAGAGGCTTTATGATCTGGGCCTGGCAGTGCTTTATCGACTGTAAAATGCTTTTCAATTAAAACAGCCCCTTTAGCGACTGCAGCAATAGGTACTACAATTCCGGCACTATGATCTGAGTAACCTACTTCTAGCTTAAAGGCATCTTTCATGGTGTCCATGGCATTTAAATTAATATCATTAAATGGTGCTGGATATTCGGTAGTACAATGTAAAAGTGTAACCTTCTCTTTTAGTAATTGTTTACCTTGCTCAGAAAAGTATGCCGCTTGTAATGCTTCTTCTGTTGGATTACCTTCTGGGTTTATATAACCAAAGGCAATGACTGATAGCACTTGCTCTATTTCAGAAAGAGTTGCCATTCCTGTTGATACGATTAAATCGCAGCCTGTTCTGGCGTGCTCAAGCACTAATGGCGCGTTTGTAATTTCACCCGATGGCAACTTAAGGCGTGTTATTCCCAAGTCATCAACTAAAAACGAAAGGCTTTCTGAATCAAACGCTGTAGATAAAAACTCAATCCCTAAATCATTACAATATTTAATTAGCTTATGATGTGTTTCGTAGCTTAGCTCTAATCGCTTTAGCATTGAGTACTGAGACTCTTTTTGACCACTATTAGTAATTTGGTACTCTGCTTGCTGTGCATCTTCAGTCACTAAGTTTTTAGCTTTAAATGTTTGAAATTTAACTATATCGGCACCAGCTTGATGGGCGGCATCAACAAGTGAAAAAGCTAAATCGTCACTGCCATTATGATTAACACCAGCTTCTGCAATAATTAATGTCATAGAGTTCTCACTTTAAATCGTAAAAAGGTTTGCACGGCTCAAACTCTAAAGATTTGAGCATTTGAATTGCTTGAGCACTTGCATTACCTGCGCCATATGGATTTATTATCGTTTCTCCTGGTGTTTTATAACTACCAGTAACAGCCGTCGTTATTGCTGCTGAAATAGCGGTTTTTGTTGCTATGCAGTTAAGTACACTTTTAGCAGCTAAACGGCCTTTTTGCCTTACGCCTATATTGACTGTAGGCACATTAAATGCGGGTACTTCAATGATCCCACTAGATGAGTTACCAATAACAGCAGCGGCGTTTTTTACAGTGCTTAAGTAGCGTTTTTGTCCCAACGAAGGTATTGCACATACTCTATTAGGATGTTGTTTAGAATAGTCTTCAAGTATTGGTATGATACGGCGCCCACCATCATCGGCATTTGGATAGGTTAATATAATTTGATGATCTTTAAACTCATCTAGTGCATTGAGTAAAGCAATAAAGCTTTGCTCTGGTGGCTCTTCGCCAAGCGTTACAGGATGATAGGTAACAATAAAGTAAGGCTGCTTCAAATTAAAATTTAATGAGTTGCCAATTTCATTTACACTCATAAAGTCACTACGTGCTAAATGATCAAGGCCAATTGCGCCAATGTTTTTAACCCGTTCAGGTACTTCACCTAGCTGTATTACACGTTCACGATACTCCTCAGTAGAGGTTCCGTGTAAATAGCTCAGCTTAGTAATGGCATGACGAATAGCATCATCATAGGCACCTTCAGTGATTTCTCCACCATGTAAATGCAAAATAGGGATGCGCATTATCATCGCAGTTTGAGCGACTGCAAGTGCTTCAAAACGATCACCTAAAATGACCAGTGCATCGGGCTTTAATCGACTTAGCGCATCTGTAAATCCAAGTACACCCAGGCCCATACTTTTAGCAGTACCGACGGCCGTATCTGATGAAAGTAAAATTTCTATTTTTTCATCTATGGTAAAACCATCTTGCTCTATTTGTTTATAAGTTTCACCAAATTCAGACGATAAATGCATGCCTGAAACTAATAGCTGTAATGTGAGCTCGGGATCACTTTGAATATCTTTTATTAGCCAGTACAGCAGCCCATACTCTGCTCGAGTACCTGTAAATACAGCTATTTTTTTTGTCATTATAACTTGCCTAAACTTTTTACTGGAGAGCTTGGTATATTAACTAAATGAGCCTCAACAAACTCTGAATGACTTAAATCGCCTCTCATTGCCTTTTCGAACATAGGTAAACGATGCATTAATTGCCAAATTGGTCGGGTCATTACACCATCAGCATTAGTCTGCTTTAAAAGTTTTTCTCGTTCACTTGGATTTGGACAAATGATTGCGTTTAACCAATAGTTTGATTTTGCGTAACTAGGCTCAGTAACAAATTTAAAGTCAGATCCTTTAAAAAAATCTACATATAATTTTGCAAGTTGACGCTTATTGTCGATGAATTCGGCCAAGTTTTCCATTTGCGCGCATCCAAGTGCTGCATTTAAGTTAGGCATGCGATAATTAAACCCCGCTTCATCATGAAAGAACTCATACGGGTGAGGCACTTTAGCTGTCGTAGTTATGTGTTTGGTGTGCTGCCCCGATGCTAAGGTTTTACATAAAACCATACCGCCACCACCGGTGGTGATAATTTTATTACCATTAAAGCTGATTGCTCCAAAGTCACCTAATGTCCCGGTATGCTTACCTTTGTAAAAAGATCCAAGACTTTCTGCTGCATCTTCTACTAAAGCTATTCTCCACTCATTACACACTCTAACTAGCTCATCAAGCTCAACAGGGTGCCCAAATGTATGCATTGGAACCACTGCCTGAAAACGCTGCTTTGTGGTTTTATGTACAGGGCCCGATTCGGTTAATACAGCATGTTGCTCTAAAAATGCAGACAATGCTTTAGGGCATAACCCCAAGCTAACGGGTGATACATCAACAAATGCAGGCTCTGCTCCCATGTGATGTAATGCATTGCAAGTTGCTACAAAAGTAAGGGCTTGAGTAATAACGATATCATTATTTTTAACTCCCGCCATATACAGCGCTGCATGCAACGCTGCAGTACCGTTTACAGTCGCAACGGCTTTTGCGGTCCCTGTGTAATTTTCAATGTGAGCTTCAAAGTCATCTACAAATTTACCAACACTTGATACAAATGTACTGTTTATGGTTTCAGATACATATTGATGTTCATTCCCTGAAAACGTTGGTGCGTGTAAAGGAATAAACTCGTTGGTTTGGTAGAGATCTTTTACAAATGAAACAAGCTGTTTAGTCATGATATATCTGCCTAATTACATTTTACCATCAAGGTATTTACCAGTTTCTTTATGTCCAAAATCAGGTAGCATTTTAAAGAAAAGCGACACAATTTCATCTTTTGTCCAAGATTTATCAGTTTTCATTTGAGTAATTGTTTTTTCAAATTCGGCTAATAAAGCTTGCTCGAAAATTGCGTCATTTTTAATAATGCCTAAATTTTCAAAACGCTCCATATCTAGTGTTTCACTGTCGGTAAAAAACTCTTCAAAGTCTTTTTCGCCCGTGGTGTCACTTTCAGTAAATAAACACGGCCACTTACCTTGGGCAGGTAGCGTTTTTACAAGCTCTCGTGCTTCGTCTTCTGTTTTACATAAGAAAGGTTCATAACCACGATCTTGGAGGTATTTTACAGCAATGTCTGCAAAGGTAATTAAATGTAATGCTTCACTTAGTTTTGGAAAGAAAATGTCTCTATTCTCACCGAAAATACACGACATTAAACATAGCTCACCAGACTCTTGAGGTGTAACAAAATAGCGTTTTATATCGCTAGGAGCAACTATTGGTTGCTGCTTTTGTATACGCTGGTTAAAGCCATGCAATAATGACCCATCTGAAAAAGCAACATTGGCAAATCGAGCTGTAGAAATATCGATTTCTTTGCTTTTACGCATTAAAAACATTTCCATAATACGTTTTGACGCTCCCATCATATTAACCGGGTTCGCTGCTTTATCGGTAGAGACACAAAAGTATTTTTTTGCTCCGCAATCAATAGATTGTTGAATTGTTTTATCAGTGTTAAATACATTTACATCAATCATTCGCATTAATGTAAATGGGTCTTTTTCGCTGCGAACATGCTTAAGTGCCGATAAGTTCAATACATAGTCGTATTGGCCGTCTGCTTTTATGAAGGCATCATATTCTACTGAACCAATATCAAGTGCAAATGTCTGGAAATCTCCGTCAATGTAGCCAAACGAACTGCGAACATCACGAACTAACTCAACCATGTTATTTTCACTAATATCGACAACATGAAGCTTTTTTGGGTTGCGTTTAAAAATTTCTTTGGTTACAGCTTGGCCTATCGATCCTGCTCCGCCAAGTACAAGAAACTTTGAATTTGACACTATTTCAGATAGCTTTGACTCATTTTTTTCTATGTCACTTTTAAATAGAAGTTTTGACCGTCCAATTAATTTAAGTATATTTTCCATTACTTTTCGCTTATTAATAAATTTTATGTTAAAAATTTAGCTGCAGAGCCTTTCTTTATATCCACTTATAGTGATTGACTAATTACAGCTTTAATACTCAGCTCCACTACCACAACAACTCCACAGACTATATTTTACTATATAAGCCTATTCCAAACATTTATGTAATTAATTTTAAATAGGAAAAATAAATACAGAAGTCTTCTTATCGCTAGTGTAAAGAGCATATTTCAATTGTGTCTGATAGAGTTGCCTATCATATGTTTATGATGAATTCTTCTTAACGGCCCATACCGAAAATTACAGTTTTTACAGTGAGTAATAGAATCTTAAAATCTAATAACGCAGAATGGTGTTTAATATAGTGAATATCATACTTATGTTTCCAGACCGCATCTTCTACAGATGCACCATAAGGGTAACTTACTTGTGCTAGGCCAGTTACACCTGGCTTAACAGCATGACGAAAACGGTAATATGCTATTTCTTTTTCTAAGTCTTTAATAAACACTTCACGTTCTGGCCTTGGTCCTACTATGGACATCGTTCCTTGTATTACATTAATCAGCTGAGGTATTTCATCTATTCTTGTTTTACGTATAAACTTTCCTACCTTCGTCACACGAGCATCGTTTTTAGAGGCCCATTGGGCACCGTTCTTCTCAGCATCGTTTCGCATTGATCTAAATTTATAAACTTCAAACTCTTTATTATATTGACCCGTGCGTTTTTGCTTAAATAATATAGGTCCAGGGCTCTCTAGTTTTATTAATAATGCAGCTAACACTGAAAAGGGGAGCGTAATGATTAGAAGTAAAATAGCACTAACGATATCAACACACCGCTTTGCTATTTGCGTCCGTTTATTTGATAAAATAGAAAATGCTTTTTGATGCAAAAAGTAACTACTATGAAGTAAACGCACTTCTGTATATTTAAGCCTATCGTCTAAGTAACTCACTAAGGGTTCTACCCAAGCACCACACTCAGTTGCATTAACTAAGAACCTGCGCTGTTGTTTAGTCAAATGTGCGCTCTGGTAATGACACACAACTTTATTTGTAAAATCAACTATTGTGTAATCATTAATAACTATATCAAACGAATAATCGTCAATAATTCTACCAATCTTTTCAGCACAATCTCTTGGACAATATACATATATTATGCTTTGTTTGAGTGCCTCAGATTTCGACTTAAAGCTGCTCTCTGTAACGAAAATATGCTCTGATGAATCTAAATCATCAGCAAAGGAGTAGTCATCAATTTTTTTAGCATCCGCTTCAGTAGCCATTTTTTGCCTTCCATTTAATTTGTATATATTTGTATGCACAGCTGACCAAGCTATCTACATGCAAAAAGTCTACTTGAATACTTCTACTCACTAGATAGTGCTTGAATAACATCCCATACAGAGCAAAAAGCATTCAACATACGTTATAAAATAGTGTTTAATAGTGTGTGAGATTTAACCGTAGAATATATAGTTGTTAGGTAATAAGGTTTAATAACAACACGATAGTTAAGATTATCCTTGTAAAACCTTAAATAAAATCTGTAGTTTTACTGTTTAATATCTCAGGAATAAAATTATAACCTGAGACACTTTGTTCCATTTTGAGACAGTCAATTTAGACTATCTCATTGTAATTACTTGATTTAGTGCTTTTTATAAAAAGTGCCCAATAGGCCCCCTAAAAAACTACTTATCACTCTTATATTCATAGTTATAATAACCGTAATATCCATAAGCATTGCTAGCCTTTTTAACCACATCATTAAGGACTAGTCCTTTTACATCTATTCCATTTTGCTCAAAACGGCTACGGGTAAGCTCTATTTCGCGTAAGTGGTTTTGTCCAAAACGAGCCACTAGTAATGTGGTGCCTGTATGAGCACTCACAATGGCTGGGTCGGTTACTGCAAGTATTGGTGGTGTATCTATAATTACTATGTCGTAAGCGTTGCTTACTTCTTCAACCAACTTGCTAAAGTTGCTGTGCATTAACAGCTCTGATGGGTTTGGTGGTATTTGCCCGCGGGTAATTACATTTAACCCTTCTACTTTGGTCGTTTTAGTCACTTGCTCCAGGTTTAAACGCCCCGACAGGTAGTCACTTAGGCCATCGTCCCACTTTAAGCCAAACTGCGTCTGCAAATAGCCTTTACGCATATCGGCATCAATAATAAGTACTTTTTTACCACTTTGTGCAAGTACTGAGGCTAAGTTAACCGATATAAATGATTTACCTACACCTGGGCTTGGGCCTGATATCGCAATAATGTTGTTTTTAGCTTCCATCATCGCAAAATGTAAACTGGTACGGAGGCTTCGTAGTGCCTCTACAGATAAGTCGGCAGGGTTATCGAGCGCTAGTATAGTTTTAGCTTTTATGGTTTTATTTTTTCGTGCTTTTGCAAAGCCAGTTAGCTTATCTTGGTATTCTGAGTGGGGTACACTAGCGTAAACAGGGATACCCAACGCCTCAATCTCACTTGGGTCTTCCACCCCTTTGTGCATTGCTTTTTGTATAAGTACAATTGCAACACTTAGCATACCACCAAGCATAGTCGCCATAACCACTATTAACGCTTTTTTTGGCTTTACTGGTTTGCTGGTGTTTACCTCAGCGTAATCTATAACACGTACATTACCCACCGTACCTGCACGTACAATGTCAAGCTCTTGGGTTTTGCTGAGTAAGAGTGTGTAAATTTGGTTACTCACTTCAACATCACGCTTCAAACGTAGTAGCTCCTGTTGCGTTTCAGGTAGACTACCAACTTCCCCAATTAACTGATCTTTTTGCTTTTCGACTGCTTGAATTTGCTCAATTATGCCTTGATATGCAGGGTGATTTTTCTTGAATTTACGGCCAAGCTCTAAGCGTTTTAAATTTAGCTCTTGTAGTTTAGTCTCAAGCTTCACTACTTGCTCTAATACGCCTTGGGTTTCTAGGGTTATATTTATTGATTGTCGCTTTATTTGGTAGTCGTTGAAGCGCTGCTCTGCATATTCGAGTTGTTTTTTAATTTCAGGTAGTTGTACTTCTAAAAATTCAAGCGACTTTTGTGCCTCGGCACTGTTGCGCTCTACATTACGGCGTACATAAATAGCAGCCACTTTATCAAGCACTTTTTCAGCATAACTTGGCTTGGTGCTTTGCAGGCTTAAATTTATTATGCCTGAATCTTTGCCTTTTTCACTGGCACCAATAGCGGCTTGTAAATCAAGTATTGTATTTAGGCGATCATGGCGTGTAAGTAAAAACTCGGTGCCTGGGCGTGCATTAAGCTCGCGTACTGTTAAGTTAAACTTACCATTGGTAAGCTCCTCACCTACTTTACCAGCGAGTATTTGTTCGCCATCAGCATTTAAAAGCTCCACGCCATTATTTGTTTGTGCTACAAGTGTAAAGGTCTTATTAATTGCAGAGCGAGGAACATCGAATCTAAATATATTTATGCTTTCGCCACCCCAAGCATAGCTACTTGCACCAAAACTTGGCTCGGCTAGGTCACCCTCGCTCATTGGCATAAATTTTCGGTAAGCGCGATTACCAATAAATGGGAATAGCTTAGGCTCTGCTGTTATATCTAGCTTAAGTGTATCTACTGCCTCACCGATAACGCTGCGCGATTTAAGTAGTTCTATTTCTGTTACTGCGGCTGATGTACTCTCGAACATACCGGCCATATCGTCAAACCCTGGTACCGATGCACTGCCATCTTCTACCTGAATCATAGCGGTTGCTTGATAAACTGGTGTGCTTAACACCGCATAAACAATCCCTACAAACATAAATAACGCGGTTATACCAGCTATAAAATATTTGCGGTCGAGTAATGCACCGAGCAGTGCCATTAAATCAATTTCTTGTGAAGGCTGTGCGTTGTTACTTTTATTATTAGGCTGAGCAGTCATTAATTTAGCCATTCCTTATAAATACTTTTGCCAAGCGCTACACGCGCTATCGATTAATCTATACACGTGTTCAAAAGCCTCTTGGCTTTGGCGGTAGGGATCTGGGATTTCAGTGTCATTAATCCATTTACCTAATAAAAAGGTTTTACCGCGTGCCTCGGGGTAACGCGCATGCACATCGTTTAAATGGCGCTCTTCCATTACTAAAATAACGCTATTTTTCGCAACTAAGCTTGACGATAACTGCCTACCTTGATGGGCATCCATATTTACACCATTTGCTAGGGCAATTCGCTTTGTTGTGGCATCGGCAGGTTTCCCTTCAAGTGCTGTTAACCCAGCCGACGATACTTTAATATTTTTACCTTCAAGCTTTTGCTTTAACACATATTCACCGGTAGGACTGCGGCATATGTTACCAGCACATACAACTAAAACTGAATCAAACACTTTAAAGACCCTTAGTTTGATGAAATATCATCTAAGCTATCAATTGATGCTACCGATGGTAATAATAAACTTATTACGCGGTTCCAACGTGCAAGCGGTGCTGAGGTTACGTATACAATATCGCTTGGCTGCAGTTCAAACTGTTCCGCTAATACCATAGCTGCGATATTTTTTGCATGTAGTTGATATACGTTAGCTATATAGCCCGTTTGCTCTACGTCACTTTTACGCAGTACAAAAACGCCGTTTGCATCGGCGGTTGCTTCATTTAAGCCACCCGAATCACTTAATGCTTCGGCTAAGTTTAAACCATAGCGATTAAGGGTCACTGACCCTGCTTTTTTTACATCGCCTAGTACAAATACTTTTTGCGCATCGTTACGGCTTACATGCACTATGTCGCCGTGCTGTAATAAACGATTTTGCGAAATGTCCCCATTCGCATAAAATTCATCAAGCTGAATGACTTCTGTTTTATCGCCACGGGTAAAAGTAACTGTGCGCCAATCGGCTGAATCAGTTAAACCGCCGGCCTGATTTAGTGCATCTATTAAGGTAAGTGGTATTTCGGTTACAGGGTAAACGCCAGGTTGTTTAACCTCTCCTGTTACATAGGCTTTTTGACTTCTAAAACCCACTACTTTTACATCTACTTGTGGATCTTCTATTACGCGGCTTAAGCGCTTTACTAAGTCCTCACGTACTTGGCTAATTGTTCTGCCTGCGGCAGGTATGTTAGGGGCATATGCATAAGTAATTGTGCCGTCTTTTTGTACTCTAAAACCATCAAACTCAGCGGTGCGCTGTACTGCAGCAGGGATTGTAAGCTCGGGATGATCCCACACACCTATTGTTAGTACATCACCTACGCCCAATTTGTATTCGTAATCGCTAGTATTAACACCAGCGCTACTTGAAATAGGTTTAGCGGCTGATTGCGCTAGCTTTTGTGTGTTTAAAAGCTGAGAATCAATAATTTGAATGTTTACTTTTACGAGATCTTGCTCAAGGTTATATGTTTGTTCGCCTGAGTCTATGCCTTCAAAATGGCTACCGGGTACTATTGTACATCCCGATATTGCTAGCATTATGAGAGAAGTTACGAGTGATTTACAGCTTAACGCCATTGTAGAATCCCAAAATTATTTTAAATATTGCACTTGCTCACCAACCTTGGTGAGTACTTATTTTTTTAGCGGTGTAATTAAAGCATGAGGGCTGATAACGCGCAAGCGCGAATCATTTTATGCGTATTAATTTTAAGGCCAAATTTAAAAGCCAACGCGTTGGTCAAAAGTGCAAAAAAGCAATTTAAGTACACCAATCGAGTAACAGTGAGTTCATTTTGCGTTTAGCCTTATTAATTTTACGCAGCATAAAGGCGCTGCAACAAGTATTGTGGGCTTCGCCATTACGCCAAAAGGTAGCGCGTCTGCACTTGCATCTAGCCCTTCGGACACGCTTCCGCCCCTAGGTTGCAGTTCCTACGTACTGATACTTACTAAAATTTTTTTGCATAAAGCCGAAGCTGTGCATTTTGCTAGTATTGTTTTATATCTTTGTTATCTACGCTCATTTCTACTTGTTTATTAAGTAAATTAATTAGCAAAATACTGCGCATATCACCGTCAGGCTCTTTGTAAATAGCTTTGATATTATTAAATGAACTGTTATTTACGCTAACTACATCACCCGTTTTAGGTATAGTAGAATTATCAGTCTGTAAACGCTCACTTTTAAGCTGTTCCATTAGGGCTGTAGGTACAATTTGATAATTTGCCCCATAAGATACAAAGCCTCTAATTCCGCGCGTATTTTTTACCGCAAAAAAGTTACCGTTTTGTGACTCAAGACAAACAAATAGGTAGTTAGGGAATAGAGCTGACTGTTTAACGGTACGTCGACCTTTAACCAGTTTCTCGGTGGTTAACTTGGGGTAAAACACTTCAATCCCTTGGTTAAGTAAGTTGGTGGCTGCTCGTTCTTCTTGGCGAAGCTTACACGTAATTAAGTACCAACTTTCCATAGCAATCCTTACTACAATATATTTGCAAAAAACACAACACTATATTTAATAACGCATAATTATAAACAATTTAGGTGCATTAAGTAAATAGCTGTTTATTGTAAATATTTACTAACCTTGTAAATAGCAACAGTGAGGTTTGTTGTCACAATTACGCGTTTAATCGCTAATATTAAACCTAAATCATCCTTTGAATATTAGTACCAGCATAAGCTATGTGGCATAAAGCCGCTGCTACAGCTGTTGTGGCCTTCGCCAAAACTCTGCGCGTCTTACACTTCTCATTGATAAATGGTTAATTATCATTTTTTATCGAAGGCAGTGAGTTTGCCTCTACGTCTAGTATTTAATACTACGCTGTAGATAAAGCCGTGACTTTCTATTCACACAAACTCAATGATATCCAAGCACACTTTTATTTAAGTAAATGTAGTATGTACAAGGGAAGTAAGTAGAGATGATGTTTATCGGCATTGATATTAGCAATGGGAAGATTTATATGTCATGCTTGAGAGACCAACTCACTATAAAATTAAAACGAAAGTATTAAAAAAGCGCCAAACTCTGTAACAGTAAAAAATGGCTTTTAAATACAGCTAAAAGGCTGCTAGTGAGCTCATTATCATCTTCGAACCAACGGGTGTTTATCATGAAGCACTGATGTATTTTTTACACGGGCAGGCTTTTATATTATTTTTGCGAATCAGGGTAAAGCTAAAAAGTATGCTGGCACGTTAAACATAATTCATAAAACAGACAAATCTGATGCAACGATGCTTGCCCATTACGGCAGCGCTAAGCACGCAGTCGTTAATTATTTGCAATCTGAAGCGTTAGAAGTTTGAGAACTTAAAGCCCTTATTCGTCATTTAGATGCGCTTGAGAGTAACCGACAACGAAAAGCTAACCGATTAGAAATAAGTGGATTTAGTAACGTTTCACGCGTGTTTCCCAATCTATAAAGGTGACTATCGCATTTTTAGATCATGAAATTAAACGGCTTAAACTGCCACGGATAACCACATAGATAATGAACCTGGTTTGAAAAGGAAAAAAGCTATTTTATTCTATACTTGGCGTTGGGCACGTATTATCGAGAGAGCTGGCATATTTGTTTGCGGCTAGAAAATTTAATAAAGCCATAGTCGCTTAGCAACGGAATAAAGAAATAAAGCAACACAAGTTAACGTTAATAAATAATGGGAAAACACCGATGAAAGCTGTGTGTGCAAATATGCGAAAGCACATTCATATTTGTTTTGATATAATAAAAAACCAAGAAGCGTTTAAGCTGCAAGAAAGTTAAATACGATCTTGAAGCTTAAAATGGGAGGTGGTATTTACTTCGTTAACCCCGAGTTAAGGAACTTGGTGTTATGAATAAAAACTTTTATACCATTTAATTAACTCACTAACGCCCTTTTTAACACCTACATCGGCTTTATAACCAGTTGCCTCAAATAAGTCTTGGGTGTCTGCATAAGTTTTATACACATCGCCCGCTTGCATTTCGCGGAAATTTTTATTGGCCTCTATTCCAAGCTCGGCTTCAATTGCTTCAATAAACTTCATTAAATTTATTGGGCTGCCGTGGCCTATGTTATAAACGGTATACGGTGCTGAGCTTGTAGCAGGCGAACCTGTTTCTACTTTCCAATCGGCTTTTGGTACTGGTACTACATCTGCCGCACGCACAACGCCTTCAACAATATCGTCAATGTAGGTAAAATCACGCCACATATCACCGTTGTTATTTATATCAATTATTTCACCAGCAAGTATTTTTTTAGTAAAAATATACGGAGCCATATCTGGACGGCCCCAAGGGCCATAAACAGTAAAAAAGCGTAAGCCTGTTGTTGGTAAACTGTATAAATGTGAGTAGCTGTGCGCCATTAATTCATTTGCTTTTTTAGTGGCTGCATAAAAAGATACAGGGTGGTCTACACTGTCGGTAGTTTCAAATGGTGTTTTTTCGTTTAAGCCATATACAGAGCTCGATGATGCATAAACAAGGTGCTTAACATTGTTATGCCTACAGCCTTCAAGCACGTTTAAATGCCCTACTAGGTTAGAGTCGGCATAGGCATCTGGGTTTTCTATTGAATAACGCACACCTGCTTGCGCTGCTAAATGAATTACTTTATCAAACTGCTGCACCTTGAATAGCTCGCTCATAGCTGAGCGTTCGCTTATGTCTAGTTTAATAAAGGTGAAGCCTTCATGGTTTTCAAATTGCGCTAAACGAGCCAGTTTTAAGTTCACATCGTAGTAATCGTTTAAATTGTCTATACCTAATACTTTGTGGCCTGCAGCCAACAACTTTTGGCATGTTGCAGCACCTATAAATCCTGCTGCGCCTGTCACTAAATACTTCATAAAATTCCTATACTTTAAAGTCAATAAACTGGGAAGCTCAAAAAGCCAAATCCCAAGCCATAACAGTTTTCATTAAGGCAATTACCATTTTTGATTACCGTCTAGGCTTTCCCCTGGCAGCTTTAAGCGAACCGCCCATAATTACCTTTAGAATTCGAGAAAGTGGCTCTAATTTTTAGCCTTCAACCTTTGTCTTATTTTTTTAATCAATCACTACCAAATAAATCGCGAGTATATACTTTATCTGCTATATCACTCAACTCTTCCACCATACGGTTTGATACAACCACATCAGCGAGTTGCTTAAACTCGTTTAAGTCTTTAATTACC
>Ga0208334_100254_pt1 | contig 22961 bp, 23 predicted proteins | sample DeeseametaMP0900_FD_184201 | JGI IMG/M metagenome (GOLD analysis project Ga0208334, IMG submission 184201) | Marine microbial communities from the Deep Indian Ocean - MP0900 (SPAdes) | ecosystem: Environmental > Aquatic > Marine > Oceanic | place: East of Durban, South Africa, South Indian Ocean...
GATCTTGTCCGCGAGCCCCGGAATCTTGTCCGCGCTAAATCGGAATGGTTGTCCGCGTCAGATTGGAATCCTTGTCCGCGCCACCCCGGTGCGCGCAGCCTCGTCGATGCAGTGGGCCAAGGTCAGGTCCAAGGCTGGCAAGGCACGTCCGGTTTCGGGCATAGGCATACGATGCTGCCGCGCGCGACAGTCGAGAAGATCCGGGAGAACCGGCGTCGTTTCGTCGGGAAGTCCGAGGCCCGGGAATTTCTCGGAATCTCGCGGAAACAATATGATCTTTTTGTCGATGCAGGGGGCTTAGCAAGCTGCATTCATGGCGCACCGCCGCCGCTCGTCGACGGTGTTCATGATCTCGATGCCATGCGAGCGCTTGTCGACGGCATCGCGGCTCACGCTGTGGCACCAAAAGATGACACAGTAGGCTTCACCGAACTCAACCTCCGTTATACCACTGACCGGGCCGGGCTTACCGAGGTGTTCCGACGGATCATCGATGGGCGGCTGCGTCCAGTTTCGGGCAGCACGAAAGGTCAACTCGCGGCATATCGGTTCTGCCAAGCTGAAGTCTGTGCGATCTTGACCGAGGTCCGGCGTGGGCCAGGTCTGACGGTCCAGCAGGTAGCGCAACTCACGGGTTGGAAGGATCAGTGCATCGCAGCTTGGTGTGATCAGGGACTGCTTGCTCATGAGGTCTATGCATACGCGGGCCGCACCGGCCGAATGATCCGGTTGGAAAACCTGCTGCGATTTCAGACGACTTATTTGCCGCTTAATGAACTCGCGAAACAGCTGGGCACGACCTCGCGATATATGATCCGTCGTCTCGGACAACTCGGCGTAGAGACGGTAGGAGCTTTTCAGGAAGGAAAAGCGTGGCGGGGGCATCTCGTCGCCCAATCCGAGGTGGTAACCGCCGCGCTTGGTATCGGCCAGAAAGAAGGGTAGCCAAAATGGTGCGCACTCCCGTCGACCAAATGACCCGAGAACAACTGGTTCAGGAGGTCGCCCGACTGCGCGCTGAAACGGATCGCTTTGAGGGAAATGAAGTTTCCAATTCCGCCGAAAGCTTCAGGGATCGCCTAAGGGCGGCCCGGCCGGATTTACAAGTGTTTCGAGGGCGACCGCTATGGCAGCAAATGATAATCAGGACTATCTGGCGCGTTCAGGCACTTTTCGGCTCCGATGGGTGGGTGCCGCGCCGCGAGCGTGAGGCGACACATGGCTCGCGGAGCGATGCCGCCCCACTTGAGCCGCAACACTCGGTGGCTAATGTCACTGCCGGTTTCGATCGGCTTGCCGACACGCGCACAGATGCCGGGAAAGGTGAGAAGCCCACTGTTGTCCGAGAAATTTATAGCCCGGGGATCTCGCGTCCGGTTGGCTTCATCAAGCGCTTCGGCGATCGTATCGAGTTGACCCTGTCCGAGGAACGACGAGCCGGGTTTCTCGACTATCTGGTGGCGCACAGGGACGAAGTTGTCCATCAAATGTCACGGTCCTACGAACGGGAAAACGATATCCGAAGGATGACAGATAGCTACGATGAAGATGACTGATTAGGTGCACGCAGGAAATTCCCTAAGTGGGAGCTGAGAACCGCTCGGACGGAGGTTTTCTCATGACAACGGGAATTGGATCGCCGCAATCTCGATTATCTGGCGAAGCTGCGTCGCCACAAGTGTCCAAACCGTGCTATGCTCCGCATCATGAGCACCCTCGAGATCATTTTGTTAGTTTCTGTGGCTGGCTCTGGCAGCGCCGCGTTCGTCTATGCGATTTGGCGGGACCGGGCCAGCGGCCGAAGGCGGCAGGAAAACCCTGAACGACTGCGGAGCCTCATCGTGGAGCCCTCAAATGCCAAGTGAAGAGCGCGACATGGCTGAACAACTCATCGCGCTGGTCAGGTCCTGGACTGCGTCCCACGATGAGGCCGTCGCCTGGTTTGAAGAGCAGCCACTGCCATCGTTCGGCAATCTAACCCCCGCCGACCTTATGCGGCAAGGGCGTGCGGATGCGGTGAAGGCTTACATCGACCGCATTGCTGTCGGCGGCTACAGTTGAAGCTACAGAACCTACAATTTGCGCGTTTGCAAAATTTCAACCCGATTATCCACCAGAAAAAGCGGCGTGATTGCGCTCGCCCTTTGTAGCTTGGCTCGGCGCGCCCTCGACCGCGCCAAGACGTAGTCGCTTATGATTTTTAGAAAACAGCCAATATCCTCGGTGCTCCCAGGGAACGAGGCTCGCCTATGATCACAGAACTGAAATTCGTCGGCGACATCTGGAAGAAGATACCGACGCAGCATCATGCTCGGCTCTTTCTGGAGGGAGCGATCTGGGGCGATAGTCGTTTCTGCCCGCACTGCGGCAGCTTGAGTTTGCGGCCGCTTCTGGCTACAGGCAAGCCCATGTGATTGTTCCTACAACATTGCTCCCTGAGTGAACTTGCGCTACGGGCAGGCCTATGACGAACGAACGGGCTACCATTCTGGCCACCTTAATCGTCTTTGCGACAGGCGCATTCTGGGGCTTCTACTGGCTTCCGGTTCGCGCTTTGACAGAGATCGGATTGAAGGGCGCCTGGGGAACAGCGGCTATTACGGGCACGGCTGTCGCCCTCCTGATTCCTGTAGCCCTGCGGAATTGGCAGGCGATCCGCAGTGCCGGTTCCGTGGCCATTGTCTCAATAGCGCTCGGAGGTGCAGCTTTTGCCCTTTACTCCGTGGCGTTCGTCTATGGTCGCGTCGCAATCGTCATCCTCCTTTACTTCCTGACGCCAGTCTGGAGCACGCTCATCGGCCGTTATGTCATGGGTTGGAAAACTCCTCGAATGCGGATGGTGGCGATTGTAGTGGGCCTTGCAGGACTGATCGTCATGTTGAGTGCTGATGGCGCAGCGCCTATTCCGCGCAGCACCGGCGAATGGATGGCCCTGCTCGCTGGCCTGCTCTGGTCGGTAGCCACAACTGGTATCCAATCGAAGTCCACCCTCGCGCCCGCCGCATCGGCTTTCGTCTTTTGTGTCGGTGCAATGGTGACGTCTTTCGTTCTGGCTCCTATTCTGGCTCCGCTGCCGACCAGTGATATGCTTAGCAGCCCAGGACGGCTGCTTTCCGTCGCATTCGCAACCGGGGGGATCTGGTGGGCGCTGTCCATTGGTAGTCTCATGTGGGCTACCGTCCGTTTAGAGCCGGCTCGTGTGGGCATATTGTTGATGTCCGAGGTCCTGGTGGGGGCGATATCGGCCGCGTTGCTCGCTGGTGAGCAACTACATGTCGTCGAGCTCGCGGGGGGATCGCTTGTCTTGCTCGCCGGCATTCTGGAAGTGTGGCCTGTTAGGAAGACCGCTCGTATCCGGTAGCCTGACGCAGTCAACCGTTGAAGATGACATCAATGAAAGCGCGATTTTTTTTCGTGGATAATCGGGAATTTCAATTCACCACTCCGGGTCCAGTCTATTGCCCTTTGAGGTCCTGGTGAGTGAAATCGAAGCTTCAAGCGAAATGTCGTAGCCGGCGTCTGCGCCCCAACCTTGTAGCGCCTCTCCCGTGCTGCGAGATCTTTCACATTTCACAAGAGGAAGTGCGTCCCGCAATGTGCGCTATAAATTAGCTTCTCAAATCGCTGGGCGCGGAGATCTACGCGTCGGGTCACCGGCGCTGGCCGGTTGAAGCCAAGGCCCAGGCAGTGGCGGATACGCTTGAGCCGGGCGCGACATTGAATGGGGTGATAGCGCGGTATGGAATCTTGCCAAACCAGCTGTCGGCCTGGCGCCGGCTGGCGAAGCAGGGGTTTCAGGTCGTAGATGGCTGTTCGGTGCACAAACTATGTTTTCCGCGGGTGTTCATTTTTCAGTCGATCACTTGAGCTTCTCCTGTGCGAGCGAAAGACAGCGTCAGCCATGCTTCTTGCTATCGAGCCACAATCGTTAGACTCTGGAAACTCCGAGCACGGCGAGTGTATGGAGCGAAAAAATGTGCGCACAGTTAGCGAAGAATTATCCGCGTGATTGCGCCGTAAGTCCTTGATCTGTGGTCGAGGGATCGAAAAAATACGCGCACCCCTACAAGGGCTGTAGGGGATGCAGGGTCACAAACGGCTCATGCTGGAGTGAGGTAAAGCGAACTGCCGCCACCGCAAGTTTCGGTCTCGCGCGAGACCGGCGCCAGGCTCCGCTGGTGGCGGTCGCGGTGCCGGCAACGGCGTTAGTCGCCCAGAGGTTGCGGGTCGGTCCGGCCGTGGTAGGCGGTAAGCGAGGCGCGGATGCGGCGCAGGTTCTCGCGGGTCTTGTCGGTGTTTTCATGCGCCACGGACAGCGCCAGCGCGTCGAGAATGGCCAGATAGGCAAAGCGCGACGGCGTCGGTTTGAAGATGTCGCTGTCTTCCGGCAGGTCGAGGCCGATTGCGGTTTCGCAGGCGTCGGCCAGGCGAGAGCCGGCCCGGGAGATGCCGAGGGTGGCGGCGCCGTAGCTGCGCGCCACGCGGGCGGCGCCGACCACGGCGTCGGCCTCACCGCTGGAAGAAAACAGCAGCATCACGTCACCGGGGCCCAGGGTCGCGGCCCGCATCTGCAAAACGTAGCTGTCATTGACCGACGCGCTGGGGATGCCGAGGCGAAAAAGCCGGTTGGCGGCCTCGGTGGCAAGCATCGAGGAGCCGCCGCCGATGCCGGCCGACACCACCTGCCGGGCGTGTGCCAGAAGCGTGCCGGCCGCGGCGATCTGCTGCGGATCCACCTGGTTCTGGGCGGCCGAGAGGGTGGCATAAAGCGCGCCGAGCACACGGTCGAGCGCGGTGCCGGACAGGCCGTCGTCGCCGGCGGCGATGGCGGGCTGAAGATATTGTTGGCTCACCGCCAGGTTCTGGGCCAGGCGCAGCTTGAACTCGCGAAATCCGTCGCAGCCAAGCGTCCGGCAAAACCGGATCACCGTCGGCGTGCTGACATCGGCGGCTTCGGCAACCTTGGCAATGGTCATGTCCGAGACCGTGTTCAGATTGGCTTTGACGAAATCCGCCACCTTCTGTTCCCGGGCGGCAAAATTGCCGTCGTGCTTGCGCAATTCCGAGATGACATCGGCCACCCTGGCGCGGCCGCGCACCGGCAGTTCCGACGAGGACGACAGGTCTGATCGATCGCTTGGCATGGGTCACCGTTTCATCCGTTTGCGTACCTTAGATACATATGACTGACAATAAAGTACATAGATGACAGGGATTTCCGCTCATACATGTACTTTAATGACAAAATTGCTTGATTTTTCCCGGATGCTTCGGCAGAACTGTACCTAAGTTACAAAATGGATTCGGGGAGGGGTCATTGTGAAATCCTGGGCTGGAAAGGTCAGTGCGCGGATTAACGCCGTGGTCGAGGCCATTGTGGCGGGCCTCATGCTGGCGCTTGTGTTCGACGTCTGGCTGGGCGTCGTCGATCGCTATTATTTCCACTGGCAGCTTCCCTGGCCCGAGGAATTTGCCCGTTATCTGATGATCTGGGCGGCGATGCTGGCGGTGTCCTGCGGTATTGCCGGGCGCGAACATATCGGGTTGACGGCCTTTGTCGACCTGCTTCCCAAGGTGCTGCGTCGGGCCAGCCTGATCGCGATGGATTTGCTGGCGCTGGCGCTTTTTCTCTACGTGCTCTGGTACGGCATTCCCTTTGCCAATGGCGGCGCCAGCCGGCAGGCGATGATCTTTGGCACCAGCTTGCGCCCCTATTACGCGGCGATCCCGATGGCGGCGGCGATTGCCTCGCTCCAGATGGCGCTGGTGCTTCTGCGCGATCTTGGCGCCCACAGCGAACCCACCTTCGAGGAGGACGCGGTATGATCTGGGCGCTGGCAGCATTTGTCTTTCTGATCCTGTTTGGCATGCCGATCGGCTTTGCCATCGGCCTGGCGGGTGTCGTCGGGTTGATCGATATGGGCGGAACCCAGTTTCTCGCCATCGGCCCGTCCAAGATCTTCAACGGCCTCAACATCTTTCCCTTTCTCGCCATGCCGTTCTTTATCCTCGCGGGTGAGGTGATGAACGACACCGGCATCACCGACCGGCTGGTCAAGCTGGCCCGCGTTCTGGTGGGCCGGTTCCGCGGCGGGCTGGCGCATACCAACATGCTGGCCTCGGTGTTCTTCGCCGGGCTGACCGGCTCGGCCACGGCCGATGCCGCCGCCTTTGGCCGCACGCTGGTGCCGGCGATGGTCAAGGAGGGCTACAAGCGCGACTATGCCTGTGCTGTTACCGCCGCCGGCTCGATCATCGGGCCGACGATTCCGCCCTCGGGGCTGATGGTGGTCTATGGCTCGCTGATGGGCGTGTCGATTGCCGGGCTGTTCGCCGCGGGCGTCCTGCCGGGGCTGGTGATTTGCTTGGTCTGCATGTCGGTGATCGCCATCGGCGGCAACCGCGAGAACCTGCCCAAGGCGCTGCGCGGCGCCACGCTGCGCGAGGTCTGGCAGACCTTCGTGTCGTCGCTGACGGCGCTGGCGATGCCCGTCATCATCCTCGGCGGCATCCTGGGCGGCGTGGTGACACCCACCGAGGCGGCTTCGATCGCCGTGGCCTATGCGCTCTTCATCGGCATCTTCGTCTATCGCACGCTGACCTTCCGCAGCTTCTACGGCATGCTGGTGCGCACCGCGCGGATCACCGGGGTGATCTTCGTCATCATCGCCTTCGCCGGCATCCTTGGCTGGTGGATGAGCTTCGAGCGCATCCCGCAGATGATCGCCGAGGGCGTGCTGAGCCTGTCGGACAACCGCTATATCGTGATCGCCATCATCATCGGCCTGCTACTTGTCGTGGGCATGGTGATGGACATCACCGCCATCCTGATCATCCTCGCGCCGGTGCTGGTGCCGCTGACCGAGAATGTCGGGCTCGAGCCGATCCATGCCGGGATCATCTTCGTGCTGGCGCTCAACATATCGCTGATGACGCCGCCGGTGGGCGCCTGTCTCTTTGTGCTGTCCTCGGTGACGGGCGAAAAGCTCGAGCGGATCTCGCTCAAGCTCTTCCCCTTCCTGATAGCCGAGGTCGCGGTGCTCTTCATCTTCGCCTTCTGGGAGGACGCAGCGCTCTGGCTGCCGCGCCTGCTGGGATTTGCCCAATAACCGTTTCATGACAACTGGAGGATAATAATGAAACATCTCGCAACCTGTGCCGCGCTTGCCGGCATGATGACCGCCTCGTCGGCCTTTGCCGGTGGCACAATCAAGTTCGGCCATGACAACAAGGCCGACCCCTTCGAGAACCCGGCGCATGCCTGTACTGCCGTCTTCTCGAACATTCTCGAGGCCGGCACCAACGGCAGCGTCGACGTCGAGGTCTTTGGCTCGAACCAACTCGGCACCGCCGCCGAACACGTGCAGCAGGTGCGCGACGGCATCTTGCAGGCGACGCTGACCTCGACCGGGGCGTTGGCCAGCTATTACCCGCGCATCGACGTGCTGAACCTGCCCTTTGCCTTTGCCGACAACAGCTCGACGTACGAAGTCTTCGATGGTGCCTTCGGCACGGCGCTGGCGGCGGATATCGAAGAGACGCTGGGCGACGTGGTGGTCCTGGGGTTCCCGGATACCGGCGGGTTCTTTGCCGTCACCAACTCCAAGCGGCCGATTGCCGACCTGGCGGATTTCGAGGGCGTGCGGGTGCGCACCATGACCCTGCCGTCGCACCAGAAGATCATGCAGGCGCTCGGCGCCGAGGCCTATCCTCTGGCCTGGGGCGAGGTCTATTCCGGGCTGCAAACCGGCGTGATCGACGGCCAGATGAACCCGGTGCCGATCATCTCGTTCGCGAACTTCGCCGAGGTGCAGGAATACATGACGCTCACCAACCACCTGTTTTCGCCCTATACCTTCATGATTAACCGGGCGTTCTATGAAGATCTGACCGATCAGGAGCGGACCGTGCTGCACCACGCGGCCGAGAACTGCGTCACCGCCAGCCGTGGCATCAGCCGGATCATCGAAGCCTCGGATCGTGGTCTTGCCGGGTTGATGGACCAGATCGAGGTGACCGCCCTGACCGCCGAGCAGCGCAAGGCCATGGCCGATGCGACCCAGCCGGTGTTCGAGACCCATGTCGCCGAGAATCTGGACGCCAAGGCGGGCGAATTGCTCGAGCTTCTGAAGACCGAGGTCTCTGCCGCCAACGGCAACACCTACCTCGACTGATCCCGACAATGCGGGCCGGGGGCGCTCTGCCGCCGGCCCCAAGCAGATAGGTTTCCCAATATGCGTGTTTTCTGTGCCTCCGTCGCGACGGAATGCAATACCTTCTCGCCGCTGCGGGCCGACTTCACCGATTTCGCCCAGAGCTTCTATGCTCCGCCGGGGGCGCATCCCGAGACGCCGACCCTGTGCAGCGCGGTCTTTCCGGCGCTGCGCCGGCGAGAAGCCGCCGGCGAGATCGAGCTGATCGAGGGCACCGCGACCTGGGCCGAGCCGGGCGGCATCGTCAATGCGCCGACATGGGACCGGTTGCGCGAAGAGGTGCTGGCGCAGCTGCGCGCCGCGCTTCCTGTCGAGGCGGTGGTACTGGGGCTGCACGGCGCGATGATCGCCGAAAACTGCGTCGACTGCGAGGGCGTGCTGATCGAAAGCATGCGCGAGGTCGTCGGGCCTGATGTCACCATCGGCGTCAGTTTCGACCCGCATAGCCACCTTAGCGCCAAACGCACGGACAACGCGGATATCATAACTGTTTTCAAGGAGTTCCCGCACACCGATTTCGTCGAAACCGGCGAGGCCTGTGTCGATCTGACGCTGCGCGCCGCGCGTGGCGAGATTGCCCCCGCGATGGCGGTGTTTGACGTGCGGCTGATGGATATCCTGCCCACCAGCCGCGATCCGATGCGCGGTTTCGTCGACCGGATGCAGGCGCTCGAGGCCTCCGGCGCGGCGCTGTCGGTTTCGGTGATCCATGGATTCATGGCGGGCGACTCGCCCGATCTGGGCGCAAAGCTCATCGTCATCACCGACAATGACCCGGCCGCCGCCGCCCGGCTGGCGCGTGATCTGGGGATGGAACTCTTTTCCTTTCGCGGTGCGGCCCGGCCCGATTTCCTGACCGCCCGCGAGGCACTGCAACGCGCCGCCGCCGCGCCCGAAGGGCCGGTGGTGATCGCCGACGTCTGGGACAATCCCGGCGGCGGCGTGCCGGGCGACAGCACCATTCTGCTGCGCGAGGCGATGACGCTGGGGCTGACCGATGCAGCCTTTGGCACGATCTGGGATCCGATGGCGGTGCGGCTTTGCCATGCGGCGGGCGAGGGCGCCCGGCTGGCGTTGCGCTTTGGCGGCAAGACCTCCTCGGTGGCGGGCGATCCGGTGGATGCCGAGGTTCTCGTCAAGCGCGTGCAGAAGGACGCGGTCCAGAGCTTCGGCACCTCGGTCGTGCCGCTGGGCGATTGCGCGGTGATCGAGGTACAGGGGATCGAGGTCGTGCTGAACTCGAACCGGGCGCAGGCCTTTTCGCCGGATCTGTTCAGCAACCTCGGCATCGACACCGCCGCCCGCAAGATCCTGGTGGTCAAGTCGACCAACCATTTCCATGGCGCCTTTGCTCCGATAGCGGCCGAGATCCTCTATGCCGCGGTGGACGGGCCGTACCCGAACGACCCGCGCAAAAACGCCTATACCCGCCTGACCCGGCCGCTCTGGCCGATCGTCGACAACCCGCATGAATTGGAGGCGCAATGACGTTCCCCGAAATCGACACCCCCGCCGTCCTGGTCGACCTCGATATCGCCGAGGCCAACATCGACCGCTTTCAGGCCCATTGCGACTGCCATGGCCTGCGGCTGCGCCCGCATATCAAAACCCACAAGCTGCCGCGCCTCGCCCAACGTCAGATCGCCGCCGGCGCCATTGGCATCACCTGTCAGAAGATCTCGGAAGCCGAGGCGATGATAGCCGAAGGCGGCGTCGAGGATGTGCTGCTGACCTACAATATCCTTGGCGCGGAAAAGCTTGCGCGGCTGCGCAAGCTGGCCGACCGGGTGCGGCTCTCTGTGGTCTGCGACAATGCGCAAGTCGCGGAGGGACTTTCAGCGGCGTTTTGCGATGCCGACGCGCCGCTGCCGGTGCTGGTCGAATGCGACACCGGGGCAGGGCGCTGCGGCGTGCAGACGCCCGAGGCGGCGGCCGAGCTGGCGGCGGCAATTGCGGACCTGCCCGGCCTGCGCTTTGGCGGGCTGATGACCTATCCACCGGTCGGGCGCGAGGCCGAGGTGCAGGACTGGCTGACCCGCGCAAGAACGCTCTGCGAGGCGCGCGGCCTGACCGTCGAGGTGGTGTCGAACGGCGGCACGCCGGGCATGTGGCAGGCGCAAGAGGTGCCCGCCGCCACCGAATACCGGATCGGCACCTACATCTACAACGACCGCTCCTTGCAGGCGCGCGGGCTTTGCGACTGGGCTGATTGTGCGCTGGCGGTACTGGCCACGGTGGTTTCGGTTCCGGCGCCGGATCGGGCAATCATCGACGCGGGGTCCAAGGTGCTGACCTCCGATCTGCTGGGGCTTGAGGGTTTTGGCCATGTGCTGGGCCGTCCCGACATCACGGTTGCCGCGCTGTCGGAAGAGCATGGCACGCTCAGCGCCGCGACCATCGGCCTCGCGGTCGGCGACCGGGTGCGGATCGTGCCCAATCACGCCTGCGTCGTCACCAACATGCTGGACCGGGTCGAGCTGGTCCGCGGCGAGCATCATGAAGGCCCGGCGCCGGTGGCGGCGCGGGGCCAGGTCTGGTGACGCGCCGGCCGCGTCTCTTTTTCGAAACGATCACACAAACAGGTATGCTTTCATGACACACCCGCACCTTTTCCGGTTCGACGGCGCCGACGCCCAGGCCGGCGGCCAGAAACGCCCCTTTTCCAAGGCCGTGAGGGCCGGGGATTTCGTCTATGTCTCGGGACAGGTGCCGACCGTCGATGGCGAGGTCGTCACCGGCGGCATCGTCGCCCAGACCGAGCAGGTCGTGGCCAATATCAAGCAGGTTCTGGCCCTGGCCGAATGCGGGCTCGAGGATGTGATCAAGGTCAATTGCTGGCTGGACGACGCCCGGGATTTCTCGTCCTTCAACGCGGTGTTCGAAAAGCACTTCATCGATCATCCGCCGGCCCGTTCGACGGTGCAATCGCCGCTGATGGTCGATGCCAAAGTCGAAATCGACGTGATCGCCTTCAAGCCGGTTCAACCCGGATAAGCCCGATACCGCGACAAACCTGCCCCGCCGCGCCGGAAAAGCCGCTGCGGCGGGGTCCGGGCTGGCAGTCATTCATAGGCGCCGGCGGAATAGGTGAGCTCGTAGCTGTGGCTGTAAAGCTCGAAGACAATGCCGAACGGGTCTTCGACATAGACCATGCGATAGGGCTTCTTGCCGGGGAAATACTCCCGGACCGGCATGCGCTGACGGCCACCGGCGGCGACGATCCGCTCCAGCAGGCCTTCGACATCCGGGTCCTGGATCGCGAAATGGAAGGTGCCGTGGCGCCGGTGTTCGAGGCTTTCGTCGGGGGCGTAATTGCCGGGGAACTCGAAGATCTCGATGCCGATGCCGTCGGCGGTGGCAAGATGCGCGATCCTGAGTGAGCCCCAGCCGGGGCCAAAGACATCGGTGCACATGGTGCCAATGGCGCTGTCGTCTTCGATGGCCTCGGACGGCTGCATCACGACATAGAAACCCAGAACCTCGGAATAGAACTTTACGGCGGCCTCGAGGTCGGGAACCGACAGGCCGATGTGGGAAAAGCTGCGGGGGGTCGGTGACATTCGATTACTCCAATCCGGTTGCGATGAGCCTGAAGTAGACAGCCGGTGCCCGCATGTGAAATTATCAGTTTGAATGGAAATCATAACAAAACGTTTGCCCTCTCATGCTGAACGCCACCTTGCTCGACACCTTCACCACGCTTTGCGAGACCGAGCATTTCACCCGCGCGGCGGAACGGCTGAACATGACCCAGCCGGGCGTCTCGCAGCATCTGCGCAAACTCGAGGCGCAACTGGGCCAGAGCCTGATCGCGCGTGAGGGCAAGAGCTTTACCCTCACCGCCGCCGGCGAGGCGGTGTTTGCGCTTGGCCGGGCGCGGCGCAACGAAGAGAAACACCTGCGCGCTGCGCTCGAGACCGACGACCGGGATGCCGGCGAGGTGCGCATCGCCTGTTCCGGCAGTTTTGCGATGCTGCTCTATCCGGTCCTGCTGCCGTGGATGCGCGCCGCGCCCGATCTGGCGATCCACCTTCAGGCGGCGCCACAGGCGGATATTCTGGCGGGTCTGCTCGACGGGCGTTTCGATCTTGGCGTGCTCGGCGCCGATCCCGGTCATGCCCGACTCGAGGCGCGCCATCTCGGACGCGAAGAGCTGTGCCTTGTGCTGCCGGCGGATGCGCCCGACCGGGTGTCCGGCTTCGCCGATCTCGACGCGCGTGGCTTTGTCGCGCATCCCGACGGCTATGCCTATGCCGACGATCTTCTGAACCTGAACTTTCCCGGCGCCTATCCCGGCGCCGACCGGATGCGGATTCGCGCCTATGTGAACCAGATTGGCCAGATTCCCGCCCCGGTGGCCGAGGGCATCGGTTATACGCTCTTGCCGCACAGCGGGATCGAGGCCTTTGCGCGCAAGGACCGTCTCCGGGTCGTGCCGTTGCCGCAACGGCGCTGGCACGCGCTCTGGCTGGCCGCCCGGCGCGGCCGCCCGCTCCCGGCGCGGCTGAAACATGCCCGCGACCTGATCGTGACGTCGGCCGGCCAGTTGAAGTGACCGGTCCGTAGCCGGGCCGATGCCCTGCCGGCCGGCTGCCGCATGCCTTCATGCAAGTGTCACGCAACCGTAGTGCCGGCGTCACCAAAGCGGGCATATTGCGGTGCTCATCCTGCATCTCACCTGGAGCAAGCACTTGAAACTATTGTCCGTCCTCGCAGCGGCCAGCATCGGACTGGCCGCCACCTTCGGCATGTCCGCGGCCAAGGCCGAAAGCCGGCCCGATATCGTCGTTGCCGTTCCCGACCTGCCGCCGACGCTGGAGCCCGCCAAGGAGCTGTCCAACATCGGCACGCGCATCACCTATGACATCTTCGACACTGTCATTCGCCGGGATTTCCTTTCGGCCGAGGATGGCTCCGGCGCCGAGTTGACACCGGCGCTGGCCGAAAGCTGGGCCTGGACCGATCCGCGCACCCTGGTGCTCGATCTGCGCGCCGGCGTGAAATTCCACAACGGCGAAACCCTGACCGCCGAAGACGTGGCCTTTACCTTTTCCGCCGAGCGGCTGTCGGGCCCGGAATCGATCATGGCCAACGGCCGCGGCTATTTCGGAAATATCGAGAGTGTCGACGCCACCGGCCCGCTGCAAGTGACCTTTTCCCTGAAAGTCGCCGATCCGATCTTTGAACAACGGCTCGCCTCCTGGACCGCCTGGGTGGTGAACAAGAAGGACTGGCAGGCCAACGCCGGTGACAGCTATCCGCAGTTTCCGGTCGGCACCGGCCCCTTCATGCTCGACGACTACAAGGCCGATCAGTCGATCCGTCTGGTGGCCTTCGACGATTACTTCGGCGGCACGCCCAAGGCCGCCTCGGTGACCTTTGTGAAAGTGCCGGAGGAAGCGGCGCGGATTGCCGGGCTTGTGGCCGGCGATTTCGACATCGTCACCACCATCGGCCCGGATCAGATCGGCCAGATCAACGCTTACGACACGGTCGAGGCCCGGTCGGTTGTCCTGTCGAACTCGCACGTGCTGGTCTACAATACCGAACACCCGACGCTGGCTGACAAGCGCATTCGCCAGGCGATGAACCTGGCGATCGACCGCGAGCTGCTGGTCAAGGCGCTCTGGGCCGGCAAGACGGTTGTGCCGCTGTCGCACCAATACCCGGAATACGGTGCGCTGTTCGACCCGAGCCGCGACGGCCTGGTCTATGACCCGGAGCGGGCGCGCGCGCTTCTGGCCGAGGCCGGCTATGACGGGGCACCGATCCACTACAACACCAACCCCAATTACTACGTCAACACCGTGCCCGCCGCGCAGGCGATCATCGAGATGTGGAAAGCCGTGGGTCTCAACGGCAAGCTGAACCTTGTCGAGGACACGCGCGGCGGACCGGAAGACACGCTGATGGTGCGCACCTGGTCCAACACCACCCGTTTCCCCGATCCGGCCGGCGGGTTGTGGAACCTCTGGGGCCCGCATCAGAGCACGCAGCGCAACAAGGAATGGGCGCCGGCGGCGTTCAACGCTCTGGGTGAAACGCTGGACAAGACGCCCGAGCCGGCCGCGCGCAAGGAGGTCTTTCACCAGATGCTCGATATTTGGGAAGACGAGGCGCCCGGCACCATCCTCTATCAGCCGCTGGAAACCTATGGCGTGCGCAAGAGCCTGAAGTGGCAACCTTATTCCCACTTCTACCTCGATCTGCGCAACGACAACTTCGAAGACATGGCTGTCTCGCAGTGACGCTGGTCGATGATATCTCGTTCGCCGGCACCCGCCGGCGGACGTCCTCGGGCCCGACCGGCCCCGCCGTCGGGCCCGAGCCGCTTCTGCGTCTCGAGGGGGTGAGCGTCGGCACCGATCGCGTCGATCTGGTGATGGATGTCGATCTTTCGCTCGCGCCCGGGGAAACCCTGTGCCTTGTCGGCGAAAGCGGCTGCGGCAAATCGCTGACCTGTCTGGCAGCCATGGGGCTGCTGTCGGCGCCGGTGCGGTGCACGTCGGGGCGGGTGCATTTTGCCGGGCAGGAGATCTCGGCCCTGACCGAGACCCAGCTTCAGGCGCTGCGCGGTCGCGATATCTCGATGATCTTTCAGGATGCCACGGCGGCTCTGAACCCGGTGCGCCGGGTCGGTGACCAGGTGGCCGAAGTGCTCGTGCTGCACGAGGGCCTGACCTGCCACGCCGCCCGTGCCCGCGCCGCCGCGTTGTTCGACATGGTCGGCATTCCCGATCCGCGCGCCCGGCTACGTGCCTATCCGCATGAGCTTTCGGGCGGGATGAACCAGCGGGTGATGATCGCCATGGCGCTGGCCTGCCGCCCGAAGCTGATCGTTGCCGACGAGGCGACAACGGCGCTGGATGTCACCACCCAGGCGCAGATCCTCGACCTGCTGCGCCAGCTCCAGGTCGAGACCGGCGCGGCAATGATCTTTGTCACCCATGATCTTGGCGTCGTGGCCGAAATCGCTGACCGGGTTGCGGTGATGTATTCCGGCCGGATTGTCGAGGTCGCCACCGCCGATGCGCTGTTCGAGGCGCCGCGCCATCCCTATACCCGCGGCCTGATGGCCTGTCGCCTGCATGTGGCCACACCCAGCGCCGGGCGGCTGGCCGCGATCGAAGGCGTGGTGCCGCCGCCATCGGCACGGCCCGCCGGCTGCGCCTTTGCGCCGCGCTGCCCGAAGGCCGAAGCGGTCTGTGCCAACCGGCCCGCGTTGCTGGGCGTCGGGGCGGCGCAGGCGGTGGCCTGCCACTCGATCGGGCCCGCGCGATGAGCGGCGCCGGTCTGAGCCTGCGCGGGATCACGCGGGTCTATGGCGGGGGTCTCTGGCGCCGGGTCGCCGCAGTGCGTGCGGTGGATGACGTCAGCCTCAGCCTCGCCCCGGGCGAGGTTCTGGGCATCGTCGGTGAAAGCGGCTCCGGCAAGTCGACGCTGGGCCGGATCGCCGCCCGGATCGAAAGCCCCACCGCAGGCGAGGTGCTGATCGATGGTCAGCCGGGGCCGAGGATCGGCTCTGCCGCCTGGCGCCGCGAGCGCGCGCAGGTGCAGATGATCTGGCAGAACCCGTCGCGCGCGCTCGATCCCCGGATGTCGGTTGCCGCTCAGATCGAAGAGGCGATGGCCACTCATGCCATCGCCGGCCGCCGCGACCGGCGCGACAAGGTGGCGGAATATCTGGAGCTGACCGGTCTGGGCGGTCTGGGCGACCGCTTTGTCCACCAGCTGTCCGGCGGGCAGCAACAGCGCGCGGTGATCGCCCGCGCCCTGTCGCTCCGGCCGCGGCTGGTGATCTGTGACGAGGCGGTCAGCGCGCTGGATGTCTCGGTTCAGGCCCAGATCATCAACCTGCTGACCGACCTGCGCGCCCGGTTCGGCATGAGCTACCTGTTCATCTCGCACGACCTCGGCGTCGTGCGCCACATCTCTGACCGGATTGCCGTGATGCGCCATGGCAAGCTGGTCGAGGAAGGTGAGGCCGATCGCGTCTTTGCCACGCCGCGCCATCCCTACACCCGCGCGTTGCTTGCCGCCGTGCCCGCCGCCACACCCGCCGCCCGGCGGGCGCGCGACACGGCGCAGCAGCGCCGCCAGGAAAGAGCCCTGACATGAGCCAGCCCCTGTTGATTGCCCATCGCGGCGCCTCGGCCCAGCACCGCGAAAACGCCCCCGCCGCCTGGCAGGCCGCCATTGCCGCCGGTGCCGCGATGATCGAGGCCGACGTCCGCATGAGCGCCGACCACCGCTTTGTCATCTGCCATGACGCCGATCTTGCCCGCATCGCAGGCAGCCCCGATGTGATCGCCGAGACGCCCTTTGCCGAGCTGCAACGCCACAGTGCCGAAGACGCCCCCGCCGCGCCGCCGCTGTCGCAACTGTTCGCCACCGTGCCGCCGCGCCAGCCGATCCTGTTCGACGTCAAGGACGAACGCCCCGTGGCGCTGGCGCTGCTGGTCGAGGCCGCATTGGCCAGCGGGCGCGAGAACCTGACTTTCGGGCTGCACCGGGTCGAGGGCCTGCGGCGCCTGCGGGCGCTGGGCTGGCGCGGCGATGTGCTGGGCCTGCTGCGCGACATGTCTGAAGCCGAGGCCTTTTTCGCCGAGGGCGGCACCATCCTGCGTCTCTGGGAAGGCCCGGCGCTTGCCGATCCCCGCAGCCTGGCGGCCCATGTCGCCGCCCACCGGCCGGTCTGGATCACCACCGGCGGCTGTGACGGTCGCAGGGCCGGCGATCACGCCGATGCCAGCCTGAGGCAGCTGCGCGACCTGGGCGCCACGGGCTTTCTGGTGAACGACCCGGCCGCCTGCCGCGCGGTACTGACACGATACGCGGAGCCGCAGGCATGAGCCCCGGATTTCTCACCCTCAAGCTGCTGCGCGGCCTGCTGACGCTGTTTCTCGCGGTGACCTTTGTCTTTGTGATCCTGCGTCTGGCGGGCGACCCGCTGCGGCTGATGCTGCCCGATGACACGCCGCCCGATGTGATCGACCATTACCGCCAGCTCTATGGGCTCGACCGGCCGCTGCCGGAACAATACCTGCGCTATCTTCAGGGGCTGATGCAGGGCGATTTCGGCTATTCCTTCCGCGACCGGCAGCCGGCGCTCGACACGGTGCTGAGCCGGATTCCGGCGACCCTGCTGCTGGGGCTGACAAGCTTTGTGGTTTCGACCCTGATCGGCCTGGTGGCGGGGATCGTCGCGGCGCTGCGCCGGGGCAGCCTTGTCGATCAGGCGGTCATCAGTTTCTCGATCTTTGGTCATTCGATGCCGAGCTTCTTTCTCGGCATCCTGATGATCCTGCTGTTTGCCATGACCTGGCGCATCCTGCCAAGCGCCGGCATGGGCAGTGCCGCGCATCTGGTGATGCCGGCCATCACGCTGGGGGTGGGTGGCGCCGGGGCGATTGCCCGTTTCACCCGGTCGTCGATGCTCGAAGTGCTGAACCAGCCCTACATGAAAACCGCCCGTGCCAAGGGCGTGCCGGTCGCCACCCGGGTGCTGCGCGACGCGGTGCCCAATGCGGCGATCCCGGTGGTCACCGTTCTGGGGTTGCGCATGGGCGGGCTGATCTCCGGCACCGTGGTAGTCGAAACGGTCTTTGCCTGGCCCGGCATCGGGCAATTGCTGGTGACGGCTGTGGGGCAGCGCGATCTGGCGGTCGTCCAGACCATCGTGATCCTGGTGGCGCTGACCATGGTGGTGGCCAATTTCGCCGTCGACGTGGCCTATCGCTGGCTCGATCCGCGCATCGCCGGCGCCGGAAAGGAGGCGACTTGACCGCACCCGACCTCTCGCTCCCGCAGCGCCGCCGTTGGCGGGGTTCGCGGGCCCGGAATGCCTCTGCGCCCGGCCCGCTGGTGATCTTGTCGCTGGTCTGGCTGGCGGTGATTGTCTTTGTGGCGATCTTTGCCGATCTTCTGGCCCCGTATTCTCATACCGAACAAAGCCTGCTGTCGCGTCTAATGCCGCCGGCCTTTGCCGGCGGCGACCCGGCCTATCTCCTGGGCACCGACAATCTCGGCCGCGACGTGCTGAGCCGGCTGCTGCATGGCACAAGGATGAGCGTGATCATCGCGCTGGCCGGGTCGCTGATCGGTGCCAGCGTCGGCACGCTGATCGGCATCCTCGCGGCGCATTTCCGCGGCTGGGTGGAAGAGACGATCATGACCCTGGTCGATCTTCAGGCCGCCATGCCATTTCTGATCATCGTGCTGGCGATCCTGGCCTTCTTTGGCAATTCGATCGAGCTGTTCATCCTGATCATCGGCCTGCACGGCTGGGAAACCTATGCCCGGATCACCCGTGGCCTCGTGCTTCAAGCCAACAGTCAGAGCTATGCCTTTGCCATCCGCACCCTCGGCGTGCCGCCGGTCAGGATTTATCTGCGTCACATCCTGCCCAATATCCTGTCGGTGCTGATCGTGCAGGTGACGCTGAATTTCCCCGATCTCATCCTGCTCGAGACCTCGTTGAGCTTTCTCGGGCTGGGCATCCAGCCGCCGCAGACCAGCCTCGGCCTCGCGCTGGGCGAGGGGCGCAGCTATCTCGCCACCGCGTGGTGGATCGGCGTGCCGGCGGGGGTCGTGATCTTTCTCACCACCCTGTCGATCAGTCTGGCGGGCGATTGGTTGCGCGACCGGCTCGACCCGACATTGAAGCGGGCCGACCACTGAAAGGCAGCATCTGACAGGCGTTCCGGCCTGGGGTGGCCGGAATTCCTGAGCGAAACGGTTTGACCGGGGCGCAATATCCGACTAAATAAATCGGAATTAAGGAGGCGGATGTCTCCACCCCTCGAACCGCAGGCAGATTTCATGAAATTCCCCACTGTTTTCCTTGCGCTTGCCCTGGCCGCCGGCGCGGCCCAGGCGCGTGACGTGACCCATGAGCTTGGCACCACTGACGTGCCTGACAGCCCCGAGCGCATTGTCGTGCTGGAGTTTTCCTTTATCGACGCGCTCGCGGCGCTGAACCTTGCGCCGGTGGGCATCGCCGATGACGATCAGCGCGACCGGGTCCAGCCGGTCTGGTCAGAGCGGATCGGCGACGACTGGACCAGCGTCGGCACCCGCAAGACGCCGAACCTCGAGATCATCGCCTCGCTTCAGCCGGATCTGATCATTGCCGACAAGTCGCGCCATGCAGCGGTCTACGAGACTCTCGGCCAGATCGCGCCGACCGTCGTCTATGACAGTCTTACCGGCGATTACGAGGACATGCTGGCCGTCGCCGATGAGATCGGCACCGCGCTTGGCCGGGCCGAGGAAATGGACGCTTTCCAGGCCGGCCACGGCGCCCGCATGGATGCGCTGCGGGCCGACGTCTCGGAGCAGACGCAGGGCGATGACGCGCAGTTTGGGGTGATCAACGCCAATGGCCTCTGGCTGCACAGCCCGAAATCCTATGTCGGCAGTCTGCTGGCCAGCTTCGGCTTTGCCCCGGCCATGCCGCTGACCGGCTCCGACAGCTATGGCGAGCTGTACCAGAAGACCACGCTGGAACAGCTTTCGGCGCTTGATCCGGGGCTGCTCATTCTCGGCAAGAGTGGCGATGGCCGCACCCTCGATCAGGACTGGAACGCCGACAGCCTGTGGCAGCAGATCGACGCGGTCGAGCGTGGCCGGTTGTTCAATGTGTCGTCTGACCTGTGGTCGCGTGCCCGTGGCATGCTGACCGCCGAAGAGATCGCGGCTGACATCCGCGACATTGCCGCCACGCTGAAGTGACCGACCTGACGTTCAGCCGCACCGGTCGCCCGTCGCGTATCCGCCTCTCCCGGGGCGGGATGCGCGGGGCGGTCCTGACCTGCGTCCTCGCCGCGGGGGCGCTGGCCTCGCTGTTGACCGGCGGCCGCGACGATGTGGGGCTGGCGCAGCTGGCCGGGCTCTTTGCCGGGGAGGCCGCCAGCCCGGCGGAACAGACGATGCGCGACATTCGCCTGCCGCGGACGCTGGCCGCGGCAGGTCTCGGGATCAATCTCGGGGTGGCGGGCCTTCTGTTGCAGGCGGTGACGCGCAATCCGCTGGCCTCGCCGGCGATCCTGGGGATCAACCAGGGCGCGGCGCTGGGCATCGTCCTGGGGCTCACCGTTCCGGCGCTGGCGGTGGTGCCGGGCTGGCTCCTGGCGTCGGTCTTCGGACTGGCGGCGGCCTGCCTGACCTTCGCGATTGCCGGTCTGGTCTCGGGGCGGATCGACTCGATGCGGTTGATCCTCGGCGGCGTCGCGGTCGGCGCCATCGGCTTTTCCGCGGTGCGGCTGGGCTACACGCTGGAGGATGACATCGCCCGAGAAGTGGTGCGCTGGACGGTCGGCGACATCGCCGACCTGCGGATCGATGCGGCGCTGCGGCTGCTGGCCTTTGCAGTGCCGGGGCTGGGGCTGGCCTATCTCATGGCGCATCGGTTGAACCTGATGGCCATGGGCCATGCCGCCAGCCACGGGCTGGGCTTCGATCCGCGGGCGACCCTGGTGCAGGGCACCGTGCTTGCCGCGCTGTTGACCGGGGTGTCGATTTCGGTGGCCGGGCCGATTGCCTTTGTCGGTCTGGTGGCGCCGCATATCGCGCGCTGGCTGTGCGGCGCCGATCACCGCCGGCTGCTGCCGGTCGTGGTGTTGATCGGTGCCACGCTCACCATCTGGGCCGATGCGCTGTCCAAGCTCTTGCCGCAGGCCGAGGAAGCCCCCGTCGGCATCGTCGTGGCGATGCTGGGCGCGCCCTGGCTGCTGGTGTCGGTTCTGCGCCGGTCGGGCACCGCCCATGTCTGACGCCCGGCGCCCCGAGTTCCCCGGCCTGCGCGGTCCGGTCACGCTGGCGCTGCTTGGCGCGCTCTTGCCGGTGCTGATGTTCGCCGGTCTCTTTGCCGGCGCCATACCGCTCGAGATCGAGACCGTGGTCAACAGCCTGCTGGGCCGCGACGGGCCCCGGCAGGATTTCATCGTGCTGCAATCGCGCCTGCCGCGCGCCCTGCTGGCGGCGCTGGCCGGCGGCGCTCTGGCGCTCTCGGGGGCGTTGATCCAGGCCTTGATGCGCAATCCGCTGGCCAGCCCCAAGATCGTCGGAATCAACTCTGGCGCGGCCTTTGCCGTGCTGGTCACCGCCTTCTACATCCCGGCGCTGCCACATTCGCTGCTGCCGGTCCCGGCGGCGCTGGGCGGGCTGATGGCCGGGGCGCTGGTCTGGTGGTGCGCACAGCGCGGCGATATCGACCCCCGGCAGCTGACGCTTGTCGGGCTTGCCGTCGGGCTGACGCTGGACGCCGGGGTCGATGCGCTTCTGGTGGCCAACACCGGGCCGGAATCCTCGGCGCCGCTGATCTGGCTGACCGGCAGTCTCTGGGGCCGGGGCTGGACCCATCTGGCCAGCGTCGCGCCGGTGCTGCTGACGCTGGCGGCCGCTGCCCTGATCCTGGCTTTCCGTCTCGATCTTCAGGCGTTGGGGCCGCGTCGCGCCGCCGGCCTCGGTGTGCGGATCGGGCTGGAGCGGACGCTGGCGCTGCTGGCGGCGGTGATCCTGGCTTCGGTCGCCGTCAGCGTGGTCGGCGTGCTCGGCTTTGTCGGGCTGATGGCGCCGCATGTCGCCACCCGGCTTGTCGGTGGCCGGCACCGGATCATGCTGCCCACCGCCGCGCTGTTCGGCGCCGTGCTGACCGTGGGTGCCGATACCCTGGGCCGCGCCATCCGCCCGCCGCTCGAGATCTCGGCCGGTATTCTCACCGCGCTGATGGGGGCGGCGTTTTTCATCTGGCTGCTGATCGCCGAAGACCGGAGGATATTGGCATGATCGACCTCGAGAACGCCGTCGCGGGCTACACGTCGTTTCGGCTGGCGCCGACCACGCTCACCTTTGCCGAGGGCCGGTTTTCCGCTCTCATCGGCCCCAACGGCTGCGGGAAATCGACCCTGTTGCGGATGATCTCGCGCCAGCTTGCGCCGCTCTCCGGCGCGGTGCGGATCGGCGGGCGCGCGGCCGCGGGGCTGAGCCAGAAAGACCTCGCCCGGCGGATCGCGCTCCTGCCGCAGGAAAACATCGCTCCGGCCGGGATCAGCGTCGCCGATCTGGCCGGCTATGGCCGTGCGCCGCATCAAAGCCTGCTGGGCATCGCCAGCGACACAGACCGCGCCCATGTCGCCCGGGCGCTGCACCGCATGGATCTGGCGCATCTGGCGCAGGCGCCGGTGGCCAGCCTCTCGGGCGGCCAGCGCCAGCGCGCCTTTCTCGCCATGCTGCTGGCCCAGGACACCCCGGCGATGCTCTTCGACGAGCCGACGAACTGGCTCGACATCCAGCACCAGGTGCAGGTGCTCACGCTGATCCGGAGCCTCGCCGCCGAGGGCCGTACCTGTGTCGCGGTGCTGCATGACATCGCCCAGGCGGCCCGGTATGCCGATCACCTGGTGGTCATGAAGGATGGTGCGATCGTGGCCCAGGGCGCCCCGGCCGAGGTGGTGACGGCCGAACTTGTCGCCGAGGTCTACGAGATCGCGGTCGAAATCCACCCCGATCCGGTCAGCGGCACCCCGGTGCCCTATCCCTGCCAGCCCCGCTCCGGTGCCTTGGCGGCCGCCGGCTGACCCCTTCGGCCGGGCCCGGGCCGGCAGGCGGTGGCGGTCTGCCCCGAGATCCCTTGAGGTGCTTGGAAAATGGTGCCGGTGATAGGGGTTTGAGACCTCCTGCAGGCACTGCTTCAGCCGGGAACTCCAGCAAAACAAGGGGTAGCTGAGGTTCGGGGGCGCCGTCAAC
>Ga0208334_100259_pt1 | contig 22671 bp, 24 predicted proteins | sample DeeseametaMP0900_FD_184201 | JGI IMG/M metagenome (GOLD analysis project Ga0208334, IMG submission 184201) | Marine microbial communities from the Deep Indian Ocean - MP0900 (SPAdes) | ecosystem: Environmental > Aquatic > Marine > Oceanic | place: East of Durban, South Africa, South Indian Ocean...
CTTAGAAAAAGAAGTTAAAGGCGGTAAATTTAAGACTAAAAAAGAAAGATAATAACTAATTTTATAAACCTCAGCGGTGAAAGCTGCTGAGGTTTTTTTATTTTTTGCTTAATATGTTTACTCTAAAAGTCGAATAAACTATTAAAACTAAAAATGGAATACATATTAAGTTCATAGTTGCCCAACTTGTTAAACTTAGCAATATTCCTGCCGATAAACTTGCTAATGCCATTGTAGAGAATACAATTAAATCATTAATTCCTTGTACTCTAAATTTCTCTTCTTCTTTATAAGTTAAAACAACTAAACTAGTTCCAGAAATAAATAAAAAATTCCACCCTAATCCTAAAAATATTAGAGCTACCATATAATTTGCAAATGTTTGTTCAAATAAACTTAAGATTATTGTTACGACATAAAACAAAACTCCTATATACATTATATTACTATGCCCAAACTTTTTAATTAAATGTCCTGTAATTAATGATGGAAGAAACATAGCTACTAGATGAAATTGAAGAACTAAGCCTGTATTTTCTAAACTCATTTTTTCCATCACATGCATACTTAAGGGTGTAGCAGTCATTAAAAACGACATTACAACATAAGCAAATGTAGCAGCAATTATTGCTTGCAAAAATTTTGGTTGAAAAATTATTTCAGATAATCTACGTCCATTGTATTTATTATTAAAATCTATTTTTGTTTTTTCATTATTTTTATAAAAAATAAAAAATATTGCTGGCATAAAAGTAAATACAGCGAGCAAAAGATAAGAGCCAACATATAAATGATCAGGGATAAGATTTTTTGTATAATTCGCTAAAGTTATACCTAAAAAGGATGAAACGATTCCAGCTAACATTAAAATAGAGATAGCTTTTGGTACTTTTTCTTTCTCTACACTTTCTGCTGCTGCAAAACGATATTGATGAGCAAAAGCTATCCCCAAACCAAGAATTAAATGTGAGATACAAAATAAAATAAAGTTTTGTTGACTGATAGCGAAAACAGCTAGCAAACAAGTCGCTGAACTTACTAAAGCTCCAAAAATAAAACCTAACCTTCGGCCTATTTTACCCATAATTTTTGCTGCTAAAATAGTAAAAATTGCAGTACCAACAACTGCTAAAGCTGTAGGCAATGTTGATAAAGACTTTATAGAAGTAATTTGTGACCCGACAATTCCACTTAAAAAAACTGTAATAATATTAGCTGTAAATCCAAAAACTTGACTCAAAGCTAATAGTGATAAATTTTTATTCATTTAATAATTCACTAATATTTTTATCTAGATGAAGCTCAAAGTTTTTGTCATTCCCAGGATTGGCTGCACAATGACCAAATGGAGAGTCTATGGGTTTTAAAACTGAATTTGGAATATATTTAGCTTCAAATTCATTATCCTTAGCTCTGAAATATAAATCTTGATTACAAGGCATTAAAATTGTCCGAGCTTTGATTGATTTTAATGCTTTTTGAAAATCATTATTATAAATAGGTCCAGAACTAATATCTGCTGTTTGCCATGTTTTAAGTTTAGCTAATAGATTATTAGCATCCCAATTTTTTACATGATCGCTTCCCCAATCTTGAAGCAATTCTTCTACTGTCTTAAATCCTAATTTTTTAAAAAGTTCTTCCCTAAAAAAATCTTGTGAGAAAGCCCAACCAGCATAAACTCTACCAAATGCTTTTAGACCAGCAACGGGAGGCGATTTATAATCTCCATTATTCCAATTTTTATCAGCTACAAGTGCAGCTTTAACACCTTCTAAAAAAACATGATTATGTAAGGATGTTTTTGCTGAAGCGCAAAATGGTAAAATAGATTTAACCATATCAGGAAATTGTGATGCCCATTGATAAGCTTGGCAACCGGCCATCGACCATCCAGTGACTAAAGCTACTTTTTTAACTTTTAATTTTTCAGTTAATAATTTGTGCTGACAATTAATATTATCCCATAAAGTTATATTGGGGAAACGAGGACCATCTTGTGGACTTGAACTATTGCTTGGAGATGATGACAAACCATTTCCAAACATATTGATGGAAACAATAAAATATTTGTTAGGATCAATAGCTCTACCTCTCCCAAAAAAACCTTCGTTTCTTTTATGCGTGCCAGTATAAAACGTGGGCAAAACGATAACATTGTCAGAATTTTTGTTTAAAGTTCCGTAAGTTTTGTAGGTAAGTTTTGCAGATTTTAAAATTTTACCTGAAAGAAGTTTTATATCTCCTAAATCAAAAGTCTCATAATCTTTCATTAAAATAATCGAAGATATTCTTTTACTTCCCAATCAGTAACCGCTTGGTGATAACGTTCCCATTCATCATTTTTATATAATAGATAAGATTTTTTCATTACAGACCCTAAAATTTCATCTGATAATTTATCTTTTTTAAGAGCCTCAATTGCCTGTAGTAAGTTTTTAGGTAATTGCCTAATTCCTAGCTTTTTAAATTCTGCATCTGTCATTTGATATAAGTCTTGATCAGTTGGTTTACCTGGATCTATTTTATTTTTTATTCCCTCAGTTGCAGCCGAAACAGTCATAGCAAGGGCAAGATAAACATTCATCATCATGTCAGCTGCTCTATTTTCAATGCAATATCTATTTTGAGGTAAACGAAATTGTGCTGATCGATTATTATGACCATAAGTAATATTCGTAGGAGCCCAAGTTACCGTACCTCCTTCAAATCCACCTACTCTTGGAACTAATCCATTGTAAGAATTAACAGTTGAACATGTAATAGAAGTTAAAGCTTCCGAGTATTTCATAAGGCCACCTACTGCATACTTTGATTCTTTGGACCATGATTTTCCATCGGTGAAAATATTTTTACCCGGTTTGTTAACATCTTCCATAGAAAAATTTATATGTGCTCCCGAACGCCAATCACCTATCGTAGGTTTTGGCATAAATGTAATGAACATATTATGTTTCTTGGCAATTTCTTTTAGGAGGATACGAAGAAAAACTAATCTGTCGGCCATTTCGAGAAGATTTGTATAATGAAAATCTAATTCAAATTGAGAGTAAGCTCCTTCAGCTACGACATCATGTAAATTCCAACCCAGATTTTCTAGAATATCTATTAATTCTTTAAAAAAATGCATTGAGTCTAATGAATGCTCTACATCATAACCAAAAGCTTGTCGTCTTGGTCTTATTCCCTTAATAGGATCACTATCAATAGCCTTAATAGGTTTTCCATCTTCATCGTATTTCATTGCAATAAATTCTGGTTCAATACCTGCTATCCCCTTATAACCTGCGTCCTGAGCTTTTTGCATCGCTCGTTTTAGTGCTTGTCTTGGACAAACATTGTAAGGTTTTCCTTCCCAAAAAAAATCAGCAAAAATTATAACTATAGATTTGTCCCAAGGACAAATATAAACACAATCTAAATCTGGCAACATGATCTGGTCCGAGTCTGCCGGAGTAAGTTCTGGCACGAAAGAAATAGAATGGGCAGCAAACTGAGGACCTTTACCTAAACATAAAAGTTCAAAATCACTCATAGGAACCGGTTTAGTTTTTGGTATTCCATGAAGATCTATCCAACTTGATAATACGTATTTTACGCCAGCATCTTTTAACTTTTTATGCACCTCGGGTATCTTTTTTCTATTACGTTCAATTGCTTCTTCAAATGATTCGTAATAAATTTTTTTATTTTTGCTCATAATTATTTATCTACTTTTGGCATATCTTCAGGATCAATTCCTGGAACAAATGTTATGCCAGCTTTTTGTTTCCAGTCATGAGGATAAGCTGCGTAAAAAATTACACATTTTTCATCACATTCATAAGCAATATGATTATCTCTAGGAATATAAAGAACATCGCCCGGATTACATATGTAAGACTTGCCGTCACAAGTCAGACGAAAAGTTCCTTCCATACAATATATAATTTCATCACAAGTTAAATCCCATGGCACAGAAACTTTATTTAGAAAGTTTAGCCCACCACACATAGTGTCGCTAACCTTGCTTGTGACAAAGGGTTTTATATAACTTTTGCCCGGTTCTAATGTTTGTAAGCGATGTTTAATTTCAGAAAATTTATATAGTTGAGGTGCTTTTTTCATTTTTATCCTTTCAATTTTATATTTTTAATTTTTCATTAAGTTCTACTTTGTAACCATCTGGATCTTCACAAAAAGCAATTACTCTTGTTCCGTGTTTCATTGGTCCTGGTTTACGAGTAATATTTACACCTTGTGCTGCAAGATCTTCGCACGCTTTATAAACATTTGGCGTTTCTATACATACATGCCCCCAACCATTGCCTTTGTCATAACTTTCTTTTTGATCCCAATTGTAGGTAAGTTCTAAACATGGAGATTCTGTTTCTAAACCGTAACCTATAAAAGCATTAGTAAAACGGCCATCTGGATAATCTGTTTTTCTTAAAATTTTCATACCCAAAGTTTTACAATAAAAATTAAAAGACGCTTCCAAGTCTCTTACTCGCATCATTGTATGTGCTAATCTATAACCGTCTTTATTTGCTTCTTTGGACATTTTTTTTTCCTTTCATTTTTTTATAATTTCTAACAGTTCCGTTTAATACTAGTTTATGAAATGCTTGAACACTTTTTTCCCAATATGGAGATAAAAGCCCTCCTTTATCAGAAGCAGGAGAAGATCGACCTTCTTGTAATCTTTCGCATATCTCATGATCCTCTTTATGAACGCTCCACCAAATTTTTTTTTGTAAATCAATTTCTTGTTTTGACATAGTTTTTCCTTCTGTAATGTAAATTATTCTTTTTTGAGTAGTCAACCCTGGGTTTATAGGTACATTTAAATAAACCCCAATTTGATTAGGAAAATAACTTCCAATAATAAAATTAGGAAATAAAGATAAATAACGCGAGCTAACAGACAGAGTGTTGCTATCCTTATTTTCCTCTTTTACATCAACACCACTACCCAAACATATTCCATCTACTATTGTGTAATGATCTTTGAGAGGCTGCTTGGTTGTTGCACTATGAACAAACTGAACATGATAAGGCTCAATAAAATTTTCTATAAGAAATTTCCAATTTGAGTTAATTTTACCAAAATCTAATGTTGCTACATTTCTTATTTTTTTAAAATTAACGCCCTTAAATTTTTTTATAAGTGGTTTTGCGTATTCTTCAAATTTTTTTGCTTTACCGTTTAAATTAATGAAAATCCAGTCATGCCAAATATGAATACGAATTGGTTTAAGTCCATGATCTGAATTATTAAATCCTTTAGGTGTATGTTGATTAGTGCCACCAAAATGAGGAGAGACCTTTAATTTTCCATCTAGATCATATGTCCATGAATGGTAGGGACATCGAATAATTTTCCCTACATTTTTTTTTTCGTCAACTAATTTAAGACATCGATGACTACAAACATTATGAAATGCAGTAATTTTACCTTTATTATTTTTGACAAGTAGTATCGGTTTGCCAGCGATTGAAATTGGAATTACATCACCAGAATTTAAAAATTCATGAACAAATCCCACGAATAACCATCCGTCTGCTAAGACAGTATTGCATTCAATTTCCCAAAACTGCTGATCAGTATAATATTTTGCAGGAAGGCCATATATAGATTTGCTGTTTTTGGGCATTTTATATTTTATTAAAAATTCAATCAAATCTAATTGCGATTTTTATATTAATCAATAATAATAAAATAATGAAAAATTTCAGAGGCTATAAACAATCAAAATTACCAAAAAGTGATGAAGCAATATCACAGACTGATCCTGGTACCTTTTGTGGAGAATATCTTCGCCGTTATTGGCATCCAGTTGCTCTTACATCTGAAGTAAGTACGACTCCTTTACAAATACGTATTCTTGGAGAAGATTTAGTTATTTTTAAAACAACTGAAAATAAAATTGGATTAGTACATAAAAATTGTGCTCATAGAAGAGCATCATTAGTTTATGGCAAATGTGAAAAAAAGGGCATTCGATGTTGTTATCATGGATGGCTATTTGCGCCAGATGGTGAAATTCTTGAAACGCCTGGCGAAAATCCTAATTCAAAATCAGCTGCTAAATTAAGAAAAACATTTAAACTTGGAGCTTATCCAGTTTTTGAATTTAATGGATTAGTATTCGCATACATGGGACCTCCAGAAAATACGCCCGAATTTCCTCACTATGATGCATTTGATACCCCAGAAATTACAAGAAGACCTTATCGTATAGAATATAATTGTAATTGGATTCAAGTACTTGATGCAATTTTGGATCCTGTACATACTTCATTTTTACATGGACAAAGTTCTGGAATACAATTTTCTAAAGGTTTTGCAGAAGTTGGCGAGTTAGAATTTTTTGAAAGAGGAGTTCAGTATCTTGGATGTAATACTCGCCGTGTTGATGATCATGTTTGGGTCAGGGTTAATGAATTAATATTACCTAATTTTACTCAGGCTGGTTCTGCTTTTTCCGCAGATGGAACTAAGACTCGTTATTTTGGCCGCAGTTCATTTACTCGTTGGGTAGTTCCTGTTGATGATAATCATTGCATCGCTTTAGCATGGGGCAACTTTGGTAAAAGGGGTGATCCAATGGAATACAATACCAAAGAGGGATGTGAAAGAATTGAGGCTGGAGAAATTATGGATCGAACTTGGGAAGAACGCCAACAAAGACCTGGGGATGCAGAGGCCGTCGAGGGAATGGGCTCTATTACTGCTCACAAGGGTGAACATTTAATGCCTACTGATTATGGAATTATGATTTACAGACGTCGTATTCGAAAATTAATTAAAAGTTTGAAAGAAGGTAAAGAACCTCCACAACCTCAACATAAAAAAGGAGATATAATAAAGACTAACGGACAAGATACAGTCTTAAGAATACCCAAAAGAAATATTGATGATCGTAAATTTATTAAATCAATTGGCTCTGCCGTTATGAAATTACAATTCGATGCAGAAAAAATGTCTATCAAAGATCGTGACAGATCTATTATAAATCAATTAAAAGATATTGAAAAAAGTGGTGCAATTTGAAAAATAATAAAAAAATTAAAATCCATGTTAAAAACAATCATTGGGCAGCTGGTTCATTTCCAACTGATGCAGAAGGTGAAAAAGTTTTTACAATAAAAAACTCTCATTTTGAAAAAGCTTTTGAAAAATTTTCAGAAATTAAAGAGAAAGTAGAAATTTTTATTGATTGGGATGAAGATAATTTTAATTCATCAATGTCAAATTCAGATATTTTAATTACATGGAATTTTCCAACATCAAATCTAAAAAAAGTGTCTCCAAATTTAAAATGGATTCATTGTGTTTCTGCGGGTGTTGAACATTTGTTACCTTTAAATTGGATGTTTGAAGGATTGATATTAACTAATAATAGTGGGGTGCACTCGAAAAAAGCAGGTGAATATGGGTTAATGAGCATTCTTATGCTGCATAACCACATACCAAAAATTATATCAAATCAAAAAAATAAAAAATTTGAGTCTCTGTTCAGTACCCCTATTGCCGGAAAAACAATTGTAGTGGTTGGCACAGGTAATCTTGGAGGGGCTATGATACGTCTTCTTGCTCCGCTTGGCCCCAAAATTATTGGGGTAAATCGAAAAGGCGAAGCAGTTGATGGATGTTCAAAAGTAATAACCGTTGATAAAATTGATAGTATTTTACCTGAAGCAGATATTCTTTATCTTGCAATGCCTGAAACGCCTGGAACTAAAAATCTTATTAGTCGCAAACGTTTGGACCTTCTTAAACCTTCATGTGGAATCGTAAATATAGGACGACAATCTGCAATGGATTATGATGTTTTATGTGAAAAACTTAGAACTAATAAATTAGCTGGGGCTATTCTAGACGTTTTTGTCCCAGAACCTATCGAGCTAAATTCTAAACTATGGCAAATACCCAATCTTATAATTACACCTCATGTTTCGGCAGATGATGGGGAAAGCTATGTAAGACTAACGCTAGAATTATTTACAAAAAATTTAAAATTATTTATTTCTAATAAACCACTAATAAATCAAATTAATAAAAATTTTGGTTATTAAATTAAAACTCTTTTTAGATCATAAATTTAATTTTTAACCATTATTTTTTCTAGAATGAAAGCTTTGCATTGTGCTGCTACATGTTCTGCCCCTTTTTTAGAGGCATAATCTGACTTAGCTTGAATCATACAATTATTATATGCTAAGCGATTGCTAGCAAAAATATATGAGATTATGATTAATGATAATATTACAACTGCAATAAGTACGTACCTCATAATTCAATTATATGCTCTATAAATATGCCTAATTTTAAGATGAATTTAACATAAATTAGTCTTTTCATTTCTTTCTATTTTTAATAGGCTTATGGAATTGAGGGGGATTAATGGCTAGAAAGAGTAAGAAAAAAAGAGGAGGAACAAGAGGAGCGACTGGTACTAATAAAGTGCTGCCTTTTTCTCAATCCTTACCTTTAGGTATCCAACATGTACTAGCCATGTTTGCTGGCAATATCACAGTTCCAATAATTATAGCTGCTGCTTTTGGACAGACGCCAGAGCAAAAGATTTTTTTAATTCAAATGGCTTTATTTGTTGCTGGAGTAGCAACGATCATTCAAACCGTAGGTATTGGAAAAGTTGGTTCAAGACTTCCAATTATTCAGGGAACAAGTTTTGCTTTCATCCCAATAATGCTACCTTTTAAAGCTTTAGGTCTTGGAGCAATCTTTACTGCTGCTTTTATAGGAGGCATTTTTCAAATGTACATTGGAAAAATGTTAAGACCTATTCGACATATGTTTCCACCATTGGTGACCGGTATTGTTGTGTTGATGATTGGTATTAGTCTACTTGGTGTTGGATTCCAGTATGCTGGAGGGGGCAAATGGTTACTTGACAACGAACCAGAATCATTTGGAAGTGGTCGTCATCTTTTTTTAACATTTACTGTTTTAATAGTTGCATTAGTTGTACACCAACGCGCTAAAGGATTTTGGTCTTCAGGATCTATTCTAATTGGAATGGTGGTTGGCTATATATTAGCTATGGCAATGGGCATGGTTGACTATGGTAAAATTGCAAATGCTGATTGGTTTGCATTACCGACACCTTTTCAGTACGGAATAAAGTTTGTACCTGCAGCTATCATTTTGATGTTGTTTATGGCTGTAGTAACAACTATTGAATCTATTGGTGACATAAGCGCTACTACAATGGGTGGAGCAAACAGAGAGGCAACCAATAAGGAGTTGTCTGGAGGTATCATGGCTGACGGACTTGGTACAGCATTTGGATCAATATTTAACGCAATGCCAAATACTTCGTACTCACAGAACGCAGGACTTGTTGCTTTTACCGGAGTTATTAGTAGACATGTGGGAACAATTGCTGGGGTTCTTTTGATTATCCTAGGTTTGTTTCCTAAGTTAGGCGGAGTCATTGCCGCTATGCCTGAGTCCGTACTTGGTGGGGCAGCCATCATTATGTTTGGTTTAATAACAGCAGCAGGTATCAAATTAATTGCTCAATCGGAAATGAATCGACGAAATCTATTAATATTAGCCCTATCGCTTTCTTTTGGTATTGGGATGTCTTTAAAACCCGAATTTGCAAGTCATATTCCACATCTTGGATTTAACCTACCTTTATTGCTAACAACTGGATTAATTCCAGCGGGATTGTTGGCATTTGCTTTGAACGCTATGCTTCCAGAAAAATAATATAGTAAATTACAATTATATTAATTTTAATTTTTTCTTTTGAATATGTTTTTCATTAAAATTTGAATTTTTTAAATATCTCCTATAATTTTTTTTATATTTTACCCATTCTTTATCAATGATCGAAAACCAAGCCGTATCTCTATTTCTTTTTTTGTAAATTGTAGCTTGTCTGAAAACGCCCTCATATTTAAATCCTAATCTTAAAGCTGTTTTTTTGGATTTAAAATTAAGGTTATCACATTTCCATTCATATCTGCGATACTTTAAATTATCAAAAACGTTTTTCATCATAAGATACATCGCTTCAGTTGCTTCGACTGTTTTTTGAAGAATTGGCGAATATGTAATCCAACCTACTTCAATTACTCCCACATCAGGTTTTGCCCTTAGATAACTTGCCAAACCACAGTATGTTTTGAATTTTTTTGAATATATAGCATAAAAAAAAGGTTCCTTTTTTAAGCAATATTTCTTCAAATAATTTTGAAATGATTTAAAATTCTGAAATGGCCCATAAGGCATGTAAGTCCAAATTCTATTGGTTTTATCCTTAGAAAAATTCTCATAAAGATTAATTGCATGTTTGCTGATTTTAATTGGTTCTAAAATTGAATATTTACCTACTAGCCTTTGTTTAGTAGGCAATTTGGCTTTTTTAAACCTAAGCGGAAATCCAAGCTTTAACTTCTTAAACATGTTTAATTTTTTCGGGGATAATGCCTTTAGGTCTATAACGCATAATTAATAACAAGCCCATCCCCATTATTAGGTATCTAAAATAAGGAATGCTTTCAATGAGATGTGCTTTAAAAGGGTTGATTTCTCCTGCGCTCGTAAAAAGATTAATTAAATAAAGCGCTGCAGGTGCAGCTTCAATCCACACAAACCAGACAACACATCCCCCAAGGATTGCACCAAAATTATTTCCACTACCACCCACAATAACCATTACCCAAATTAAAAATGTAAATCTTAAAGGCTGAAAACTTCCAGGTGTAAATAAACCGTCATAAGTTACAAGCATTGCCCCGGCTATTCCGACAACTGCAGATCCTAAAATAAAAATATTTAGATGCTGTTTTACAACATTTTTGCCCATTGCATTTGCTGCTTCTTCATTATCTCTTATTGCTCGCATCATTCTTCCCCAAGGAGAATAAAGAGCTTTTTGACATAATATTAATAAGATAATTACAACAATGGCAAAAAGACCTGCATAACAAAGTTTGACGAAGACACTAGATCCTTCAATAACAAGTTGCTTAATGGCCTCTTGTTTTTCCGAAGGATCATTTATTAAATCTAAAGATCTACTATGAAATTTTTCAACTAAATTTATAAACCAATCTGTTTCTTGAAGATTAACTTCATAAGGCACTGGTCTTTTCAGACCTATTACATTTTTTACACCTCTCGCAAGCCAATCTTCGTGTTTAAGAATTGCAATAATTATTTCTGAAATTCCAAGAGTTGCGATTGCTAAATAATCTGATCTTAAACCAAGAGTAATTTTTCCTATTACATAGGCAACCCCGGCAGCAAATAATGCACCTACAAACCAAGAAAATATAATTGGAAGGCCAAGTCCTCCCAAAAAACCTGTTGTTGCAGGACTGATCGCTTCGATAGACTCAACAGCAGGTCCAAACACCAATCTTGCAATAATTAATCCAACTACGATAACAGCTGTAATCGAAAAAGTTCTTTTATTAGATTTTGGATATTGCTTTAAAATAAATCTGACGGCCAGTACTATTGCAATAATTATAGCTAGACTTGCTATCATGCTTAAGCCACCGACCTGCCAAGCTTCTCTAACAGGGGGAACTGATACTAAAACAGCCGCGAGACCACCCAGCGCGGTAAAGCCCATAATCCCTACATTAAATAGACCAGCATAACCCCACTGTATATTAACCCCCATTGTCATAACCGCTGAGATCAAACAAAGATTCAAAATAGATAAAGCAAAAGACCATGACTGAAAAATCCCAACAATTACAATTAATGACAGCATAATTAGATAAGCCAGAACTACATTTAAATTTGCTCTCATAGTGTTTTCCCTTTAAGAATTCCCGTTGGCCTAACTAACAATACGATAACCAAAATTGAAAAGGAGACTGCAAATTTATAATCGGTAGATAAAAACTGAACCAAAGTATTTGGTTCCAAGCTTTCTGGAAGAAGATATGCAAAAAATTTCTTGTAGGCATAAGTAATGATAATTTCTGAAAAAGCAATTACATACCCCCCAACTAAAGCGCCTACTGGATTGCCTATTCCACCAACAATTGCCGACGCGAAAATTGGCAATAATAATGAAAAATAAGTAAATGGTTTAAAACTTTTATCCAATCCGTAAAGAGATCCTGCAAAAGTTGCTAATATTGCTACAATGATCCATGTGATCATTACGACCCGAGCAGGACTTATTCCTGACAACAAAGCTAGATCTTCATTATCAGAATAGGCTCTCATACTTTTTCCAGTTTTTGTTTTATTTAAAAACCAGAATAATAATGAGACAACGATAATTGTTATAACAATGGTTAAAACTTGAGTAGACTTGATGGCCAGTCCCTCATTTAATCCTGTCATTTCTTTAAATTCATTGGCTCTGATAATGAATCGTTCGCCATCAGCAAATCTTCTATCATAAGGACCAATAATAATTCTTACGATTGCATTGGTTACAAACATCACGCCCAAACTAACCATTGCAATAGTAACGGATGGACTTTTTTTAATTCTGTAATAACCAAAGACTAATTTATCAGTAATTAAACAAAAAATTATTGTGACAATTATTGCAAAAGGAATAGCTAAAAGTGCGGTTGGTAAAACACCAAAGCTAATTCCAATAGATTGGAAATACCATGTGAATAAAATCGTGAATGTTGTTGCAAAAGCCATAAGATCTCCATAAGCAAAATTTGCAAACCTAAGGATTCCATAAATAATTGTAATACCTAATGCTCCTAAAGCTAATTGTGATCCATAAGTAATTGCTGGAATTAATACGAAGTTTGATAACAAAACTAATGCGTTAATTAAATCAGTCATTATTAACCACCTAAAAAAGATCTTCTGACTTCCGGATCATCCAAAAGTTCTTTTCCCGTTCCTGAAAACTTATTTTCTCCAGTCACCAATACATATCCTCTGTCTGCAATACTCAAAGCCTGCCTTGCATTTTGTTCCACCATGAGTATAGCAACTCCTGTTTCACGAACTTTAATGATATGTTTGAACAATTCATCCATAACTTTAGGAGCGACCCCAGCAGTAGGCTCATCTAACATCAAAACAGATGGCTTGATCATTAAAGCTCTTCCTAAAGCTACTTGCTGTCTTTGTCCTCCAGAAAGTTCACCTGCAAATTGTTTTCTTTTTTCTTTCAGTATTGGAAATAATTTATAGATTTCGTTAAGCGTATCCTGGAAATTTTCATCTCTTATATAGGCACCCATCTCTAAGTTTTCTTCAACACTCATACCAGTAAATACATTTTTGCTTTGGGGTACAAAAGAAATTCCCTTTCTAACTCGATCCTGAGGACTTAGATTTGAAATATCCGTGTCATTAAATGTAACCTTACCCTGACGAAGATTAAGCATACCCAGCATCGCTTTCATGGCTGTTGATTTTCCAGCACCATTAGGTCCTAGAATTGTAACAATTTCACCTTTGTTTACATTGATAGAGCAGGAATTAATTATGTCTGGCCCCCCATAACCACCTGTCATTTTTTCCCCAGAAAAATAAGGCATGTTAGTTACCTCCTTTTTTTATATCTGTTCTACGTCCCAAGTAACTCTCAATAACTTGTTCATTACTTTTCACTTCTTCAACCGTCCCTTCAAATAGAACAGATCCTTCTGACATAACAATTACCGGATTACACATTCGACTAATGAAATCTATATCATGCTCAATCATACAAAATGTATAACCTTGCTCTTTGTTTAATCTTAATATGGCTTTGCTAATTTCTTTTAGTAAAGTCCTATTAACACCTGCGGCAACTTCATCTAACAAAACAACTTTCGCATCCACCATCATTGTCCTGCCTAATTCTAAAAGCTTTTTCTGGCCGCCTGACAAATTTCCCGCAAGTTCTCGTGCTAAATGAGTCAAATTTAAAAACTTAATTACCTCCATAGCTTTTTGTTTGATAACTTGTTCTTGGTCTAGAACTAGCTTGGGTTTAAACCAAGCATTCATTAATTTTTCTCCAGATTGACTTCCCGGAACCATCATTAAATTTTCCAACACAGATAAATTTGTAAATTCGTGTGGTATTTGAAAAGTTCGAAGCAACCCTTTAGAAAACAATTGATGGGATGGAGTTCCAGTAATATCTTCATTGTATAAATAAACATTTCCTTCATTAGGTTTTAAATTGCCCGCAATTATATTGAATAAGGTTGTCTTGCCGGAACCATTAGGTCCGATTACTCCAGTGATAGAACCTTTTTTAATTTTTAAAGAACAATTAGAAACGGCAGCTAGTCCACCAAAATTTTTTCTTAAGTTATCTACCTGTAGAATATTCTCAGTGTCTGTTTGCATGATAAATTATATTTTTTTTAATCTCTTTTGAACGCTATTAGCTGTTTTATTTAATGATTTATAAAAGCCTAATTTTCTCAATTCATTTAAAGCCTGTTCATTTAAGCCTTCTGGGGTTTGAGAATTTTTAACTAAAACTTTTAAATCTTTTTTTGAATTTACAACTGCATCCTCTGACATTGCAAAAAATAATGATGTGATATATTTTTGTGCTTCAATTTTTTTTAATCCTTTATTAGATAACCATTTTGAAAGGGTTTCTAAAATTTCATAAAATGGTGCCATCATTGCTGTCATGCACCAAAAATTTGAAAAAAGCTTTTCGTTAGGTATTTCAACTGCTGTTCCTAAATGATTAAAAAAAATTTTTACTTCTTTATTTGGTGGAAAAATTGGAACTGGACCCTTTCTCAAAGAAATTGGTGGCAAAGGTAAAGCTCTAATAATTTTAGCTTTTTTTTTAACTATTTTTTTTAATTGGGCTGAATTAATTGTGGAAATAAAACTGATAATTTTTTGGTTAGACCTAAATTTTAATTTTGATAATATTTTTTCACCAACTTCTGGTGTTACAGCCAAAAATATCCAATTACATTTATCAACAATTTCTTGATTAGTTTTTGCAATATTAACTTTTCTAAATCTTTTTTTTAATTTTTGAGCTATATTTTTATTTCTCCGTGATATAAGAATTTTTTGAAAGGAAATCTTAGACGTGCAGACACCTGTAATTACAGATGAAGCAATTTTTCCAGTTCCAATAAATCCTAGTCTCATAATGAAATGAAGAATATAGAAGCACTACCCTTAAATAAAGAGAATTTTAAAGATCTATTTTCAATCAACTTTTTACTTTTGTTAATTATTTCTTTTCCAAGCGCTTTAGTTGCTGAGTATTTTAAAATACCATTAGCTTGGATGTTGGGTCCAATGCTCGCAATTTCAATTGCAACTTTAAGTGGCCTAAAATTAAAAATGCCTAAGTTGGCACTAAGTGTGATTCTTATAGTTCTGGGACTTTATATTGGAAACTATATTGATGAAAAACTTTTAAGGCAAACTCACAAGTGGATAGGAACGTCTGCAATTATGTTCTTATATATTATGGTTTGTATTATTTTCGTATCAAAGTATTTAGAAAAATTTGCAAATTATGAAAAGAAAACTTCTTTTTTTTCTGCTGCACCCGGTGGATTAGGTCCGTTGGTAATGCTTGCTGAACATGAAAAATCAGATATTAGTCAAGTAGCTACATCTCATTTAATTAGACTCATAGTTATAATTACAGCGTTTCCCTTTGTGGTTAATCAATTTGCAAGTGAAACAGTATTAAATGAAGAACAATTTAATTTTCTTGATCAAAATCATTATGAATTAATTTATTTAATCATTGCCTCTATAATATTGATTTTTTTATTTAATAAATTAAAGATTCCCGCTCCTCTATTGTCGGGAACGTTAGTTGCTAGTGGTATATTGCAAATTTCAAATTTAGCTTACTATCAATTACCGACGCAAAGTATAGATTTTGGTTTATTAATTCTTGGAGCTTCAGTAGGTTGTCGATTTGCAGGAAAAACACTTCAAGAAGTTTATTCAAATACCAAACATAGTATCGTGGCTACTCTGTTTCTTGTATCATTTTCAGTCATTGCTGCAGTAGCTGCAACCTTTATTATAGATAAAAGTTTTTTTAGTCTTTTGCTAGCTTACTGTCCTGGTGGGATTTATGAGGTGGCTGTAATTGCTATTGCATTTGACTTAGATCCAGAATTTGTCGCATTTCATCATATTATTAGATTGCTGATGATACTTTTTATAGTTCCAATGATTGTAAAAATTTTAAATAAAAAACAAACTTAAATTAAATAAATTACTTTTTAAAACTTTTGTACATTTGCCAAGAAACTAATAAAATAGTTCCACTAAGAATAATTGCTGTTAATGGTCTATCCCATAAGAAATTAAACGATCCATCACTTATCAATAAGGATCTTCTTAGATTTTCTTCCATCATTCCTCCCAAAACAAAGGCTAGAATTAAAGGGGGCATGGGAAAATTATATAGCCTTAAAAAACAAGCAAGCACTGCTAATCCTATCATTAAAAATATATCGAAAGTGTTAAAAGACATTAAATAAATTCCTGCAATCGAAAAAAATAAAATTAAAGGAACTAAAAAATTTCTAGGCACCGCTAATAGTCGAGCAATGTAAGGAATTAGAGGAAGGTTCAAAATAAGTAGAATAACCATTCCTATGTACATCGACATGATAACGGACCAAAAAACTTCGGGATTAGTCATATACAATCGTGGACCTGGTTGAATACCAAATGACAGCAATGCACCTAACATTACCGCTGTCGTTCCACTTCCTGGAATTCCTAAAGTCAATAGGGGCACAAATGCTCCTGAGCATGCTGCATTATTTGCCGTTTCGGGAGCAGCCAATCCATGAACACTTCCCTTACCAAATTTTTCTTTTTCTTCTTTATTAACAAAATTCCTTTCCATTCCGTAGGCCAAGAAAGATGCAATTGTCGCTCCCGCTCCTGGCAAAACACCTATAAGAAAACCAATAACCGATGCTCTTGGAATCGTTTTTAGCATTTTATTTCGTTCCTCTTTATCTAATCGTATGGATCCTAACTTAGAGAAAGATATCGCTTTTGAAGCTTTACTTGGATCTTTGTCTCTAAAAATAATCATTAATGCTTCGCTCATGGCAAACATTGCCATAGCGATCAGAATAAAACTAATGCCATCCGCTAAACTCATACTATTGAAGATAAATCTTGGAATGTCTGAAAGCGAATCTTGACCCACTGTAGCCAACATTAAACCAAGGACCGCCATCATAATGGCTTTTAAAAATTGTCCTTTTGCAGAAAAAGCTGAAACAGCAGTTAAACCTAAAACCATTAAGGCAAAATAATCTGGAGATCTAAATGCTAAACTTACTTTTGAAAGCATTGGTGCGGCAATCAATAAAAAGATTGTGGCAATGGTACCTCCAGCAAAAGAACTATAAGCTGCTATCGCTAAAGCTTTGCCAGCTTTACCCTGTTGAGCCATTGGGTAGCCGTCAAAGGTTGTGGCAACTGTTCCTGGAATTCCAGGTGCGTTAATTAAAATTGAGGAAGTTGAACCACCAAAAACTGCTCCATAATAAACACCAGCCATTAAAATTAGTCCAGTGGAAGGATCAAATCCATAAGTAATTGGTATCATTAATGCAATAGCGGTCATGGGACCTAGTCCAGGAAGCATTCCAATTATTGTGCCTATAAAACAGCCCATCATAACCATAAAAATATTTGTAAACGATAAAGCTGTTTTTAAACCTAATAAAATTCCTTCAATCATCCGATCACTCCTAGCGCTTTAAGAAGAGGATCAGTTAGGTAAATATCTAGTAATCCATGTATCAAAAACATAAAAATCGCAACAAAGGGAAATGAAAGCATAAACATTATTGTCCAACGTCTTTCTCCTAAAAGATAATAAGATGATAACAAAAACAGCGATGTGGTTAAAAAGAATCCAACCAACCTTATGGTTAAACCATAAACAATCATTACAACTACCAAATATAAAGTGTTTTTATAGTTAAGAAATTTTTGATCAACTTCTTCATTCATTGTTTCTGGTAAGGCAATCTTCAAACCAGAAATAAACATCCCAAAATAACCTAGATAAATGGGTAATGTTCTAGCATTAAATGGTGAATTTTCATCAAATGAAAAAACACGAATTTGATAAGCGGTATAAAGATAAAAGGCTGAGAAAACAAAAAAGAGCAGTGAGATGATTTTAACTGTACTGAGTCTCACTGCTCTTCCTATTAATTAATAATCCAAAGGATTATATAACTCCTAATTTTTTCATAAGAGCTGTCATTTCTTTTGTTTGTGTTTTTAAAAACTTAATAAACTTCTTGTCTGGATTATAAATATTTACCCATGCGTTACGTTTTCTAACAGCTTCCCATTCAGGTGTTTTTTGAACATCACCAAGCATTTTAGCAATTTCTTTTTTCAAGGCTTTGTCCATTCCTGGAGGTCCAAAAAATCCTCTCCAGTTAACAAACTGAACATCAAAACCCTGCTCTTTCAATGTTGGCACCTCAGGTGCATCTGAAACTCTTTCCGGAGCAGTGATACCAATAATTCTCACTACGTCTCTAGCACCCATAACTTCTCCCAATCCTGTTGAAAGAATTTGAGTTTCTCCTGAAAGTAATCCAGCTAATGCTTTACCACCTGCATCGTATGGAACATAAATAACGTCATTTGGATTTGCTCCAGCTGCTTGAAAAGCTAGTGCTCCAATTAAATGGTCCATGCTACCTCTTACAGATCCACCAGCCATTTTAACTGATTTTGGATCTGCTTTGTAAGCTGCAACTACGTCTGCAAAATTTTTAAACGGTGAATCTTTTGCTACTGCGATTGCGCCGTAATCACCTATAACTCCTGCTATAGGAACTACATCTTTATATGAAAGAACACTATCTCCTGTAACATAACCTTTGTGCCTTGTAATTGATCTTAAAACAAGCGGAGTAGATTGAACCAATATAGTATTCTCAGGCTTATTATTAATTAAATAAGCCAAAGCTTTACCTCCACCTCCACCTGACATATTTTCAAATGAAGCACTCTTTAAAAAACCTGCCTTTATTAAAGCTTCTCCAGTTCCTCTAGCTGTACCGTCCCAACCTCCACCAGCTCCACCACCTATAATGAAGTGTAACTTGTCTATTGCAAAGCTTGTAGATGAAACAGAAAAAAACAGTAAAGAAGCGAAAATTAAACTAACGATTTTCTTTATATTTTTAAACATTTTGTTCCTTTTATTGATTAACTTACATCTCTTATTAAAGTCTAATTCCTTAATTACGTCAATTATTAAAACGTCCTCTTATTCTAAGCAATTCTCTACTTAAATTCTTATTTTCCTTAAATGACCTTCTTCCATGCAACCAAAAATAATTATTTGCAACGATTACTGAGCCTGCGGACAAAGGAAGAACCACCTTGTTTTTACTTTCTTCTAAAGCATCAGATAACTTTTGTAAAAAATTACCTTGTTCCATATTTTTTGGCTCAGGAAACTGATCAATATATGAAATTTGTGAACGTCCTTCTTTATCGGAAGAAAAAACTGAATGTTCAATTTTGTAATCTACATTTTTACTTTTTGGTGAACCCCAAACAAAATTTTGTTTACCTACTGGATCATTTGAAAACTCTTTACAATGCTCCCAATCATCGAGGTGTAGCATTACACTTTCCCCACCTTCAACATTTTTTTCCTCTAATTTAGTCATTAAAAGCCAATCTGTTTTTTCTTTCACATAGGTTCCGTCTGTATGAAGATCCATATTTGTATAGGCTTTTCTAAGATAGGAATCGCTATTATCCTCATGTTTAATAAAAAAACGTGCATAATATTTTGAAGTCATATCATCAAAATTTGCTACACCAATTAAATAGGCAAGAGCTGTCGATAATTTAACTAAAAAAGTATCATCAAACTTTTTATTAATGACTTCAGGCATAACTATAAAGCATCCAGTATTTCTATCTGTTAGTATAGAATGAATGAGTTTGCTAAGTTTGTTTGAAAATAATTCATCTAAACTTTTTGCAATAGTAAATCTAGTGAAGGGTTTATACTCAAGAGCTTGGATAGTAAATTTATGAAACGGAAATATCAGTTTATTTAATATCTCCTCTTTAATATTAATATTAATTATACGTTTTGATTTGCCATTAGAAAATATCTCTATTCCAGATATTCTCTCCTGTAATGCATTCATATTCTTTTAATCCTATATCATCTAAACTTAAATTTTGAGTCTTGATTCCAGCTAAATCGCCGAAGTGCGGAGAGGTCTAGAGGCACAAAACAATATGCGTTAACAATAAATGCAAAATTTATTCTCCTAAACATTCCTTAAGATGATTAGAGAATAATTTGTACGACACTCAAACTACTAGTACAATTATACGATGATAAGAGAATATATGAAAAGTGATAGTTCCAAAATTCTCTACGTGATTAACGACGCCGCCGTACGGTACAAAGATATTATCCCTGATAATTGTTGGCATGAACCCTACATGTCGAAACAAGAATTAGTTGATGAATTGACCGACGGAGTTCGTATGTTTGGCTATAATCGTAATAACAAATTGATCGGGGTGATAGGAATTCAGGAAATAAAAGATGTGATCCTAATAAGACACGCTTATACTTTAACTTCCTATCAAGGCAAGGGAATAGGAAGTGCATTACTTAAATATCTATTGAAAAGAAATCAAAATTCTCGTTTATTAGTAGGTACCTGGCGGAAAGCTAGATGGGCAATTCGATTTTATGAGAAATTTGATTTTATTCTTCACACAAAAAAGCAAGCCACTCAATTACTTAAAAAATATTGGAAGATACCATTAAAACAAATTAAAAATTCAGTAGTGTTGGAAAGAAATTAATTATTCCTCAACATTGCTCTGGGTTGATGTATATATGAGAGTTATTACTTATTTTAATTTAGTTATTGGCTTTATATAGCGTTCCAAAGTATACCCATTAATACCATAAAACTTATTCCAATTAATAACCAGAATACGGGTGTCAATAATTCTTTCTTAATGTCAAACCGAATTGCCATTAACAGCAAAATAATAACTCCAATTAATATCCAAAAAAAAGTTACTAGTGTCATTTCACTTTCAAGTTTCTTCCTTAGGGTAGCAAAAACTTTTTATGAAGACCATACGTTCAAAACTCGGCATAAGATACATGTTTAAAGCATAGGAGCGGGTGGTTAATCATTAGTTGAGATACTTAACTTTTTTTCTTATAAGTTATAGATCAAAAGTCAGGTTATGAAAAAAATTTCTTATATTATTGTATTTTTTTTCTGTGCTTCTAGTGTTCACGCAGATAGTTTAACAGGTTACGTCGGATTTTATGATGGTATTACTCATCCTGTTCTTGGTTTTGATCATTTTTTAGCAATGGTTAGCGTTGGTATTGTTAGTGCGCAAATTGGTGGAAGAGCTATATGGACGGTTCCATTAACATTTGTAAGCATAATGTTAATTGGTGGTTCAATAGGAATTTATCTTGAATTAAGTGATTCCATTAATCCTTACATTATGGCCTATTTTCCTTTAGAGCCTGGTATAATTATATCTGTTATTATCTTGGGTTTAGCTGTAGCGATTGGTAAAAAATTACCTGTAAGAATCACAATGGCATGTGTAGGTATTTTTGGTTTCTTTCATGGAGCGGCCCACGGTTTAGAAATGCCTCTAGCTGTTAATCCAAGTCTGTTTGCTCTAGGATTTGTCACTAGTACCGCAGCATTACATATATTAGGTGTCATAATCGGTTACTTTGGAGAACAATCAACTATATCTTCCCGTTTGCTGAGAATAGGCGGAGTAGTTATAGCTTGCATTGGTGTTTATGCTTTTGTAAAGATTTAATTAAAGATAAAAATTTTGAACCTTAATTCCAGGTTAAAGCATCGGCGTGCTTATCTATACCCTATTATTTTAAGTCGGGAATATTTTCACCATTTAAAACCATTAATGTACCTGGATGAATGGTTGTTATCTTTTTTACTTTTAATGGAGATATTGCGCCTGGTAACTTATCTACTGCTTGAACTATTGCATTGGTTATAAGCCAAGCGTGTCTATTTGGAAAGTCGGGTTGAACTAATAGCACCAAATCACCAAAAATATATAAAATTTGTGCATTTGCTGATCCGTATTTTTTAAATGGACCTTTGCCTTTAATTAAAGCTTTAGCATTTTTTTTTGAAAGCAAAACTAATGGCATTTGACCGGTTGAAAATAAACTTTGAACTCTTTTAAATGTTCTAGCTCGAGCAGCCCTGGCACTTGCTTCGGGTAATTCTTGATTTATAATTTTTACCAAAATCTTTGAAAAAGGATAAGTTGGAGCATCTTCACGTGTGCTCATAATAAGAAGATGCTGTTGTCTATATGCTTGATACGCACCCCAAGGAGCATGACCAACAAGTAGGATATAAATAACAAAAATAGAAACAAATCTTAAAATAGACAATTTACCAAACATAAAAAATTAACACCTATAAATAAAAGGCGCTTTTATCAAAAAGCGCCTTTTATAATATCACAGTATTAATTTCTGTATTTGTCAAATACATTCATATTAAGAACAGCTGAAACAATAAAGTTTGGAACATCTACTACTTGTCCAACTCTAAGGTCTACAGCTACAGAACATAAAATGTATGCTTGCTCTCTAGTTAAACCATGCTCTTTAACCAAATAGTCAATCATTTGCAACAATGCATGTCTTG
>Ga0208334_100266_pt1 | contig 22237 bp, 16 predicted proteins | sample DeeseametaMP0900_FD_184201 | JGI IMG/M metagenome (GOLD analysis project Ga0208334, IMG submission 184201) | Marine microbial communities from the Deep Indian Ocean - MP0900 (SPAdes) | ecosystem: Environmental > Aquatic > Marine > Oceanic | place: East of Durban, South Africa, South Indian Ocean...
CTTTTTGCGCTTTATCAGCAGGGTAAGCCTATGCCTGAAGAGATTTTTGTTATTACAACAAAAAGCACCAAGGCTATGCTCACCGATGGATTATTTAAGCAAGGTAATTTAGCTAAATTAATAGCAGATTATAAACTTCCCTGCATTAAACTTCCCGATGAAAACATATGCCTAATAGAAGACGATAAAGGCCAACCTATTAATGATGCTAAATCTGAAATAGAACAAACCTACATGGCCGACTTTATTACTCGCAAAGTGTTTGAACTCACCAATAAAAATGATATTAGTATTCATGCATCCATTGCAGGTGGACGTAAAACAATGGCGTTTTATTTAGGCTATGCCATGTCATTATTAGGCCGTGAGCAAGATTCGCTCAGTCATGTATTTGTGAATAACGAATTTGAATTTGTTAGAGACTTTTACTACCCAACACCTTACGACCACATTATTGATGGTAAAAATGGCACGCAAGTAAACTGTATTAATGCAAATGTAACCCTTGCCGAAATACCCTTTGTACGAATGCGCCAATCTATCGACGAAACCCTCATTGCAAATATGCAAAGTGCATCGTTTAGCCAAACAGTAGCAAGCTTAAACTCAGCGCATAAAAAAGATTTAACCCTAGAGGTAAACACAAAAGCAAAAACACTCACCTTTGCAGGTATCGAAATTAAACTTACCGCAAAAGAAACCGCCTTTTATTTATGGTTAAACCAATACAGCCAAAGTGAACATAAAAAGCTAGTTGTGGGTCGTGATTTTGAAGAGTCTTTGCGATACAGCAAAGAATACCTCATGCTTTTACAGCAAAATAGCAGTGATTTACGTATATTTCGTGATACGTTTGGCATAGAGCCCGAAGATTTTAGAGATGGTTTGCACAGTAATTTAAAGGTAATGGAAAAAACCTTTGTGCAGCAAACTTGTAGCCGCATAAAGAGTAAAATAAATAAGGTGTTACCCAACGAGCTTGCTAAAAAAATAGCGATTGACTCCAATAACCAAAGCTTTGAAACAAGCTACTGGTTAAGTGCAGTAACACACAATATAAAAATAAATATAACGGCTTAATATTCGCAAGCTTGCAAACGCATAAAAATAATAACGCATGGTAAATTAGTTGATAAGGAAGTAATCAGGAATGAAGCAATCAATGAACTTTGAACATATTCAATCTAAGTGGCCAGAGCTACACCAGTTAGCCGCTTTTGCAGAAGACTATGCGATTACCGATCCACAAAGCTCACTGGTTAAGCTGCGTTGCTTTGCCGAAAAAGTAGTAGGCTACTTATACAAAGAACTTAGCTTACCTGTTTTACCAACGTCTAACATTTTTGATAAACTTACCGCCGACCACTTTACCAGTGCCGTACCGCGTTTAATAACCGATAAGCTTCACGCCATTCGTAAAAGTGGTAATCAAGCAGCCCACGAAGGCAAAGTTGATCAACAACAAGCTATTTGGATATTAAAAGAAAGCTACTTTGTAGCCTCGTACTTATTTATGGCGTATGCCAATGGCACGCAACAAGAGTGCCCTGAATTTAAAGCGCCTGAGCAAACACAGCCGACTAACCAAAGTGATGGGGAGTTTGCTAAAAAGAACAAACAACTCACCAAGCAGCTAGCCGAAAATCAGGCCCGTTTAAAACGCGCACTTGACGAACTAGAAGCCGCAGAGCTTGCACAAAAACAAGCACAGCAGCAAGCAGCAAAACTAAAACAAACTATTGATGCAGAAAAGCTAGCTCAGGTTAAAACCCGCAATGAGCAAATTGTTAACTCTAGTTTTAACTTTAACGAAGACGAAACCCGTAAACGCATTATCGATTTAGATTTACGTAATGCTGGTTGGCACGTTGCACTTGACGACGAATCAACAGAAGACGTTGGCAAAGAAGTAAAAGTAACAGATCAACCTACAACAACAGGCGTAGGTTATGTTGATTACGTATTATGGGATGACGACGGTAAACCACTTGCGGTAATAGAGGCAAAACGCACACGCGAAAATATCGAAAAAGGCCGCCAGCAAGCAACGCTTTATGCCAATGCGCTCGAAAAGCAATATGGCCAACGCCCTATTATTTTTTATTCAAACGGCTGGGATATAAAAATACTCGACGACACGCAAGGCTATAATAGCCGTGGTTTATACGGTTACTACTCAAAAGATTCCCTACAGTACTTAATAAAGCAGCGTGCGCTTAAAAAAGACTTAAATAAAACGCCGATAGATACTGCTGTGGCAGGGCGTTTGTATCAAATGGAAACCATAACCCGAGTGTGTGAGCGTTTTAGTGATAAACACCGCAAAGCGCTTATTGTGCAAGCAACCGGCACAGGTAAAACACGCGTATCTATTGCCCTTGCCAAACGGCTGCTCGATGCAGGTTGGGCTAAGCGCGTACTATTTTTATGTGACCGAAAAGAGCTACGTAAACAAGCGGGTAACGCCTTTACCGAATTCACCAAAGAGCCAGTGCATATTGTAGGTAAAAGCGCTAAAAACACAGCAGCCAGCGCGCGGGTGTTTATAGCAACGTACCCAGGTATGCTACGCATAATGAACAAGTACGACGTAGGCTATTTTGACCTGATAGTAGCTGATGAATCCCACCGTTCAATTTACAATATTTATGGTGATATTTTTAAATACTTTGACGCGCTAGAAGTCGGCTTAACCGCTACACCGGTTGAAATGGTATCGCGCTCAACGTGTGATTTGTTTGGTTGCGATTACAAACTACCCACAGCTAACTATCCACTTGAAGACGCGATAGAACAAGGCAACTTAGTCCCTTACAAAATAGTAAGTTACACCACGCAGTTTTTGCGCGAAGGCATTAAAAAAGACAACCTAACTGATGAGCAAATAGCCCAATTAGAAGAGCAAGGCATTGACCCTAACGAGCTTGACTTCGACGCAAAACAAATAGACGAAGCCATTAAAAATAAAGACACCAACAGGCTCATACTGCGTAACCTAATGGAAAAAGGTCTGCGCGATAAAGACGGCCAACTGCCCGGTAAAACAATCATATTCGCCCGTAACATAGCTCATGCCGAATTAATGGCCCAGTTATTTAGTGAGCTTTACCCGCAGCATGGTGCTAATTTTTGCCGCGTTATTCACTCAAAGTACGAACGAGCCGAAGAGCTAATAGACGACTTTAAATCAAGCGACGAAAACAGCATGCGTATAGCAGTGTCGGTCGATATGCTCGACACCGGCATAGACGTGCCTGAATGCGTAAACCTGGTATTTGCAAAACCCATAAAATCAAAAGTAAAGTTTTGGCAAATGATTGGCCGTGGCACACGCTTATGCGAAAACCTCTATGGACCAGGGCAGCACAAAACTCACTTTTTAATATTCGACCACTGGGCAAACTTTGAATACTTTGACGAAAACCCAGAAGAAGACGACGTAAAACAAGCAAAATCGTTACTGCAAAAACTATTTGAGGCGCGTGTAATCCTTGCACAAACTGCCCTCAAAAAAGCCAATATAGATGTGTTTGACCAAACAATAAAATTAATTCACGACGATATTTGCTTACTACCAATGGAATCAATATCGGTGCGCGACAACTGGCAAGTGGTCGAAACCTTTAAAGACCTAAAACGCCTTAATCAGTTTATCCCTGATGATGTACAAAAGTTACTCGAAGAAGTAGCGCCGCTTATGCAATGGCGTAACATAATGGGGCAAAGTGAAGCGTATAAGTTTGATTTAGAGCTAACCACTATCCAAACACTAATATTTACCGATGCAAACCAAATTGATTTAGCTAAACAAAGTGTAATGAACAAGGTTGAATCGCTACAAATGCACTTAAACGAAGTGCGTAGCAAAGCACCTGCAATAGAAGAAATACAAACACAGCAATATTGGCAGTATTTAACCCATGCAGCGCTTGAGCAAAGCCGTATAAAATTACGCAGTATTATTCACCTGCGTAATAAAAGCGTGAAGCCACCAACAAGTGATTTTGTACTTGATATAACAGAAGACGAAAATCAAATACACGAAGCCGACAGGCTTACAAAAATAGTCTCTATTGATTATCAAATATATCGCCAAGAGGTTGAAAAAACACTCACCCCATTATTTGAAACCGACAGCGTACTTAAAAAAATCCGCAATGGCGAACAAGTATCCGAGGCCGATTTAGCGCAATTAAGCTCGTTAGTGCATACGCAAAACCCAAGTGTTGACTTAAATACATTAAAAGAGTTTTTTCCCGAATCAACCGCGAGCTTAGACAAAATATTGCGTACCATAGTCGGCATGGATAAAAATGCCATAGAGCAGAGCTTTACTACCTTTGTGCAGCAAATACACACCCATGTAAATGCCAAACAACAGCGCTTTATTGGTATGTTAAAAAACCACTTAATTCGCCACGGCTCTATTGAAATAGCCCAACTTTACGATGCACCCTTTACCCAAATACACGACATGGGGCTCGATGGCGTATTTAGCCAGCAACAAGCCGACGTAATTGAGCAATTTATTAAGCAGTTTGATGTACAATTGGGTGATAAAAACCAAACGGTAGATAAAGAAGTGATAGTGTAAATGGCTAATCAAGTAGAAGTGTTTCAAAATGAAGATGGTAGCCTACAGTTAGCAGTGCAAGTGCAGCAAGAAAGTATCTGGTTATCGCAATCTCAGCTTGCTGAACTGTTTAAAACATCAACAGACAACATTAGTTTACACCTAAAAAACATATATCAGTCAGGTGAACTTGATGAAAACGCAACTACCGAGGATTACTCGGTCGTTCGCCAAGAGGGTAAACGCCAAGTAAAACGTAAATTAAAACACTACAATCTTGATGCAATAATATCTGTGGGCTACCGCGTTAACTCAGCCCAGGCAACACGCTTTCGCCAGTGGGCGACTAAAACGTTAAAGCAGCACTTATTAAAAGGCTACACCTTAAACCAAGAGCGACTAGCGCAAAACGCAACAGAGCTAGATAACGCATTACAACTCGTTAAACGAATTGCTGTTTTGCCTCATAACAGTGAATTTGGTGCAGGGCTTGTAGATATAATTGCCAGTTACACGCAAACCTTTTTATGGCTACAACAGTATGATGAAGGACTGCTTAATTCACCAAAAGGGGAGTTAGGCGGCGCACTTACACCACTTAATGATGCAAAAATCGCGATTACTCAGCTTAAGCAAAACCTTATAAAAAAAGGTGAAGCCACCAAGTTATTTGCACAAGAGCGTAACAGCGGCCTAAATGCAATTTGGGGCGCTTTAGATCAAAGTGTATTTGGTGAGCCTGCCTACCCAAGTGTAGAAAGCAAAGCCGCGCATTTATTGTACTTCGTGGTTAAAAACCACCCATTTAGTGATGGCAATAAACGCACTGCAGCGTTTTTGTTTGTCGATTTTTTAAATCGTAATCAACGCCTGCTAAACGAGTATTATCAACCGGTAATAAACGATACTGGGTTAGCGGCCATTACTTTGCTAGTGGCAGAGTCAAACCCAAAAGAAAAAGACACCATTATTCGCTTAATCGAAAATTTATTAAGCCAAACTGAAATAGCATAAAACGTAGGTCGGATAAGCCAAAGCGCCATCCGACGATGTTGGATAAGTCAGAGCATCATCCAACAATGTGATATAAAAATTTAATCAATACAACGAGCGTTATAAAACGCTCAAAATAGGAATACTATGATCACCGGACCTTTAAAAAGTAAAATCGACAAACTATGGGAAGAATTTTGGACAGGCGGCATCACTAACCCGCTAACCGTAGTAGAGCAAATTACTTTTTTAATGTACGCCCGTATGCTCGACATGAACGAGCAAGCCGACGAAAAACGCAGTGCGCGTACTAAGCAGCCATTTAACCGCCGCTTTAGTGACGATGAGCAACACATCCGTTGGCAAAACCTGCGCCATTTAGGCGCAGAAGAGCTATACAAACTGGTTAAAGATGAGCTGTTTCCGTACTTTTCAAAAACCTCAGATGACGTATCGCCAGAAGGCGCGATATTTAATGAGTTTATGAAAGACGCGCAATTGATGATTCAAAAGCAAAGCCTATTGGTAAAAGCGGTTGAAATGGTAAACGACTTACCGCTTGAAAACTCAGACACCAAAGGCGATTTATACGAATACTTGCTTAGCAAACTCACCACCGCAGGCATTAACGGCCAATTTAGAACCCCGCGCCATATTATACGCGCCATGGTCGAAATGATGGACCCAGATGTAACCAGCCAAATATGTGACCCATCAACCGGCACCGGTGGTTTTTTATCGGTAAGTTACGAATACCTATTACAAAAATACACATCAAGTGAGGGCATAGAGCGCGAACCTGTGCTTGATGGTGATGGCAACGTGCAATGTGATGACAGCGGCAAACCGCTTGAAAACCTGCTTTACTCAGGCGATTTAATAACCCCAGAGCAGCGCAGCCACATAGATACAAACATGTTCAACGGCTTTGACTTTGACGCCACCATGCTACGCGTAGCCGCCATGAACCTAGTAATGCACGGCATTAAACAACCGGGCATTCATTACCAAGATACCCTAAGCCAAAACTTTAAAGAGCACTATCCGCAAAAGGCCAAAGAAGGGTACGACATAATACTTGCCAACCCGCCATTTAAAGGCAGCCTTGACGAAGAAGACGTATGCCCCGAGTTACTGCGTAAAGTAAAAACTAAAAAAACCGAACTGCTGTTTGTTGCTTTAATTGAGCGCATGCTAAAAGTGGGCGGGCAGTCCGCAACTATCGTACCCGACGGCGTATTATTTGGCTCATCAAAAGCGCACGTACAACTGCGCCAAATGCTGGTAGATAACAACCAGCTAGAAGCCGTCATCTCACTGCCAAGTGGTGTGTTTAAACCCTACGCTGGCGTTTCAACCGCTATACTTATTTTTACCAAAGGCGGGAGCACCGACCACGTATGGTTTTACGATGTACAAGCCGACGGTTTTAGCTTGGACGACAAACGCACGCCAATAAAAGCTAACGATTTACCAAGCTTAATCGGCGAATTTAAAGCACGCGATAAAGCTCAGGCGACAAGTGATAGTAATGATAAAACCCAGAAAGCGTTTTGGGTAAGTAAAGACGACATAGCCAGCAATAAATACGACCTTTCAATCAACCGCTACAAAGAAGTGATCTACGAAGAAGAAAGCTACGATCCGCCAAAAGAGATTTTGGGTAAATTAGTGAGCTTAGAAAATGAAATACTGGCTGATTTAAAAGAGCTGGAGGGGATGCTGTGAGTTGGCCTGTTGTAAAACTAGGTAATGTTGTTGAATCAATTATGGGACAAGCACCTCCAGGAGTAGAGTGTAATAAAACAGGTGAAGGTACAATTTTTGTTAAAGCTGGTGAATTTGGAAAAGAGTTTCCAGTTATAAAAGAGTGGACAACTAAACCATTACGCTACGCAAAAAAGGGAGATACTCTCTTATGTGTGGTTGGTGCTACATGCGGTAAGGTTAACAAAGCAATTGATTGTGCAATTGGGCGATCAGTAGCTGCTATTAGGCCAATTAAAGATAAAATAGACGAAAACTATTTATTTTATTTTGTTAGTAGTTGGTCGAGTAAATTAAGAAATATGTCTCAAGGGGCTGCACAAACAGTTATCAACAAAGACATGATTGCCAACTTAGAAATTCCATTACCACCACTGGACGAGCAAAAGCGAATCGCCGCAATTTTAGATAAAGCCGACGCCATCCGCCGCAAACGCCAACAAGCCATCCAACTCGCCGACGACTTCCTGCGCAGCGTATTCCTAGACATGTTCGGTGATCCGGTTACAAATCCGAAGGGGTGGGAATTGAGATCTCTCGCCTCTTTGTGCCGAAAAATTACAGATGGTACTCATCACTCACCACCTATAGTTGAAAAAGGCTTCCCTTACGTAACAGCAAAACATTTGAAGAAAACAGGTTTAGAGTTTCATGCTAAACCTTGGTACGTGTCGGAAGAAGAACATAAAAAAATATTCTCTAGGTGCAACCCTGAAAAAAATGATGTTCTCTATATTAAAGATGGTGCAACGACGGGCCTTGCAGCAATAAATGAATATGACTTTGAGTTCAGTATGCTTTCCAGTTTGGCTCTCTTAAAGCCAAATTTTGAATTAGTTAACTCAGAGTTTTTATGTATGTTTTTGAATCATCCAAGAACAAAATTAGTTTTAACTGCGAATATGGCAGGCGCAGCTATTACAAGGCTCACATTAGCGAAAATCAAAGATGTAAAAGTTCCTTTACCTGATATAAATACTCAAGAAAAGTTCAAAGAAGTATATATTTCTGTAAGGGCTATTTTGAATAAGGTCAAAGCAAGTGATGGATTGAGTGAGCAAGAATTTAACTCACTAAGCCAAAAGGCTTTTGCTGGCGAGCTATAGCGCTATTTATAAAAATAAGAACAAGGATGTTTAATGACCGAACGTGAATTAAATAACAACATAATCAACGCACCGTTTGCAAAACAACCGCCGTATATGGTTGATAAGGATGAGGCGCAAAGAGTAATTAAGTTTAGCAATTTCAGCTTTTTCATAACTGGAGAAAGTTATGTCTGATTATATTGAATCTGACTTTGTTGGTGAGTATCAAACAGATTCTGCAATAAAAGAGCATAGTGATGCACATGGTCCTGATATTGTACGCGTATTACTACCTCTTAAGTTATATGAAATGACTATTAAACATAGAGTGCTTGCCGAGCTTGGTGAATTATCTCATTTTATTTTAAGTGTTATGGGAAAGTATAATTTAACAGTACAAGATATCGAAGAAGTGACAGGGTTGTCTGAAATTCAAATTAGCCCCGTAGTTGATAGAATGAAGGCATTAAAGTTTATAAGTGATTCTAAAAGTGTTTTAACAGAGACAGGAAAAAGAGCAGCTTTTATTTTAGAATATATTCACAATAAGCAAGTCCCTTTATATATCGATCAAAATCACGCTTCCCGTAATCATGACTGGTTTATTGCTGTTGAGGGTGAAAATTCCTTGAGAGAGATCTCAAAAAGTTGCTTTATTGTTCCTTTACCACGAAATGCTCGTTTTAATCGAATTGAAGATTGCTTCAAACAGAGTCAGCGATTTCAGAATAATTACTTTGAGATACTCCCTAATATTTTACCAGAATTTAATCAAATTATTGATGATTCTAATGCCATCTGGGAACAAGAGTGGGATGTTAGTTTTAGATCTCAACCATGTGATAAAAGTATGGGAATACCAATAGATTTAGAATTGAAAAACTTCGTTGAAGCTAAAGAAAAAAGTAATGAAAAAACTTTGCGTTTGTACACTGAACTATTGAGATTAAAAGTTAAATTTTCATTACCAGAAGGTATTGACTTTGGAGAGTTTGAAAATATTAAACCGAAAAGTTTCATCTATTCTGATAATGATCAAAAAATTTACGATTATATGAACTTTGAAGTTGAAGCTGATGAAGACAAGCGTCTTTATAGCGAAGGACTTTTTAATGAAAAAGAGAGTGCATTAGACCTTTTGGCGCATTCTATTCCTTTTATTGATGAAGATGCTCAACTTTATTCAAGAGAAAACAGTTTTGATAAAGGGTGGCAACTTCATGAATATTCGTATGAAGAAGTTATTGGTTCGATCACTAAACCTGGATTTATAAGGATAAAAGCATGAGGAATGTTGAAAAACATCCATCGCTTGCAGAACATTTATTTAGTGATAATAGAGTTCGTAAATATGGAACGATGATATTACAGCATGGGGTTAAAGGAGCTGCAAAAAAAATTAACCCGGCTGTATTATATGTTGATGCTGCACTGTCGGTTATTGAAGCGGTAAGTAGTTATTTAGAGTACGCTAAGGAGTGTGAAAAAACTAAACAAATATTTGCTGAAAATAGAAAAATTAAATCAGAATTAGATGATCAATTAAAAATTTTAGGGTTGAAACAAAGAACTGTTTTAAGAGAAGGTGAAGCACGTATAGAAGAGCTAAGCCAGCAGATTAAATTAAGTGAAAAGCAAAGGTCTAATATGCTCAGCCAAGTTAAAAGACACCTTCATATAGCTAAATCGATGCAGGATAAGCTTAAAGAAGACCGCGAAAGGGGAATTGATTTTAAACAGTTGCAAGAAGCTCAACAAGCACTAGATCACTTGCTAAGAGCGACTTTAATTTTTATAACAAATAATATCGATTAAGTAAGGACACATATAATGAAAAAACCTCAGTCAGTTAAAGCCCAATATATACCTAGAAATAAAGCCAACTCAGCCCAGCAGGCTACTTCTCCAAATGAATCATCAAAAATTGATGTTAGAGAAATGCTTGGTAAGCTTGATGGTGAACAAATAACAAATCTAGGCAATGGTGTTATTGAGTTAGCTAGTAACGGTATGGAATTGGCTAAAGAAGTTTTAAAAACAGGACAGGTTTTAGCGCAAACTCAAGCAGAAATATTAAAGAGCGGGCATGAAGTAAAAAAAATCGCTATCCAAGAAGAAACTAAACAAAAAGAAATAAAGCTTAAAGAAAAAGCTAATGAGTTAAATTATTACTCTGAAACTAGTAAAGAAGCTAATAACCATGAGCAAATAATGAAAATTTTAGAGCATATTGAAAATGGTAAAGTTTCTTCTGAACAACTTTCAGAACTGATTTTTGCTATAAAGTCAGGATCTTAATTATGTGGCAACTAGCTGTGGGTCTAGGTGTTGTCGTATTAGGTAGCGCAGCAGCTTACTATTACAACGAAAAAACGGATGATGAACTAGCTAGGCAAGATAGAGCTTATAAAGAACGTGATGATATTTATGCACGGTATGATGCTAAACACGCTACTCAAGATGAAAATTATAGAGAAAAAAGGAAAGCACAAGCTGATGATTATAAAAGGTTATTACTCAAAGAAATAGAAAAGCATTTTGAAAAAGTAGCACCAATAACTAAGGCTTATCAGGAGCTATATGATGCGATCATTATAGAGATAAACTCAGATACGACAAGTCCTTATAGAAAGTCAGCACTACGAAAAGAGTTTTCACGAATTGAAGATGCTCAAATTAGAATTTCAGAATACGCAAAATATTTAGAGTTTGAAAGAAGAAAGGTCAACCAGTTGTGGGATCAAGGAAGTTACGATTGGTTATTAGAGCGACCAATTTCAGACGCCTTATTGCCTTTAGAGTGGTTATATCCAGGTAAGCTATTAGTAGTTGAGCTTTCTGATTTGGATAAGCCTTTAGATAATAGCCGTCATATTTTAAAATTTTCAGGCCTTAATGGTGAACCAGAGCAACAAAAAGCGCTGGCATTAAACTATGGAACTGAATTTCCAATACTAATAGTTAAAAATAATCGTAATGGTAATCAATTTTTTGGTTGTGTGGCTAGCGGAATTATTTTTCATGATCACATACGATTGTCCGAACCTTTGAGTATGACAGTAGACCATTATCGTGGTGGAGCTAAGGATTATTTATGTACTTTTAATGAAGGCTTAGTAAAAGCCTGTTTACCGCAACAGTCACTTCTGCAACCCGGGTTACGTTGTGTTCCGGGGCAAAAGGTAGATGTGTATTTTGAAAGTTATGATGCTACTTTAACTTCAAACCCTCTTGGTATTTCACAAACTAACAAAAAGAAACCATATCCATACCCTTCTATTACTGAAAGGTCACCTTCAACTTTGGGATATGATGACTTTGAGTTGTTTATTGAAGCAGATACTGAAGTATTAAGTAAAATACCGTCGGACAGTTCTTTTTATAGTGAATTTACCCAATGGTCATTGTTAGATTTTAATATCGATAAAGGACTAATAACGTTAGGCAAAGGGGAGGTTGAGGTACAGTGCAAACTTTCAGAAAATAATGATGGCTTAGTTATTAGTAAAACTTTTGTACACCAGCTACCCCAAGTTGGTATAGATTTACCTTTTGAGTTTATACTACTGTCATCAGATCTTTCAGCGAGTGAACTTTTTGGCTGGGCTTATGGGGTTGAACAGCTTTTTTCATTTGCAAGCCAAGTACTTATTAACTCAACAACAGCAAAAGAAAGAGTTAATCAAGTAGAATTTTTTAGGCGCTGGGAAAGAGTTGTTGAATATCAAAAACAACAGGAAAGTATTCGAAGCGTTGAGTTTGAAATAGTTCCACATCGCATTAATTCCACATTTTATTCACTAGCCATTGATAGCAATTCTATTAAAGTATCATGCTTGAATGACAAATCTGTATACCTATTCATGAAAGAAATAGAAACCTCTGGTTTTTTACAGTTTAACCGCAGTTGTCGGTTATTAGTTTGGGATGCCGACCATGGTAAATACTTACCCGCTGTCGAACATTCAAGATCATATAAAGTTGATTATCGGCTTGATAACGGCAATATTGAAATTGAAGCACCTCTCAATAACTTCAAAAAACTAGACTTTACACAACCTCAAAAATTTCAATTAGTAGTTCAATTACCTAATGCCCCTCTTCAAAGGCAGCAGATGGCTTTAGATGCATTTTTTGAAGATAGACTTGTTGAGCCTCATTTAAAAGAGATTTTCCTAGCGCCATCTTCTTACAATATCGAACAACATCCTGGTTGGTTTGAAACTGACATATCGTGGAGTGATAGGCTTACTGACAGCCAAAAACATGCAATTAAAGTAGCACTTGCAGCTAAACATATAGCTATGATTCAGGGACCTCCGGGAACGGGCAAGACGACTACAATTGTAGAAATGTTGTATCAATTATTACGAAAGAACCCTAATCAAAAGATTTTAGTTGTTTCACAACAGAATACCGCAGTAGATAATGCCATTACAAAATTTAAAAATGTTTATCCACATCTTGTAAATTCAAGCGTGAATATTGTTAGGGTAGGTAATCCTGACAAAATCGATGATGATATGGCAGAAGACCATTTCGATTTTATTTTTCAATCTTTCATTGAAAAATGTTTGTCCGACACAACGAGTCGAGCTTCGAATTACGCTGTTAATGGCACTATTGAAGATAATGAAAAGAGACTTGTAAAAGAAAAGCTTAATGCTGTTTACGAGTGGAGAACATTATTGATGCAAATGAAAGATACTGCTCAAAATAATAAGGTATCGGATGAGTTTTTTACTACTATGCTGGCAGATAAAAACTTGATAGGCGCAACTTGTGTAGGTTTAGCAGCTAGACATTCTGGTATTGATCATATCACCTTTGATGTAGCAATAGTGGATGAAGCTGGTAGAGCTACAGTTCCAGAGCTTTTAATTCCTTTACTTAGATCTCGTAAGACAATACTCATTGGTGACCATCATCAACTCCCACCTAGCATCGCACCTGTTCTGCGTGAAGACTCAGCAAAAGATGAAATGAAGTTTCTTGAAGAGACCTTTTTGGAAACAAGCTTTTTTGAGACGTTATTTGAACAATTACCAGTTACATGCACAGCCTCTTTAGCTGAGCAATTTAGAATGTCTAAGCCTATAGGTGATCTTGTTGCCGAACTCTTTTATACAAAAGAAGGTGTTAGAAAACTCCATAATGGTAATAAAGACCCTCTTGATACAACTGGTTTTGTATCAAAAAAATGCCTTGTTTGGGTCGATGTGTGGGGTAAACAGTTTAAGAAAAATGGAGCAACGAGCCTTGAAAATGAATTAGAAGCCGAGGCCATTTGTTCTTATCTCAATAAATTATCTAAATCTATCACCCGTAAAATAGATGTTGCTGTTATCACCCCTTATGGTGCTCAAAAGCGATTAATAAGAAAGTTTTTAAAGTCTAGTGGCGGTTCTCAGCAAATTAAGCTAGGAAGTTTAACTATTAAAGTTGACACAGTAGATAGCTTCCAAGGTAGTGAAGCTGAACTCGTTTGTTATTCTACTGTGAGAACGCATGGGTCATTGCAGTTTTTACTTGATAAGAAGAGGCTGAATGTTGCCTGCTCGAGGGCTAAAGAAAATTTGATGTTCTTCGGTAATATACGAGCGCTAGAAAGTTGGCAGCCCAAATCTGGTGAGGTTAATCTTTTTAAAGAGATAATAAAAAGATCACATAGAGAGCAGTACTTACCTGAACAGGTTAGAAAAAAAAGAGGTAATAAAAATAGGGCGCATAAAAGCTCTGGCATTAAAAGTTAATACATCACTCATTTAGGATGCATGTAAGTTATTCAATAGCTAATTGAGTCTTCAAAATTTTAGTTTTGAAGGATGACTTTAATTAATGTACTCATTTAATAGAAATTCTTTTAGAGCACAATTTACATTAACAACATAGGGGTAATATTAATATTGCAACTCCAACTTTGCGCTTCAAACGCACTTAATAAATACCTAAAAGCTGATTTACCTCGCTTGCCACATGAGCCTGGTAAACAAGCGGGGGTTAATACACTCATAAGCGATAATAATAGCTTTAACTGGCAATTGCAGATAATCGATAACAGCTATAAATCTCGTGAAAAAACAATTATTGTTTGTGAGGCTAATAGCCGTTTTACGTTTTTTATACCTGTTAGTTTAAGGCTACCGCAAGAGGAACTAACCCAGCGTTTGCAGTGCGAATGGCAATCTATATTGGCTCAAACGCTTGAGGTGTATCAGCTAGTACCACGCAGCGATATTGAGGTGCTGTTAAGCGAGCTATCTAAAATAGAATTTACACCGCACTGGGTGAAAAATACCGATTTAAGCATAAGCGGCCACATTAGCGATGCTGCACTTTGGGTTACTCAAACACTACAAGAAGAGGGGATTTATGAGTTACCTAAAGACCTTGCCATTGAGTTAGCTATTTATTTAAACACCCAACCTAAACGTATTACTAATAAAACCACTGGCCGCAAAGAGAAGTTTATACCCATAGAGCGTTTATTGAGTTATTGCCAGTTGCTTACCACTGCACGTCAGCTTGATGATGGCTCATCAAACGAAATAATCGATAAAAGTAATATCATTAACTTTAGTGATTATAAAAAAGATTAAAGCCAGCTAGATTAAATTTTCACAAGCTTGTGAAATTATATTTTTATAAATTTTTGTATAGCATTACAAAAATAAAGCAGTACTAACAAACACCTAATTGTTAGTTAAATATTTAAGGAAGAAAATGACCCTCTCATTACAAAATTTTAATAGAGCCCTATCTGAAGCAGAACAACTATTAGCATGCTTTGAAACGCTAAATAACCATCCAGAATTATGCTCTTATGATGTTTTAAAAAAAGCGAGCTTAATAATGACGCTAACCGCATGGGAAACCTATGTTGAGGATGTAGTAACTGAAATTTTTGATGCCAAGTTTAGCTTAATTAAAGGCTCTCAATTTGGTAACTTTGCAGAAAAACAACTGCATGAGCGTTTAAAGTTTTTTCATAATCCAAATTCAAATAAAACCAAAAAGCTATTTGAAGAGTTTTTTGGTGTAGATATTACCGAGCAGTGGATATGGCCAAACGTGTTACCAAAAGATGCCAGAGAGCAGCTGAATAAGTGGATTTCTAAACGGGGTGAGGCAGTACACCGTGCGCAGCTTGATACTACTCAACCACAAATAATTAAAAAAGATGAGCTTGAAAAGTGTTTGCGTTTTTTTAAAGCGCTTGCACAAGCAACAGACAAAGCATTAGCAGTAATTTAAAGGAATAAGTAATGAGTTTACAAACAAGAATAAAAAAATTAATTGATCAAATTTCGGTCGGAATGCATGAGCGTGAGGAGATAATCCCAGTTGCATTACTTGGCGCACTAATTGGGCAAAATACATTTTTATATGGCCCACCAGGTACAGCTAAAAGTTTGATATCGCGACGTATTGCTAAAGCATTTGATAACCCGCCTTATTTTGAATATTTAATGAACCGCTTTAGTACACCAGAAGAGGTGTTTGGGCCGGTATCGATTAAAGCGTTAAAAGAAGATCAATACACACGTAAAACTAAAAATTATTTGCCTAAAGCAGAGTTTGCGTTTTTAGATGAAATTTGGAAGTCGAGCCCTGCAATATTAAATAGTTTATTAACACTCATCAATGAGGGGGTTTATAAAAATGGCCAAGAACTTGAAAAAGCGCCCTTAAAGGCCTTAATTGCAGCATCAAACGAAACGCCTGAAGAAAACCAAGGTTTAGATGCGTTATACGATCGCTTTATTATCAGGTTAATGGTTGGTCCCATTGAAGTAAAAGAAAACTTTGAAAGGCTAATTAGTAGTAAGCCAGCTCATGCTGAAGTGCGAGTTACTGATGAGGTAGTAGTTAAAAATAATGAATGGGCTAGTTGGCTTAAAAAGATTGATACGGTTGAACTTTCAAAGGATACGTTAACAATTATTCATTTAATAAGAAAAGAGCTGTCGGATCAATTTTTAGAGCTTGGTGTTTATGTGTCAGACAGGCGATGGCAAAAAGCAGCTCAGTTGCTTAAAGCCTCGGCATTTTTTAATAATCGTAAACAAACTAACCACAGCGATGCTTTATTATTACGTTATTGCCTTTGGACTACCGAGAATAACCGCGAATATGTTGAGAGCATAGTAAATAATGCCATAGAAGAATCTGGCTTTTCACCAGAGTTAAGCTTAGCTGAGCTTGATAGAAAAAAAGATGCACTTGATAAAGAAATTACTAATGAAATTTTTCATGAAAAAGATGTGTACGAAACACATGATATTAATGGTAAAGAGCACTATCAAGCGAAGCAAACATTTTCTTACCGAGAGAATCACACCTACAGACGAGAAGTAAAAACAACAACACGTACTTTTTACATCCCTATGAATAAAATGAAGAGTAAAGACACCTTTAATCCTGTTGATGCGAATGGTAATGAGCTTGAAACTTATACATGTACGTTTGATGGTCAAGGTAGTTGCGAAGTTAAAATTACTGGATTAGAGGGACGATATAATTCTACAGCCCATGTAACACCAAAGATTCTATATAAAAAAGGACAAAAGAAACAAAACGTAAATAATCGCCTAATTAATGCTTTAAAAGCCGAAGTTAACGAGCTGACAAAAAGCTTGAGGACAACTTTAGAATTATGTGAGGCTAAGCAAGCAGAGTATGTAGCTTCTTTATACTCACCATTTGTGTCTGAACAATCATGTAATATAGCGCTAAATGGCATTAATCAGCAAATAAGTGATTTGAAGTTAAGAATTAAAGATTGCGACCGTTTAAAAGGGTTATGTAGTGCGTAAAGTTGATGAGTATGCCACCACGATGCTTGCTGAAATAAGTAACGATTACCAAGGCATATTTGAGCAAGCTCCAAACTTAGCATTACAAGTTGAAGATCGCCTTAAAAGTTGGGCTGATAAAGCGAACCGACACTGTTTGTTAGAGTTCCCTTATTACGATGCTCAAAATGAGTTGGATGTTTTTAAAAGTTTAAACTTCGATAGCTTAACTATTAGAAAATATGAACTTGCGTTAAATAAATACAAAGCTTTGTGTGCAAAAAGTAACGTTAATTTCAACAAAGACTTTTGGGATACAGATTTAGTTCACCTCAAAAATGAGGCTGTCGCGTCAAAAAGTAAGAACGTTAAAGCTGCTAGTGATTTAGCCACTTCTGCTAATTTATTGGCAAAGGAGTGGCAAAAGTTACTGTGTTCACTATATGAACAGTGGGAACTAGAGCAAATAACTTTATTGAGAGAAAAGTTTTTAAAAAGCTTAGCTAAAAAACTAAAGCTTATTGACGAAATGCTTACTTTATTATGTAAGCTAGGTCTTGAGCCAGGCATTTTACTTGACCTTTCAAGTGGTTCTTTAAAGCTAAATAATTTATCTAAAGTTAAAAGCTTAATGGAACGAATTCATAGTGATGAAGGAATTAAAAAGCTATTAGACTTGTTAGGTCGTATAAACCAGGTTAAAAAAAGTGAAAAAATAGAATCAGTTACTCATTCTTATATACAAAAATCATCCATAATTGATATTAATTCTAAAGAAGAAATAGTAGGTATTAAATTATCTAAAGATATTGAGCATGCTCTCCCTTCTGAATTAGCGCTATTAAGTGACGAGGACACATCAATTCTATTTGACCTTAAGTATGTGGAGTCATCCTTAATGTGCTTTGAAATGTCAGGGCAGCAATTTGTTGATGAGGAATTTGAAATAGAGGAGGAGTTGACAGTTGATGAAGATGAACAAAAAGGCCCTGTAATTATTTGCATTGATACCAGTGGTTCAATGCAAGGAACGCCTGAAACTGTTGCCAAAGCTGTTGCTTTAGTTATGTCATTAAAAGCGCAAGCTAAAAATAGAGATTGCTATATTATTAACTTTTCTACTTCGATTAATACCTTAGATCTATCCAAAGGATTTAGTTTAGAAAAGTTGACAGATTTTTTATCAATGTCGTTTTATGGTGGAACGGATGTAGGACCAGCTATTAGCCATGCAGTTAATTTAATGACAGAAAATACATACAACAAGGCTGATTTACTTATCGTTTCTGATTTTATAATGGATGGCCTTCCAACTTCGCAAACAGAGGCTATATCTGCTTTAAAGCTGAACGGAAATAAGTTCTTTTCTTTAGTGGTGGGTAACTGTTACCTAAGTAAACGTCTCAGAGAAGTATTTGATCAGGAATGGATATATAACCCTCATAATGGAAGTATTAATGAGCTGGTTGCTATTGAAAGCTGGATGGATTGAGTTTTGCTTCTTCATTTTATTTAACTATCCGAGGTTTTGACTTCTCCAAAAGTTAAACGTTTAAAGCGTTTTAAACTATAGTTTTATGTCACTAACGAAATTAAATACCCTAAAACTACGTCACGTTTTTTAGGCTAACATTAGATTCCTCTGCATCAAATACAAGGTAGCTTACGCGTATGAACTTACGAGTTTTAAAACACAATTTAGTAATATGTACAGTATTAGCAGGCGCCTCCCTCCCATCGTACGCTTCTTTTAGTGGGCTTACAGAGCAAGACGAATTTAATATTAAGCTAAGGTCAATTTACTTTGACCGCGATTACGATAACGACGCCAGCGACGACTCAACGTTTGCACAAGGCATAGAGCTCAATTATCAATCGGGCTATTTTAATGACTTAATTAGCATGGGTGTCTCTACTTATACGGTACTTAATTACAACTCAACCGGCAGCGCACAAAATAATATTTTACCCGCAGGGGATGAAAAAGGCGGCGTTGACGATAGTTTTTCTAAATTTGGTCAATATTTTATCGACGTTAAACTTGGCGACAATGGCCATGTAAAAATAGGCGGGCAAAAAACCAAAAGCATGTTGTTAAAAAGCTCAGGTAGCCGCGCAATTCCCAATACTTTTAGAGGCGTATTTGGTGACTACAAGTTTGGCAATACCAAATTGTATGGTTACGCCTACGATAAATGGAGCCGCCGCCACGATGACAAGTGGGAAGATTTTTCTACCGACCAGTCAGATAACGGCGCAATTAGTGTTATTTGGGGTGTGGGCGCAAGCTACAAAAAAGACGCGCTAAAAATAGACGCAGAATATTTAAACTCCCATGACTACTTATCAAAGCTTGGGCTTAAAGGCAGCTACGCTATTAAGCTCGATCAAAGTAAGTTAACCCTTTCAAGTGGCGTATTTACCTCACAAGACGATGGCGATTTATTTGTAACCGGCGCAGAGGGTGGTGATTTAGATGATGAAGATGCACTCGGTGCGGTTTCAGGCGTTACTAAAAGTGAAAACGATGGTTTTGCCTATTACCTAAATGCCAAATGGAAAAAAGATATTTGGACACTAGGCGCCGCATTTACCAAGGTGAACGATGCCTGGATTGAAGATAACTTTAGTGGCGATCACGGGACTAACCCGTTTCCCACGCGCTCATTAATTGGCGCCGATTTAACAAACCAAAATGAGGCAACCTGGCAGGCTCGCTTAGGCGTTGATCTAAAAGCAGTGGCACCGGGTTTAACCACAAAGTTCTATTACACCAGCGGCAGCGATGCAGAAAGCTCAAGTTTGGGTAAGGCAGGTGGCACAGCCGATGAAAAATATTGGGCCATTGATACACGCTACAAAGTCGCGGCTGTAAAAGGCTTAAGCCTACGTTGGTTATTTTTAGATTACTCCACAGATGAAACTGGCAGTGTTGATGGTGTTAAAGGAGACAGAGCAGATCATCGTGTATATGTAGATTACACCATCAAATTTTAAGAACTACACCTTATTAAAATTTCAAAAGTAGAGATAAAGTTACACTATTAAAAATGCGGCTAAGTTGTATTCGTTTAAGCCGCATTTAAAACTGCCCCTAAATTAATACTTTCTCTTTTTAGGAATTTTTAACTGGCTTTCAAATTCATCAGGAAAAAGCACCGTGCCGTCGTCCTCTTCAGTAGGGAACACCGCAATCAGTAAGTCGTCTTCTTCAAGGCCGGGTGTCCAGCGGCTAAACCAATCTTTAGTCGGAATGGCTTTTGGTGTACAGCCTTCCCATTCGCCCGTGGCCCAAGCTTGTGCAAAATCGCGGGTTGGCCACACTGGTACACAGTCGTCATCTTCGTTGGCAAGCATTACGCAGCCATCATCGTCGTTTAAAATCCATACTTGTTTGTACTGTTGTACGGTTTCAAACATAAAAGCGAGTCGTTTTTTTGCCCCTAGCCCTAAAATTACGGTTTGTTCTTCAGTCGCATTTGCAGTTGTCATAATTGGCTCACTCTTTATTGCTTCAAATTTGAATTTTACTGCTACAAGTATATCGAGTTATGTGACAGTGTGTTGAAAAATTATTATTTAACCTGAACTCTGGGTAATAAATCTATCTCTAGCAGCTATTTTAAGCGCTAACTGCGTGGAATTTACTGAAAATCTCTGGCTAGAGACAAAATAAGCTTAACTATCATCATGATAAAATATGTTAGTAAATCTCTTAACCAGAGTTCAGGTTATTTAATTTTGTAATTCAGATCTGTTTTGGTACTCCCTAAGTATATTTTGAGCGAGCATTCAAAATTGCCCTTGAATGTTGTTAAAAAGGCCGCATCTCATATGAATACTCTTAATGAAGGATTTAACAATGACCACAGATTTACTGGCCCCGTATAAATTAAACGACTCACTTGAACTTAAAAATCGCGTTTTTATGGCGCCTTTAACCCGTTGTATGGCTGATGATAATTTAGTACCTACGCAAGATATGGTCGAATATTATGCGCGCCGTGCCGATGCCGGTTTAATTATTAGCGAAGCCACTATTATTCGCCCAGATGCACAGGGCTACCCAAATACACCGGGGTTATTTACCAGCGAGCAAATTCAAGGTTGGAAAAAAGTAACCGACGCCGTGCACGCAAACGGCGGTAAAATGTTTGCACAGCTTTGGCATGTTGGCCGTGTTGCTCACCCTCACTTTTTTGACGGCGAAGTATTAGCGCCATCGGCAATTGGTGTTGAAGGCTCTGTACCACGTATGCGCGAGCTGACGTACATTACGCCAAAAGCGGCCACTAAAGAGGATATTAATTCACTGATAGCCGACTTTGCTAAAGCGGCCGAAAACGCCATTGAAGCAGGTTTTGATGGTGTAGAAATTCATGGCGCAAATGGTTATTTAATTGATCAGTTTTTACATTACGCTGCAAATGAGCGCACAGATGAATATGGCCAAACACCTGAAAATATGGCGCGTTTTGCAATAGAAGTGACCGATGCGGTTGTTAATGCAGTAGGTAATGAGCGTACGGCAATTAGGTTATCGCCAGGTGCTTATTTTAATATGGAAGAAGATAAGCGTGATAAAGCGGTATTTGATTATTTATTAGCGCAGCTAGATGACAAAAAACTGGCTTACATTCATGGCGGTATTTTTGATGACAGCACTCAATTTGACTCTTTAGAAGGTAAAACAACCTCGCAGTATTTGCGCGCTAACACTAAAACCAGCCTTGTAGGGGTAGGTAGCTATAGTTTTGATGATGCAAAACAAGCAATAAACAATGACCAGTTTGATTTAATTGCGATTGGTCGTCCATTTATTGCTAATCCAGATTACATTAGTAAAGTGGCTAATAATGAAGAGCTTGTTGCTTATAGTGACGAGATGTTAGCTAAACTATTCTAATTAATTAGGGCGTGTTGACCTTTGGCGTTTGAATTTGCAGCAGTATGTTTGGTTTTTAGGCAAGGCAGAGCCTATGAAGTGTGGTTACTCCCCATTAATAGGCGATAACGCAGCA
>Ga0208334_100267_pt1 | contig 22205 bp, 24 predicted proteins | sample DeeseametaMP0900_FD_184201 | JGI IMG/M metagenome (GOLD analysis project Ga0208334, IMG submission 184201) | Marine microbial communities from the Deep Indian Ocean - MP0900 (SPAdes) | ecosystem: Environmental > Aquatic > Marine > Oceanic | place: East of Durban, South Africa, South Indian Ocean...
CATTTGCCATACTTATTCCTATTGGCGTACCGCTTATTCAGGCGCTCGGTTTGCCACCTTCACTGGTGGTAGGCGCTATTTTAGGCGGCGGTATATTTGGCGATCACTGCTCCCCTATATCCGACACCAGCGCCGTATCGGCACTCGCTTCGGGGTGTGACTTACTCACCCACGTTAAAACGCAGCTACCGTATGCGTTATTTGGCGGCGCACTGACGTTTATAGCGTACTTAGTAACAAGCATAATAGTGTTATAAAATTTGCTCGTTTAAATACTCAAAAGCCTGCTTAATCGCAGGCTTTTTTGTTTTAAATATGCAGTTAAGTACCCGTATTTATATTTTTTAGGTTATTGTATAGCATGAGCTTTAAGCTTTTTAATAGCTATAAATTCTTACTTTTTAACTTATACAAGGCTGTAAACCCACACTATGTTTGTAATAGATAATATCATTCTTGTTAGTGCCATTTTAATTTTACTAGGGGTTATCTCGAGCAAGCTATCTGCGCGCGTTGGCTTACCCGTGCTGGTGCTATTTTTACTGGTGGGCATGCTTGCAGGTGAAGACGGTATTGCCGGCATATCATTCGATAACGCAGAGGCGGCTCATGCTCTGGGCACCCTAGCACTGGCTATTATTCTATTCGATGGTGGGCTACAAACGCCAACCAGTTCAATTAAACAAGTGTGGAAACCTGCTTCGGCTTTAGCAACGGTCGGGGTGCTTTTAACGGCTGTAATTACCGGCCTTGTCGCCACTTATATTTTAGACTTACCCGTATTACAAGGCGTTTTGCTGGGCGCTATTGTGGGCTCTACAGATGCCGCTGCCGTATTTGCACTTTTACGTAGCGCCGGTATTCACTTAAATAAAAAGCTTAAATCAACCCTTGAAATAGAAAGTGCCTCGAACGACCCAATGGCTATTTTTTTAACGGTTGGTTTGCTCGAAATGCTAGTGAACGACATGCCAATAGGGCTGGGTTTACTGCAGTTATTTGCCCAGCAAATGGGCGTAGGCGCCGTTTGTGGGTTTTTAATTGGTAAGGTGTCGGTGTGGTTTATTAATCGAATAAAATTAAATGCATCAGGTTTGTATTTAGTAATGGTAACCGCATTTGGGCTGCTTTCTTTTGGCCTTTCTGCAACGCTTGGCGGCAGTGGCTTTTTAGCTGTATTTATAACCGGCGTTATTTTAGGTAACAGTAAATTTGTATATAAACGCGGCATTTTTCTTTTTCATGACGGTTTAGCTTGGCTTGGGCAAATAACCATGTTTGTTGTGTTAGGGCTTTTAATTAACCCCTCGTCGTTGGTTGATGTATGGCTAGAAGGGTTACTGATTGCACTGGCACTTATTTTTGTTGCTCGCCCACTAGCGGTAGCGCCAATTTTGAAATTATTTGGCTTTAATAATCGCGAAACTTTATTTGTATCTTGGGTGGGGCTAAGAGGCTCAGTCCCGATTATTTTAGCTATATTCCCACTGTTGTTTGGCCTTTCTGGGGCGGAGCTTATTTTTAATGTGGTTTTTTTCGTGGTGTTAATCTCGGCCACGTTGCAAGGCTCAACTATGCCTTGGATGGCTAAAAAGTTAAGTTTAATAGAACCGCCACCCGATTTAGCAGCTGCAACGCTCGAAATTACCGCCTTAAACGATATTGATATAGAAATTGTAGAGTACACGTTAAGTGATGTTTCTCGCGTTTCTGGGCGCAGTTTGTCTCATGCTGCACTGCCAGAAAGTGTAGTTGTAGCCATGATCACACGAGGGCCATCAATCATACCGCCACGCGGCTCAACTAAACTAAAACCAAACGATCATTTATTTGTTGTTTTAAAACCCGCTAACAGACCTTTTGTTGATTTAGTTTTTACAGCAACCGATAAAACAAACCACCAAGACAGTCACTTAGCGCGCAACGAACTTAAAGTGAAAGGGGTTACGCTAGTAGGCGATATATTTTACTCATACCACATGAAAATAGACGCCCCAGAGGGCATAAGCTTGGAAGAAGTGATCAACCAAAAGCTCTCAGGAGAAATCAGTAAAGGCTCAATTGTGGTTATTGGTAATGTTCAACTACGCGTTATAACAATGGTACATACACGTATAGTGACCATCGGCTTAAAGTACTTACACAATCCAGAACAACGACTTTTAAAGCAGTAACCTTTAACTATAATGCACAAGATATTAGCGACGTAGGTTGGGTTGAGTGACACGAAACCCAACGTATCACCGATGCAATGAGCAAACCCAAGCTAATTATATGTAGTGTTTATTGTAGGCGCATAGCTTGCTGATACACCGGGTGTTAGCCTGAGTTTAATTACAAAATACATAAAAGCCTGCTTAATAGCAGGTTTTATAAAGCATTGAATGTGGATTTTACTTATTAAATGAGTAATCAACGCGTGCAAAAGGCCATTCGTTTTTAATCCATGCTTTAACGCTCGTTTTTAATTCGGTAAAAAGTGGTGTAGCAATATGCTCTTTAGCGACCCAACTAAACACGGTGGCGTCAAACTTATCACTAGCGGCACCTGAAATGTAAATGCAGCCAATCACTTTCGTTTTATTGTTATTCATTACATGGAAGGTAAAAGATTCTTTATTATCAAATGCGATTAAATCATTTTCTAATGTTTGTGTGTTTTCATCCAAAGTAAAGTCATCAGCAGGCCATGTTGTGCCTAAGCTATTTTGAATAAACTCGCGAGCAGACATAAGCGCTTTGTAATCAAGAACTGTGTATTTAGGGTTTACCTTAACTAAGGTAAAGTTTTCAAAGCGCTTTTCAACCGGTACTACAAATACGTTATTCACTAAAGCCTCAGCCTGCACAAACGAGCAGCAAAATGTATAAATAGTAAAAACGAGTAAAAGTAGCTTTTTCATATTTTTTCTTAAATTTAAACTAAAAGTTAAATAAAATTATATTCGTACAACTCATAAATCCAAAGAGCTAAAATAATGTATTTTCAGGAGTGAATATATTTGCTGTCAATAAAAACCAAAATGAGACTGACTGCTTTCTAACTTTTATAGGGCGCTACTCGAGGCTTGAAATAATGATGAGGAATAAAGTTAGCTATGTAGTAATTTTTCCTCTGTGCAGCGCGAAGCGCCTCTGTGTTCTCGGTGGTAATATATATCTAAATTACCACTACCACCAACCTTAACTGAGCTAAACCACCTAAGCCCCACACTGCCTAACTCCAACTCCCGCATGTTTAAGCGCTACAATCTGCCCTTTACCGTTATGCGCCATAGCCAGCATATCACCCGTATTTAGACCACTTTCTACCGCATGTTTACCCTTTAAATCACTGAGCAGTGACTGCTTAATTTGCACTAGTACCTCGTCATTACAGCTGGCTATGTACCAGTCGTTATCAACCTTTACGAGCGTGCCGTACTCTATGTGGCGTTGTTGGTGTAAGCGCAAGTTATTAGCGTGCTGAGTATCGAGTGCGTGTTTTTGCTCGGTAATGGCGCTTGTGTAACTGCCCGATGGGTTTATTTCGTGGGTTTTAATAATTGAGTAGTCGTGAATATCGATAGTGTTAAGTACGGTTTTAGGTGCGTGGTTAATGCCCTCGTTACTATCAAACACAATAAAGGCGAATACGCCCAGTGCGCAGGCAAGGCTGGTTAACTGTAGCGTAAAACTAAGCCTTGAGGGCTTTTTATGGCTGGCATTATTAAGTAACGCTTTTTTTTGGGAAGCGCTGAGTGTAGTGCGTGCTTTTCGCTCTTTGTAGTGTTGAGTGAGCTTTTGATCAAACTGCTCATCAGGCTTGTTCATTGTTTGCTCCTAATAAACGTTTAAGGTTTTGCTTGGCATAGCGCAGCCTTGTTTTTACGCTCTCATGGTTGCTTTGCGTTATAAGCTCTATGTCGGCGAGGCTAAAGCCTTCTTGTTGTAAGGTAATGGCTTCGCGCTGTACAAAGCTCAGTTGCTTGAGTGCGCTATCGAACGCTTGGTAATTTATATTGCTAATACTATTGTTATTACCTTGCTCATTTTGCTGCGCGGGTAGGTGGGTGTTTTCGTCAAGCTCTACAAAGCGTTGCTGTTTGCGGTATTCGTCTACTAATGTGTTGCGCGCGAGTTTAAATAACCACGCTTTTGGCGTGGTTTGCGCTTGGTAAAGGTGGCGTTTTTCGATTACTTTTAGCCAGGTTTGTTGGCTTACGTCGTATGCTAAATGCGTATTAGATTGCGTCACCAGGTAGTGGTATAAGTCGTTACTGTATAAGGCAATAAGCTGCTCTAAGTGGCGGTTTTCGCCACTTTTTGCGTAACTTGCCATGCAATCCTTGCTTGGCGTTTCAAATAACCATGACTTAATACTGAGTAGCATAGGTGTTTAGTCCGTTAAATAGAGTTATCTAATTTAAAATCGAGCTGTACGGTTTGATCTGTTTGTAATTGTGCCACACCTTCTATTACTTTGGGGCGATATTTCCAGCGTTTTATGGCTCTTATTGCTTCGCGGTCAAAGGTGCGTTTGGGCTCGGCGTTTATTACCACTGGGTTTATTACTTCGCCGGTGGGCGAAATACTAAAGCTCAGTTGTACCCAGCCTTCTATGCCATTGCGCGCGGCAGATGTTGGGTATTTTGGATTTATGCGCACTATGGGTGTTGCATCGCCTGTTGGGCGGTTAATAGTGCTATTTATATCATCTCCAAAATCATCAATAGTGATAGGCGTTAATTCGTTAATCGCTATTACAGGGTCGTTTGAGGTATCTATTGGTGGTGCTTTAGGCGGTGTTTTTGGCACAGGCGGTGGTGGCTGTATTTTTTGTATATGCCTTACTTGTGAATCCTCTGGTGCCTGAAAAATCTCTACAATAATATCGTCGCCGAGTTTTATAGGTGCGCGCTGCTCGCCACTAATTAAGTATTGCATAAATGCAAAGGCGGCAAAGGTCATTACTGCGCCGCCAATAACGGCGGTTGATGTTTTAATAAATGCTGAATTATTGGGTATTTCAAGTGTGTGCATAAGCCGCTCCGAGTAAACTTATTGGGTTGTTTAAAAGCTATAACGGGGGGCAAATCAAAAAGGGGTTAAATAATTTTATAAAAATTGCGGGGTTTAGTTACAATAGCGTTCGCTATATTTTTACTTATTAATTTTTTAGGCTGTTATGCAACTCATACAAATAGATAAAGCACGTTACCGCAAACATTTAAATAGGGTAATTGCTGGGTGTGCGGCGGGTTTAGCTGTTGGTAGCTTGGCTATATCGCAAACGTTAATTGCGTTGTTTCCTGATGAAAGCGGGAGCCATTTTCATTGGAATTTAACCGGTGTTGTTATAACAAGTTTGGCCATTGGCTGGCTGTTAAATAAATACCGTACCCATAGTTTTATGACCGAAGTGGTATATGTGTGGGAGCTTAAACAAGCGCTTAATAAAATAACCCGCAAAATGCCAAAGCTAAAAGCGGCAGGGCGCGAGGGTAATGCCGATGCATTGTTAGCGATTCATTATAGTTATGCGGGCTCACGGCTTTTATGGCAGCTTGACGATAACACCATTACTATGGATGAGTTAGCTATAAAACAAGCGGAGCTTGATAGTGTGGCGGCCAAGTATAACCTGACTTTAAATGCCGATGACTATAACGAGGCTATATTAAAACAGTTTTAAAGCCTAGGTGGTTAAATTAGCCAAAGGAGCCTTAATGAAAAAAGTACTGATAGTGTGTTTAGGTAATATTTGCCGCTCGCCCACAGCAGAGGCAGTGTTAAAAGCGCGTGCTAAAAAATTAGGCGTTGAGGTAAAAGTCGACTCGGCAGGGACTATTGGCTACCACGAAGGTAAAACGCCAGATAGCCGCTCAATGGCTGCAGGCGAAAAACGCGGTTATAGCTTTAAAGGTATATTTTCGCGCCCAGTTCGCAGCAGCGATTTTACTGAGTTTGATTTAATTTTAGCGGCAGACACACAAAACTTAGCTGACTTAAAAGCGCAATGCCCCACCCATTTACATTACAAGCTGGCATTGTTTTTAGAATACGGCGAGCAAAGCCAAAGCGCCATACCCGACCCATACTACGGCGGCGATGATGGCTTTGAAAATGTGCTCGATTTAATTGAAGCCGCAAGCGATAAAATACTCGCAAAGCTTTGAATAAAACTACCTGAACAAAAAGACGCTATAATACCTTGCGTGTTATCTGGCTATTTTAAAGTCGAGCTGTACTTGCGTACTTGCAACAACGGGTTGGCCGTCTTCAAATTTTGGTGCATAACGCCACTTTTTAAGTGCTGTAAGTGCCGACCTTTCAAACTCTTTACCCCCTTGTGAGCTAACTACCTCTGGGTTTTTAACAAAGCCTGCGGTATCTACGTCAAATTCAACAACGACAATACCATCTCGCATTTGGCGTGCTTTGTTTTGTGGGTACTCAGGGTTTTTGCGGTATATAGGTGTTTGCTCTTGTGTTTTTTTCCACGGCACCATTTTAGCAATTGCTAAACAATGCTTAGTGGCTTGTTCGCTTTGGCCTGTTTTTTCGTAAAGGTTAACAAGCTTTGAGTGTGCAGTAAGCTCAGCGCTGTGATCAAAGCTTAAGTTGTTATCAAATACCGATACAACATGGTTTAGTCGTTCAATAGCTTCATTGTATTTTTTCTTACCTTGAGCAAACGACGCCATTAAAAAGTCGGCTTTAATGCGCTCTACGGTGTTGTCGTCTAGGTTATTACGGTAGTAGTCATCGGCTTGGTTAAGCAGTGTTTTAGCTTTATGGTATTTTTTATGAGCAAATTTTTTGGCTAGCAGCGAGGCTGCTTCAAACTGCATGTCGGCAACAAATTTAGGGTTGTTTTGTGTTTTAGCTATTTCAATTATACGGTCGTAATCGTTATCGGCTTGATAGGCCGAGCTGGTGTTTTCAGCCTTGCCTATTAGGGCATCGATAGTTTCTATTGCATTTTTACCGTGGTTATTTGCCAGTATTGTATAGGCTTGCGAGTAAAGTTCGAAGCGTTGCTCTGATACATTTTTTTGTCGTTGATAGAGCGCGGCGCTGTAATTGCTTTGGCGTAATTAATAGCAAGGCTTGCGGTGTTATCACTTTTATCACCATAAAGCGCAAGGCCTGTAGTATAGGCATGTTTAGCTGCTTGCTCTATGTTTTCGTCTTTTTTAACAGCCGTTAAATAACTTTGGTATGCATCAGAAAAGGCGGCTTTATCATCGCTTACTTGGCTTGCATTGGCCTGGCTTGCAAAAGCCGTAAAGGTTAATCCGATAACTAAGGCGAGGTGTTGTGCTTTCATAATAATCCCTATTAGTGTTCAATCTAGAAACAAAATACCACAGGTGATAATAGTTTTCATTACTCTTTGTGTGGGCGTTTGCTTATAAAACTAACTAATTACCTAATACCCATGTGCACTAAGCTGTAACTAACTTTCGTCATTAAACTGTACTAATAGTGCCTGCTGAGATAACTAGGTAACACCGTTTTAGCTTTTTTATAGGTGCGGTGTATTAACTTAATGTATAAGCAGCGTGGTAAAAGTAATAAAATTAAAATAGCAAATGCGTACAAGTTTGTCATTGTTTTGGGGAAATAGCCCTAGGTAGTGGGAGTTTATTGCATATTAAGATTGAAAATAGCCTGTGTAATCGCCATATATTTGCCATAAACCTAGTGTACTACGATCTAACTTTAAACATTTGTGATATTATCACCTTATGGTGTCGTAGTTATTTAATTATTTGGATTTGTCGTGGCGCAAGTAAGAGCAAGAGCCCAGCTTAATGTTGGCAAAAATAGTGATATTCCCGCAGAAATAGTGTCTTTTAGTGGCTTAAAAGACGGCCAAGAACACGTTGCGTTTGTATTTAACAATGCTGATGTAAATCAAAATGTGCCGCTTATTCGCATGCACTCTGAGTGTTTAACCGGTGATGTGTTTCATTCATCGCGCTGCGATTGTGGCGAGCAGTTAAATGAGTGTATTGAAATGATGCACGAGCAAGGCGGGGTGTTATTGTATTTACGCCAAGAGGGCCGAGGTATTGGTTTATATAATAAAATTGATGCTTACGTGCTGCAATCTCAAGGTATGAACACTTACGAGGCTAATAACCACTTAGGCTTTGCTGACGACTTGCGTGATTTTTCGGACGCGGTATTAATGCTCAACGCACTTAATTTAAGCCACGTTAAATTAATGACCAATAACCCTAAAAAGCTTAATGCATTAAAAGATGCCGGCATTGAAGTAGACACCGTTATTGGTACCCATGCGCATATTAAAGCAGGCCTTACAGGTAACAAAGCTTACCTAGAAACCAAAATAAAACACGGCGCACATATGTTAGATATTAAAAAAATTAAAAAACCTTAACTATTTAATCATGTAGTGTCTGTTAATCCCCCCTCACGCCAAGTTATACTTGGCGTGTTTTGTTTAATTTAAGAGCCAGTATGTCTAACGAATTACGAATTTTTAAAGCCGATGCCGGGCTAAAGTGGTTTAAAGCCGGTTGGCATATTTTTAAAAACCAGCCATTTACCTTTGTAGTTATGCACTTATTAATAGGCATAGTGGGCATACTGTCGTTATTTTTACCTTTGCTGCAAGTTGTTGCGGCACTTGCCACGCCTTTTTTAACCGCCGGTTTTTACCAAGCGGTGCTTAGCAAGCAGCAGGGCGGTAAAATTATGCTGGCCGACATACTCAAACCCTTTAGCGCAAAAGGTAACCGTTTAGGGCTACTACGTTTAGCGCTTTACCAAATGGGGGCGGGTATTTTAATGGCCTTATTGGCTAATGGCCTATTTGCTGATGCGGTGGCTATTATGAGCCAAGAGGGGCTTGATCCTAACATTGCGCTTGAGCAAACCTTAAATAGTATTTCGGGCGCCAGTGTGGTGCTATTTTTAGTGGCAATGGCGGTGTATTTAATGGCGTTTGCTTACGCGGTACCGCTTATTTATTTTAGTAAAGAAAAACGCATTTTAACGGCGCTTAAAAATTCGCTATTGGTTTTTTATCATAACCTGTTCGCATTGAGTGTTTTTGGCATTATTTGTGTGTTATTTATGGCGCTTTCTATGTTCTTATCGTTCTTACCGCTGTTGATTTTAATGCCAATTTGCTACATTAGTTTCTTTGTATCTTATCAGGCTATTTTTATGCCAGTTGTACCGCCAAGTGACGATAGCAATGTTAAACCACTTAGCAGTGAACAAAGCGGGCGCTTTGACGCTTAATGGATGATAAGTTAAAACAAAAGCTTAAAAACTATGTACTGTGGTTACTTGGGCGCCAAGAGTATTCGCGCCGCGAGTTAACCTTTAAGCTTCAGCAAAAAGAAGCCAGCGACGAGTTTATTGAAACCCTGCTTAATTGGTGCGAAGAGCACAATTTTATTAACGAGCAACGCTATTGCGAAGGGTTTGTCAGAAAACACATTTTTAAAGGCCATGGCTTAAAGCGCATTCAAAGCGAAGCCATAGGCAAAGGGATTGACCGTTCACTACTTGAAAGAGTGGTTGAAGAGCTTGAAATAGACTGGTTTGAGCTTGCGCAGGAAGCGTACAACAAAAAGTATTCAACTACACCGGCCAACCTCGAGTACAAAGATAAAGCTAAGCGCGTGCGCTACTTAATGTACCGAGGATTTAGCTACGAACAAATTGATTTTGCAATGCAAGCACAGTAAATACAGGTGAGATTTTCACATGCAGCACATGACTACGGCACAACTTAGGCAACAGTTTTTAGACTTTTTTGCCAGCAAACAGCACCAAATTGTCCAATCGGCTTCACTTATTCCGGGTAACGATGCCACGTTGTTATTTAACAATGCCGGCATGGTTCCTTTTAAGGATGTGTTTTTAGGCGCCGAAACTCGCCCTTACACGCGTGCTACAAGTGCACAGCGTTGTGTGCGTGCTGGTGGTAAACATAACGATTTAGAAAACGTAGGTTACACAGCGCGTCATCATACATTTTTTGAAATGCTAGGTAACTTTAGTTTTGGCGATTACTTTAAACAAGACGCTATTAAGTTTGCGTGGGAGTTTTTAACTGAGGTTGTTAAATTACCACAAGAAAAACTACTTGTTACTATTTACCACGACGATGAAGATGCATTTGGCTTTTGGCACAATGATATTGGCCTAAGCGAAGATCGTATTATTCGTATTGCTACCTCAGATAACTTTTGGTCAATGGGCGATACTGGCCCGTGTGGCCCGTGTTCTGAAATATTTTACGATCACGGTGAGCACATTTGGGGTGGTCCTCCGGGCTCGCCTGAAGAAGATGGCGACCGCTTTATCGAAATTTGGAACCTTGTATTTATGCAGTACAACCGTCAAAGCGACGGTACTATGGAGCCGCTGCCTAAACAATCTGTTGATACAGGTATGGGCCTTGAGCGTATTGCTGCTATTTTACAAGGCGTGCATTCAAACTACGAAATCGACTTGTTCCAAGGCTTAATTGCAGCTGCGGCAAGTGTAACTAACGCACAAGATTTAAACGATAAGTCGCTACGCGTTGTTGCGGATCATATTCGTTCGTGTGCGTTTTTAATTTCTGATGGTGTTATGCCATCAAACGAAGGCCGTGGTTATGTATTGCGTCGTATTATTCGTCGTGCAGTGCGCCATGGTAACAAGCTTGGTGCACAAGGTGCGTTTTTCTATAAACTGGTTGCAGCGCTTATTGAACAAATGGGCCAAGCCTACCCAGAGCTTGCAAAGCAGCAAGAAATTATCGAAAAAGTACTGCGTATTGAAGAAGAACAATTTGGTAAAACCCTTGAGCGTGGCTTAGCTATTTTAGAAGAAAGCCTAAGCGAGCTTAAAGGCGATGTTATTCCTGGTGATTTAGTATTTAAATTATACGACACCTATGGTTTCCCTGCTGATTTAACGGCCGATGTAGCCCGTGAGCGCCAAATGACAATAGACCATGCAGGCTTTGAAGAGTGCATGGCTGTACAGCGTAAAACAGCGCAGCAAGCTGGTAAATTTGGTGCCGATTACAACGAGCAATTAAAGTCAGAAAAACACACTGAGTTTAAAGGCTACGACAGCACACATCATAGCGCTACAGTAGTAGAAGTGTTTGCAAATGGTGAGTCGGTTTCTATTTTAGAAGACGGCCAACAAGGCATTGTGGTACTTAACCATACGCCATTTTATGCAGAATCTGGTGGCCAAACAGGCGATACCGGTACCATTACTGTTGCAGGTGGCGAGTTTACAGTGACTAACACTACCAAGCTGGGTAATGCGTTTGCACACCACGGTAGCGTACAAGGGCGCATTGCGGTTAACGATAAAGTAGATGCCACTATTGATGATGCACGCCGTGAACGCATTAAGAAAAATCACACAGCTACGCATATTTTACACGAAGCTCTGCGCCAATTATTAGGTGAACACGTAAGCCAAAAAGGCTCGCTGGTTGAGCCTGAACGTTTACGTTTTGACTTCTCACACTTTGAAGCGGTTACTAAAGACGAACTACGTGAAATTGAGCGTGTAGTTAACGATGAAATTCGTCGTAACTTTGCCCTAAACACTGAGCTTATGGCGATTGATGACGCTAAAGCAAAAGGGGCAATGGCGCTGTTTGGCGAAAAGTACGACGATGAAGTACGCGTAGTAACCATTGGCGATTACTCAATTGAACTGTGTGGCGGTACGCACGTAGAGCGCGCGGGTGATATTGGCTTATTTAAAATTGTATCTGAAAGCGGTATTGCTGCAGGCGTACGCCGTATTGAAGCAGTAACAGGCGCAGATGCAGTGGCGTATGTAAGCGAGCAAGAAAAACAGCTAAACGATGTAGCAGCGCTGGTAAAAGGTGATAGCGCATCGGTACTTGAAAAAGTAACTGCGCTTCTTGAAAAGTCTAAAGGCCTTGAAAAGCAAATTGCACAGCTTAACGATAAACTAGCCAGTGCAGCGGGCGCGTCTTTACTTGATTCGATTGTTGAAATTAATGGCGTTAAGCTACTAGTGGCAAACGTTGAAGGAACTGAATCTAAAGCGCTTCGTGGTATGGTTGACGATCTTAAAAACAAGATTGGCTCAGGTGTTATTGCACTGGGTGTTGCCAGCGGCGAAAAAGTAAGCCTAATTGCCGGTGTAACGAAAGATTTAACCGGTAAAGTTAAAGCCGGTGAGCTTGTAAACCACATGGCAGGCCAAGTAGGCGGTAAAGGGGGCGGACGTCCTGATATGGCACAAGCGGGTGGTTCACAGCCTGAAAACCTAAACGCCGCGCTTGAAAGCGTGACTGCCTGGGTAAGTGAGAAAGTTTAAGCTTACGTGGCACTTATTGTCCAAAAGTTTGGCGGCACTTCGGTTGGCTCTATTGAGCGAATAGAAGCGGTCGCCGACCTTGTTGTTAAAACTAAGCAGCAAGGTCATCAAGTGGTTGTGGTTCTTTCGGCCATGTCGGGAGAAACCAACCGCTTAATTAACCTCGCCAAGCAAATAGATACTCGCCCGAGTAGCCGAGAATTAGACGTACTTATTAGCACTGGAGAACAGGTTTCTGTTTCGCTCCTTGCTATGGCTATTATAAAACGTGGCCATTCGGCTGTAAGCCTACTAGCCGATCAGGTTAATATTCAAACCGATAACATGTTTGGTAAAGCCCGTATTGAAGAGGTTGCTGCGACGCGTTTAAAGCATGAGCTTGAGCATAATCGGGTTGCGATTATTGCCGGTTTTCAGGGGCGCGATGTAGAGGGCAATATTACAACCCTTGGACGTGGCGGCACCGATACCTCTGCGGTAGAGATAGCCGCGGCAATAAAAGCCGATGAATGTCAGATCTATACCGACGTTGATGGCGTATACACTACTGATCCTCGTGTAGAACCAAACGCACAGCGAATGCGCCATGTAACGTTTGCCGAAATGCTTGAGCTGGCAAGCTTAGGCGCAAAAGTATTGCATATTCGTGCTGTTGAGTCGGCTGGTAATCATAAAATGCCGCTAAGGGTGCTTTCGAGTTTTGAGCCCGATGAAGGAACGCTAATAAGTTTTGAGGAGAGCGATATGCCAACTAAGGTTGTGTCGGGGATTGCGTTTAATCGTGACGAATGCTTGATAAAGGTACATGGCGTACCATACTGTGTTCATTCTCTTACAAAAATTTTGAAACTTTTTGCAGAAAATGGCATCGAAATAGATATGATTAGTCAAGTTAATCATAACTTTGAAAAAATAGACTATGCTTTTACTGTGCATTCAAATGACTATTTGCAAGCACACGATTTACTAACTCAACAACAGGTAAATCTGCAGGCTGATAGCATTTCTAGTGATACAACAGTTGCAAAAGTGTCGGCTGTTGGCATAGGAATGAAGTCTCACAGTGGTGTAGCGCATCAATTTTTTGATGCATTGGCGCAAGAAGGCATACACATAGTTTTAGTATCGACGTCTGAAATCAAGGTATCGGTTTTAATTGACGAGAAGTATTTAGAACTAGCAGTAAGAGCGTTACACTCAGAATTTTTAACAGAAAATGGATAGTTTGGGAGTTTTTACTTACTTTTCAATCAATTTTTCATTAAAATGATCAAGCGGAATCTTATAATTTATTGGAACATGGGAGCAAGAGAATGCTAATACTAACTCGTAGAGTAGGTGAAACCCTAATGATTGGTGACGAAGTAACTGTTACTGTATTAGGTGTTAAAGGAAATCAAGTTCGAATTGGTGTTAACGCACCTAAAGACGTTTCAGTGCATCGTGAAGAGATTTACATGCGTATACAAGCTGAAAAGTCTAACCCTAATCCGGGCAATGCTTAATCAACACGTATACCTAGCTGAGTAATGCACTTAGCTATACCAAAAGCCACTCATTGAGTGGCTTTTTTGTTTATAAAATCGCGCATTTCATCGGTTAATACACTGCTAGAAATATATTGCATACCCTTATTATGGTGCACTAAGTAGCCGCGGTTAGTTTTAATAATATGGGTTATTTCTGCCCACTTAAATGTATGGCTTTTATAGTGGTTTTCGGTGCTAATAGCGTCATCAGTAAACGAAAGAGTAACCGTTGAGCCCGAAGCACGACTAAACATTTGGCGCGTAACCCACCAAGGCCTGCGGTAATAAAAGGCAACGCATTCTAATACACCTAGCATTATTAAAAATGTACCTAGGTAATGATCGTCCATAGCGTAAATACTAATTAAACCTAAGCACAGCAGTAATGCCAGCAAAAAATACTTTGGCTTGGCTGCTTTACTATAAGAGTGGGACTCGTCAAAACATTCGTAGTAGTAGGGTTTATCGAGTGTGTAAGTGGTGGTCAGTGCCATAATTGCTAATAAGTAATAGTTTTCGCTATTTTAACAAGCTAGCGTAAAAATCACACCCGTTAATGTAGGCTATGCATTATAAGAGTTAGAAGCCGCTTTTTATTAGCGCACAAAAAAACGGCTTATTAAAAGCCGTTTTTTACGTTACCAAACAGATTAACAGTTAGTTTCTTCTGCGTTAACGCCTTCTTTTACATTTTCACATGCATCTTCAACAGAGTTTTGCACGTCAGTTACTGCTTCATCAATACGCTCACCTGCTTCTTCTGCGTGGTTGTCTTCACAACCCATCATAAAGAAACCTGCAAATACGGCGATTAGTGCTGCTTTTAAAGTTGTTGAGTTCATAATGTAATTCCTTGTATATGTTGATTGTTTAGTGTTTTAAGTATGTTAGTAGCTACCTGGGCGATTTACCGCGCAGCGCACCTGAAACTAAAGAAATCACTAAAAGTACTAAAAAGATAAAGAATATAATTTTTGCTATACCAGCTGCGGCACCTGCGATACCACCAAAACCTAACACTGCAGCGATTAAAGCAATAACTAAAAATGTAATTGTCCAGCGTAACATTGTTTTCTCCTTGGTTATCAAATTCGTTCGAAAGTAATAATGCCAGTTGCGTGCCAGAGTTTAATTTTATTAATTTTCAATATGTTATGGTTTTTTGAGCGAGGATTGTAAATTTAGGATTGGTAAGTTTTACGTTTAACGATGTAACTTATTCACACTATTGTAAAGAGAGTAAAAAATAAATATTTTTTACGCGCTGCTTAACTAATCTTGGTAAGACCAATTTACATTTTAGCCCAAGCTGATTTTTTACCTGCCGTTTAACTTACTATTTTTTATAGTTTTTAAGTTTTTTTGGGTTTAACCATATAACCTTTGCCTATAACGGTTATTTTTATCATCTATATCTAAGCTAATTTAACCCTGTATTAGCTATGTTAACTATTGTGACTGTATGTTAGTTTAATTTTAATTGGTTTTACCAATTGACAGGTGGTGGACAAAGTTAAAAGTTTTGTTATCATTCGGTGAATAATTATTTAAGTAAAGCGGTTTTTTATATCGCTATATAGTGCAGGGGGAGAAAAATGGATATAGGAGCTGTACTCACAACCGCAGGTAGCTTGATGCTTACGGGCATGGTGGGCGTGTTTGTATTTCTTTCAATATTGATTGGTGCTGTGTCACTCATGTCTAACTTGGTTGCTCGTTTTGACGAGGCTGAAGTTGCAATACCGGTTAAATCACCATCTTTAAAATCTCAAGGTGTGCCAAACGAGCACATCGCTGCTATTAGTGCTGCCATTGCTCAGTACAAATCAAATAATAAATAAGAGGCACACATGGCTAAATTAAAATTAACAGAACTTGTTTTACGCGATGCTCATCAGTCTTTACTTGCAACCCGTATGCGCTTAGATGACATGCTCCCTATTGCTAGCAAACTTGATGATGCCGGTTATTGGTCTATTGAGTCGTGGGGCGGCGCTACGTTTGACTCGTGTATTCGTTATTTAGGTGAAGATCCGTGGGAGCGTATTCGTGCCCTTAAAAAAGCAATGCCGAATACTAAACAGCAAATGCTATTACGTGGGCAAAATTTATTGGGTTACCGCCACTATGCCGATGACGTGGTAGAAAAGTTTGTTGAGCGTGCCCACAAAAATGGTGTAGATGTATTTCGTATTTTTGACGCCATGAACGATGTACGTAACTTAGAAACGGCAATTAAAGCGGCTGTAAAAGTAGGTGCCCACGCGCAAGGTACTATTTCTTATACTGTAAGCCCAGTGCATACCCTTGATATGTGGTTAACCCTTGCAAAACAGCTAGAGGATTTAGGTTGTCACTCTATTTGTATTAAAGACATGGCAGGCTTATTAAAACCATACGATGCAGAGCAACTTATTAAAGGGCTAAAAGAAACCGTTTCTATCCCTATTGCTATGCAGTGCCATGCAACCACAGGTTTAAGTACAGCTACGTATCAAAAAGCCATTGATGCAGGCATTGATATGCTTGATACCGCAATTTCTTCAATGAGTATGACTTACGGTCATTCAGCTACAGAAACCATTGTAGCAATTGTTGAAGGAACGCCCCGCGATACCGAATTAGATTTAAACCAGCTAGAAGAAATAGCGGCTTACTTTAGAGATGTACGTAAAAAGTACGCTGCCTTTGAGGGGAGCCTTAAAGGTGTTGATGGCCGTATTTTACTCGCGCAAGTGCCTGGTGGCATGTTAACCAACATGGAAAACCAACTTAAAGAGCAAGGCGCAGCAGATAAGCTAAATGAAGTATTACTTGAGATCCCACGCGTGCGTGAAGATTTAGGTTTTATTCCGCTAGTTACTCCAACATCGCAAATTGTAGGCACACAAGCAGTACTAAATGTGCTTACGGGTGAGCGTTATAAAACAATTACCAAAGAAACCGCCGGTGTTTTAAAAGGCGAGTATGGTTTAACACCTGCACCTATGAACAAAGAGCTGCAAGAGCGAGTGCTTGATGGCAGCGAGGTTATTACGTGTCGCCCTGCAGATAATATAGCCCCAGAGCTTGCATCGCTTGAAGCAGAGCTGCAAAAAGAAGCGCAAGAACAAGGTTTAACACTTGCTGATGAGCAAATAGATGATGTGCTTACCTATGCATTATTCCCACAGGTTGGCCTTAAATTTATTAAAAACCGTAACAACCCAGATGCCTTTGAAGCAGTGCCAAGTGCTGATGATGCAAACGCTAAGCCTGCAGCAAAACCTGCAAGCAACAAAGGTGTTAGCGCTGAGCAATACAGCGTTAAAGTTGACGGTAAAGTTTACGATGTAGTGGTTGCGCAAGGTGGCGAGCTTAAAGAGGTAACGCTAAAAGATTCAGAGCACTTACCACAATCAGCATCGGTTGCATCAGGTGAAACACTGAATGCGCCACTGGCAGGTAATATTTTTAAAGTAAAAGTAAAAGCAGGCCAAGCCGTAAACGAAGGCGATGTGGTTGTTATTATGGAAGCGATGAAAATGGAAACCGAGGTTCGTGCAATGCACTCAGGTACTGTGGCTGAGGTCTTAGTGTCTGAAGGTGATGCTGTGACAACGGGCGATGCAATTATAGCGATGGCGTAGGAGTAGCTTTAATGGAAGGTCTTTTAAACCTTTGGCATGCTACCGGCATTGCTAACTTTACGTTTCCTGGCTTAATAATGATTGCGGTAGGGTGTTTGTTGTTGTTTTTAGCCATTGCTAAAAACTTTGAACCCCTATTACTGCTGCCTATTGGCTTTGGCGCAATACTGACTAATATTCCGGTTGCTGGGCTTTCTGACCCAGGTGGTTTGCTTTATTACGTGTATTACGTAGGTATTGATACGGGGATCTTCCCTTTATTAATTTTTATGGGAGTAGGGGCGCTAACCGATTTTAGTGCGCTTATTGCCAACCCGCGTATGTTATTACTGGGTGCAGCCGCGCAGTTTGGTATTTTTGCCACCTTGTTTGGGGCAATTTTATTAAACTATGTACCTGGCTTTGAATTTAGCTTACAAGATGCCTCAGCCATTGCCATTATTGGTGGTGCCGATGGCCCTACAGCCATATTTTTAGCATCTAAGCTTGCCCCTGATTTACTAGGTGCCATTGCGGTTGCTGCTTATTCTTACATGGCGTTAGTGCCAATTATTCAGCCGCCAATTATGCGCGCATTAACTACACCTGATGAGCGTGCTATTAAAATGCCAGAGCTGCGCAAAGTATCTAAAAAAGAGAAAATAGTATTTCCTTTAATGGTACTGAGCTTAACCGCTATGTTTTTACCAGCGGCTATTCCCTTAGTAGGTATGTTCTGTTTAGGTAATTTAATGCGTGAGTCTGGTGTTGTGGATAGGCTTAGTAACAGTGCCCAAAACGAAATTATTAATATAACCACGATATTTTTAGGTTTGGCAGTGGGCTCTAAACTAGCGGCTGATCAGTTTTTAACTGTAGAAACCATTGGTATTTTGGTACTCGGTGCGCTGGCATTTGCTATTGGTACAGCGTCGGGTGTGTTTATGGCAAAAGGCCTTAACAAGCTTTCTAAAACACCTATTAACCCTTTAATTGGTGCTGCGGGTGTATCGGCAGTACCGATGGCGGCGCGTGTAGTTAATAAAGTTGGGCTTGAGAATAACCCACATAACTTTTTACTTATGCATGCTATGGGGCCAAACGTAGCTGGAGTACTAGGAAGTGCCGTAGCCGCAGGTATATTACTGGCGCTTGTTGGCTAGTATTTAGGATTTAATCCAACCGATTAGCGCAGTTTACTGCGCTTTTTTTATGCCTATAAAACTGTACGTATTAAAGTTTGTTTGCAGACGTGTTTTTGTTTACAGTGAGGGCTATGCACTCTAATAAGGATAGTCATCATGCTTCACACCCCTTTGGCAAAATATTTACCTCACGTTAGTAGACTCGTTTTTGGCTGTATGGGCCTAGGCGGCGGTTGGAATAAAGACGCCATTACTAAGGCTCACTTAAAGCAAACTCACGAGTGTATCGATGCAGCCATAGCTGGCGGCATTAACTTTTTTGATCACGCCGATATTTATACCTTTGGCAAAGCCGAGCAAGTATTTGGCCAAGCACTAGCTGAGCGACCAGAGCTTCGCGAGCACATGTATATTCAATCTAAATGCGGTATACGTTTTGAAGATGATAAAGGCCCTAAGCGTTACGATTTTTCGGCCAAGTGGATTGAAGAGTCAGTTGAAGGTTCACTTAAACGTTTAAACACCGATTACCTTGATGTGCTTATGCTTCATCGCCCTGATCCGTTAATGGAAGTAGAAGAAATTGCACAAGTATTTAGCTGTCTTCAAGAAAGCGGCAAAGTACGTAATTTTGCCGTATCAAACATGCAGCAGCACCAAATGAACTTTTTACAACACGCCCTAGATATGCCAATTGTTGCTAACCAAATTGAAGCAAGTTTACAAAAACACCAATTTGTTGATGAAGGTGTTTATGCAGGTAATGCAGATGGAAAAGATCTTAACTTTACACCGGGCAGTGTAGAGTATTGCCGCCACTTTGATATTCAAATACAAAGCTGGGGGAGTTTATGCCAAGGGCTATACACAGGGGGCGATTTAACAAATGCATCGCAAGCCGATATAAATACCAGCATACTCGTAAATAAGCTTGCTGCACTTTACGATACAACGCCTGAGGCAATTGTTTTAGCTTGGTTATTACGCCACCCTGCATTAATACAGCCAATTATTGGCACAACGAACGTTGAGCGTATTGCAGCGTCATGCGGTGCGCTAAATGTTACGTTAAGTCGCGAACATTGGTATGCATTGTATGTAAGCGCCAAAGGCCATGAATTACCATAATTAAGGTTTAGGAATGAATATATTTGTTATTTTAATTTGCTTGTTTGTCGCTCTAGCGGTGCTGATACCTTTGCTTGAAAAGTACCAAGGTAAAATGGGGTTGGATGGCGCAACCAAATACAGCAAATATATTTGGCCGCTGGTTATGGTTTCTTTAGTCGTACAGCTAATTTATGTATTAATGAACTAATTAATAAAAAACACAAAAAAGCCTTTGCAGGTTAACCCTGCAAAGGCTTTTTTAGTATCTATAACTTATACGTTACTTAAGTGCTAGCTGTAGTTCGCGATTGCGTTCAAGCTGTGCAATAAAGTTTTCGGCAATAGGTTTAAACTTAGCAAGTTCAGAGCGTGGTAATGGCTCAGACTTAGGTAACTTAACGGTTTTAGGATTACGGTGTACACCATTTACTAAAAATTCGTAGTGTAGGTGCGCGCCTGTTACACGGCCGGTAGAACCCACGGTACCAATTTTGTCACCTTGTTTAACCTTTTGGCCTGTTTTAACAAGCTTTTTGTTAAGGTGTAAGTACTTAGTTACGTACTGTGTGCCATGGCTTATAAATACGTAGTTACCATTGTACTTACTATAACCTGCTTTAATTACTTTACCGTTACCCGAGGCTACAACCGGTGTACCTGTACGTGCTGCGTAATCAATGCCACGGTGCGCTCTTACTTGCCCTGTTACCGGATGTAAGCGACGTGGGTTAAAGCTCGAGCTAATATATTTAAAGTTTACCGGCGCACGTAAAAATGCTTTTTTCATGCTGCGCCCTTCAGGCGTGTAAAAACTGCCGTCGGTATGGCGAATAGCCGCATAACGCTGGCCTTGGTTTATAAATTCTGCCGCAATAATTTTACCAGTGCCAATAAACTCGCCATCAACATAATGCGACTCGTAAATTAGCCCAAACTGATCGCCCTTACGAATATCGTTGGCAAAATCCACATCCCAACCAAATATATCAGCAAAGTTCATTATTTGGCGCTCGCTTAAGCCTGCAGCAATTGCTGAGGTCCAAAAGCTGCTAGAAATTTCGCCACCGGCTGTTTTGCTCAGTGTTTCTATTTCTTTGCTATCTATTGATGTGTCGTAATTACCTTCGTCATTTAAGGTAACAAACAAAGTATCTGTTTTTGAAATAACATAACGAAGCTGAGCTAAATCACCGTTTTCTGCTGTTGCAAAACTAAGTATTTCACCTGGGTGAATTTTAGTTAGTTTGCGTGTTTCAGCATTGGTGTTAATTAGCTTGTGAAGCGTTTGCGCTGAAAAGCCAGCACGCTTGAAGATAATTGCTAAATTATCGCCGTTTTTAACTTGGTGATCGACTAAGTCGTATTCTGGCAGCTTTTCTGCTGCTTCTGGCGAATTTAATTCAGTTAATTTTTCGTTGTCTTCAACTTTAACTTGTAACTCGTAACGCTTACCAATTTCTAGTGCATTAGCACTATTGTCTTTGGATGCAGTCGCTTTTTCTGAAGGAAGAAAGGCTAAGCCAACAATAGCAGAAACCAAACCTAGAATAAGCAATTTGTGTTTTTTGGGAAGCGTGTTAACCACGTGAACCATAACGTGCCTTTTCTGCTGTCGTGAAAATAAAATATATATTAATGCAGGATATACGTAATAAGGTACGAATACTAGTAAATAAAGCTAAAAGCCCCGCAAATGTTAGTAAAATGACAATTTATAGTTGTTTAAGTTTATCGATTTAAACTGTTTCTAAAGTGCGCTAAAATCGGCGTTTAAACACCATTTCTAATTGCCTAACACAGTGAGACTAAGCTTATTGAGTTTAGTTGCATTATTCGCATAAAAAATTGTTTTAATTAGGTAGAAATTTGTTATGTTAGCAACATAAGTGCTTTTGGTTTAAATCTGTTTTAAACCCTTATGTAGCAAGTCATCTAGTTGCCCCTTCGTTGGCAGAATTTTGGAGTAATACACAGTGGATTTACAAACCGCTCTAGCAGAGATAAAACGCGGTGCAGAAGAGATATTAATTGAAGACGAATTAGTTGAAAAACTAAAGTCGGGCAAAAAGTTAAAAATTAAAGCCGGTTTCGATCCTACCGCGCCAGACTTACATTTAGGTCACACTGTACTAATTAATAAAATGAAAACCTTTCAAGATTTAGGTCATGAGGTTATTTTCTTAATTGGTGACTTTACCGGCATGATTGGCGATCCAACAGGCAAAAATGTAACACGTAAACCACTGACCCGTGAAGATGTACTTGCCAATGCTGAGACTTATAAAGAGCAGGTTTTTAAGATTCTAGACCCAGCTAAAACCACCGTAGCCTTTAACTCTTCATGGATGGAAAACCTCGGTGCCGCAGGTATGATAAAACTTGCAGCTAATCAAACTGTAGCGCGTATGCTAGAGCGTGACGACTTTAAAAAGCGTTACGGCAGCGGCCAACCCATTGCAATTCACGAATTTTTATACCCA
>Ga0208334_100268_pt1 | contig 22036 bp, 5 predicted proteins | sample DeeseametaMP0900_FD_184201 | JGI IMG/M metagenome (GOLD analysis project Ga0208334, IMG submission 184201) | Marine microbial communities from the Deep Indian Ocean - MP0900 (SPAdes) | ecosystem: Environmental > Aquatic > Marine > Oceanic | place: East of Durban, South Africa, South Indian Ocean...
GACTCGCCGCTTAAGGTGTTAAATGAGGCACCGTCTGAATAGACCGTGCGACCGTAAACAAGCAATTAAAGAGTGAAAACCCATGACTGAAAAGTTGCAAAAAGTACTGGCTAACCAAGGGCTAGGCTCGCGACGAGAAATGGAACGTTGGATTGAGGAAGGCCGAGTATCGGTTAACGGTTCCGTAGCGACATTAGGTGATAGAGTTGACCACACTGCGCAAATTCGCGTTGATGGCCATCTTTTATCACGTCAAACCGAGCAGCCAATTTGTCGAGTGTTGATGTACAACAAGCCAGAAGGTGAACTGTGTAGCCGTCACGACCCAGAAGGTCGAGATACGGTGTTTGACCGTCTGCCGGCTATTCGTCTAGGGCGCTGGATTACCGTTGGCCGTTTAGACATGAACACCAGTGGTTTGCTTCTGTTTACCAACGATGGTGAGCTTGCAAACCGCTTAATGCATCCTAAGTGCGAAGTAGAACGTGAATACGCCGTACGTGTGTTTGGTGAAGTTTCGACCAAGACACTAAACACACTTCAAAAAGGGGTAGAGCTAGACGACGGTGAAGCCAAATTTCTAACAATATCGGGTACGCCCACGCCACAGCATGCTGAAGAAGAAAGCATGAACCGTTGGTTCAACGTGACCTTGAAAGAAGGGCGTAACCGTGAAGTTCGCCGTCTTTGGGAATCACAAGGCGTACAAGTTAGCCGCCTTATCCGTGTTAAGTACGGCCCAATCGAGCTTCAAAAACGTCTGCCGCAAGGTGCGTGGGTTGAGCTAGGGCTAGAAGACGTAAACGCGCTTCGCAATCATGTACAGCTGCCTGATGAAACGCAGACTATGGTGAACGTTCGACAAGGTAAACTCGACCACGCTCGTTTAAGTCGTATGCGCCGCTCAGTGAAAAAGCATAAAGTTCGCAAGCAACAGGGCCTTAATAAAAGAGCGGGTCGCCCAGCAAAGCGCAAATAACCCAGTACTGAATTCGTCTTTCTAAAAAAGCCGCTCGCTTTTAAAAGCCAGCGCCTTTTTAGTGCCTCTATTTAACATCGCGGTAATAAGTTAGGGCTCAACGACTTTACCTAAAAACCAATTTACGACCCCCAAAAGGGGAAATGCGATCTTCTTTTTTAACGTTGGCGTAGCAATGGGTGAACGCGCTACGTCCAGTAGCTATGTACCAACCCGGAAAAGGAGACGGTAATGAAAGATATGCCTCAAATGGGAATGGGAACCTTCCGCTTAGAAGGTGAGGAAGCCCGAGTGTCAGCGAGTAAAGCATTAGACGTGGGATTTAGACACATAGATACCGCCCAGTTTTATGATAACGAAGCGCAGGTTGGTGACGCGATTAAAACCAGCGGCCTTAATAGAAACGAGCTTTTTGTTACCACCAAAGTGTGGCATGAGTCGCTAGGTGAAGATCATTTTATTCCAAGTGTTCATGAAAGCTTGGAGAAGCTAAAGATAGAGTATGTCGATTTGTTACTTATTCACTGGCCATACCCTGGCAACGACATCTCGCTAGAAAGCTATTTGGGCAGCTTAGCAAAAGCGAAAGAGCTTGGGCTCACCCGCCATATTGGTGTTTCCAACTTTACCATTGATTTATTAGACAAGGCGGAAGAAATTCTAGGTAAGGGGGAAATTTACACAAACCAAATCGAGATCCACCCGTTTATGCAAAATAGAAAGGTGGTGGATGCCTGCAAAGCGAAAAATATTCGAGCGACGGCTTACATGCCATTTGCAGTAGGCAAAGTCATGAAAGATGAAACGTTACAGCAAATAGCCCAGAATCATAATGCAAGCCCAGCGCAAGTAGTGCTGGCGTGGATGGAAAAACGACACATTTATGCCATTCCATCTTCAACCAGTAAAACGCACTTGCAGGAAAATTTAGCTTACGGTGGTGTGCAGCTTTCGGATGATGAACTTGCACTTGTAGACGGGCTAGACAATGGTGAGCGTATTGTAAACCCAGATTTTGCGCCCGAGTGGGACTAGTTTAACGCCAATTAACTGCTACGTTGCGTGCACATTACTTCAAACGTAGCTAAGACGTGTTCTAATGTTTAAAGGCCGCCGTCTACACCGTTGTTAACAAATGTGGGTTAATGATAAGTAGTAGGCGGCTGAGTTTATTAAATTACGGTAGGCTATGTACAATAAGCTTATAGAAATGGTTATTGGCTAGTCTGGTTTTGGATTTAGGTCAACAGATTTAATGACCTTTGCTGGGTTGCCCCCTATAACCACATTAGAGCCGAAAGACTTAGTCACAACAGCGCCTGAGGCCACCACCACATTATCACCAAGCGTTACTCCTGGGTTTATCACTGCCATTCCGCCTATCCAACAGTTGTGGCCGATAGTGATGGGTTTAGCAAACTCGATACCGGTAGCGCGCTGCTTGGGGTCGATAGGGTGTGTTGCTGTATAAATGCCAACTTGAGGCGCTATCATACAGTTATCCCCAATTGTCACTTTAGCCGCGTCTAATATCACGCAATTGAAATTGGCGAAGAAGTTTTCGCCAACATAAATGTTTTCGCCGTAATCACATTTAAATGACGACTCGATATACAGCCTTTTGCCTGTACTGCCAAAAAGTTGTTTAAGCAGTCGAGTACGCGTTTTGTGTTCGCTCTGGCAAATACTATTTAGTTCATCAAGCTGTATACGACACTGTTTACGCATTGCCGTTAACGTCTTGTCAGACGGAAAGTACAATGCGCCAGTCAGCATTTTTTCTTGTTCAGTCATTTATTAACAGAAAGCGTAAAAATAAAAGCCGATACGTTACTGCGCGTCGCTATAGCTTACAACGACTTTTTGCATCAAAGCGTCATTTTCAATATCTAAATGTACAGAGCGCTTCAATATAATGTCCCCTTCGATGGTTACTGAAGCGCTAATAGTTAACGTGGGTTTGTCATCAGATTGTTTGCCCCACGAACTTTCACTCTCTTTGTAAATAAGATTTCCAGCAATATGGGTGGTACCAGATAAAGTAATGTCGCCATTTAGCGTTTTGATGTGCTTATCAATTGTTGTATCTATCGCATCGATGTCGCCGTTTACCGTTTCAACGCTGCCACCGATAGTGCTTTGTACCGGTAGCGTTACGTTCCCGTTCACGGTTTCTACATTTTTGAGCACGGTTAAATGAGGTGTAGCGCTCACATCTCCATTGACAATATCAATATTTCGGACAGTCACATCACTGCCCATTTCAAGGTTGCCATTAACAATGCTGACTTCGTCAGCACCTGCATTGTTACTTATCTCAACATTGCCGTTTACGGAAGAAATATCGCCGGCGTACTTTCCTTCTGCAATGTCAATATTACCTAGAATTGAGCTAAAGTCGCTGCCTTCTAGAGCATGAGCATTGCCAACGTGTATAACGCAACCACTAAGTAGTGAGGCAGAAACAAGCATAACGGTGCCAGCAATAATAGACTTTTTCATATTTTTATATCCTTGATTGAGATTTCATAGGCTGTGTACGCCTACTTTACCCCTTGCAGCATCACTAACTATGCCAAGTTGTAAAATTGATTTAAATCAGTGCTTTATGTGTATATCACGCAAGGCTTTAAACGAGTGTGTCGCATAATACACAAGTTTATAGCTTTATCTCCCAACGAGTAGTGAATTTGACCACTACTTCCGAGCCACACTAAAGTACTGAAAGGGACAGACACTTATATGCACACGCAGCAAGCGAATATAGAAGTACAGGTGTGGACAGACACTTATGCCAGTACGTGGTAAACGAGTATGAATGAAGTTTTTACTTTATTAAGTGTGTGTCCACTTTGTACACCATGTAAGTACTAGGAAAAGAAAGTGAGTGTCCGTTTTAAACGTTCTTTTTTAAACTCCGTCCGCCAGTATGAAAAATGTTGGCACCCTCGCATTGGATTAATAGGCCCATTGTTTGCATTGCGAGAGAAGTGCACGGGGAAATAAGTTTCTGAAATTACGTGACGAAGTCATTAAGGCTACAGAGAAAGGCGTGAAGTAAACCGATTGCTTGGTTTTTTCTCAGCGTGGCTATTCTAAGTATTTACCTTTGATACTAAAGAGCCAATTTGTAATAGAAAATGATACAAAGGTAACGGTCGGCGATAAAAACCGAGTAATGTAGATGGAGCAGTGAATGACGGATAAATACCTACAATTGAATAGAGCGAAAAGGCTTGCATTGGCTTGCTTAGTGTTTGCCGCAAGTGTATTTATTCTCACAATACTAATGCCCAAATTCTACCCAGGGTTGATAGGTGCTTGGTGGCTCGGTTTGATAAAGATGGCGAGTGAAGCCGCCTTGGTTGGGGGGCTTGCTGACTGGTTCGCAGTTACGGCCTTATTTAAACCTATACCCGCAAAATATCCTATTCCTCATACAAATATTGTAGCCAGTAATAAGTCGGTCATTGCTAACAATTTATCCCTTTTCGTTAAAGAGAAGTTCTTTCACCCTGAAGCCATTGAAACCCTTATTCGCAATAGTGACCCTGCTAAAGGTGCCGGGAGGTGGCTATCGGTAGATAAGAATGCCACACGGCTAAGTCGGTTTTTATGCGATGCCTTTGCTGGTGTTTTACGAGTGTTAGATGATAAACCGGTTAAAACATTTATTGCTAAAACGGCAGAAAAGGGTATTGACCAACTCGATCTCAGACAATTAATGGCCACATCATTAGGGGCAGTAACAAAAGAGCGTCAGCACCAAGTGGTGTTAGACAAGGTGCTAGGGAAATTAGCAAATTTATTGGCTGAACCTGATACGCAAGTCTATATCGCAGATACGTTAGTTGTATGGTTAAAAACAGAATACAGCAGAATCGAAAAGCTATTGCCATCCGGTTGGTTAAGTGAACAAGGGGCCTTGATAGCGGTTAAGGCGGTTTCGAGTATTTTAGAAGATATTTACCAAGACGAACATCACCCCATTCGCCACGCTTTCGATGAACAGGTTCATGAATTTTTGTACGAATTGCAGCATAGCCCTTTGATGGAACAAAAAGTAAATGGTTATAAAGATAAGATTGTTAACGATCCGGCCTTAAAAGATTATGTTTACCAGTCGTGGGCAAAATTTCATAATTGGCTTGTAACTTCTCTAGAGGAGCAAAACGGTAAAGCTGAGACGAAAGTGTCTGCCTTATTGAAAGATTTAGGTACAACGTTAACGCAAGATAGTGATCTTGCCAAAGCGTTTAATAAGCACATTGGTGAGGCCGCGAAGTATATGGCACCCGAATTGGCGGAGTTTTTAACACGTCATATTCGCGACACTATTAACAGTTGGGATGAGCGTGAAATGGCGAAGCAGGTGGAGCTCAATATCGGCAGAGACCTACAGAAAGTACGCATTAATGGCACGATTGTGGGCGGGTTGATTGGTGCAATATTGTTTGGTGTAGAGACGCTGCTGGGCCTCTGATACCTACGGATACCAAATGAATTGGATTTATTCTTAGAGGTGTCGAAATTATTTACAGTTCAAAAAGCAGACAACATTGTGAAAGTTATAGTTGTATGAAAAATATACGCTATTTAATGTGGGTATGGTTTATGCTACCAAAGCGAAACGCTAAATAATCAATATTGGTGCGTGGTGCAGTAGGTATTACGTTTAGTTGTCGCAAGCCCTTCTACGGCGAAAATTGATAGATGTTTTAGTTACATTCAAAGTAATTAAAAAAGGCTATCTTCAAGGATGAACATATTTTATAAGGAAGTAACGCAACGTTGTCCTCATGGCATTGTTGTATTCGAAATATTTCTCAGCTTACTCTTTCTTACTCTTTACTCCCTTCGTGCGCTCACTAATTGTGAGCTGAGCCGTTCAGAAAATCATTCAATCAAAACAATATTCAAACCTGCTCGTTGTTGGTGGTGGGTTACTAATCAAATTACACGTCATTTCAATATTTAAGGACAAAAGTTATGGCAACTCCTATCAGCAACGAACGTTTAGTCAACTCTATTATCAACAACAGTATAGGTGCCAATCATACCGCAGCGTTTGCTGACGGAAGCTATATTACCGTCTGGCATTCAACACGAGATGTCGGAAATTCATATGGCATTTATGCCCAGCGGTTTAACGCAAATGGCACACCAATCGGTCATGAGTTTCAAGTGAATGTACCGTTCGACTCATATAGTAATCAGCAAAATCCCAAGGTGACTACACTGGCTGATGGTAGTTTTGCGGTGACTTGGCATGGCGCTGGTGAGGGGGACGGAGCTGGAATTTTTGCTCGACATTTTAATGCATCCGGTGAGCCTACTACAGCTAACGTACTGATAAATGCAGATACATCTTCTACACAAGATTATCCAGATATCGCAACCTTAGACGATGGAAACATAGTAATCGGATGGCGTAGTAACAGCAGTAATAACCCTGAGCTAGTCTTTCGAGCATTCGATAGTTCTCTAACCCCCGTCTCAACAGAGCAGGCAATTACCGTACAGGGAGACACTACTACCTATTATTTAGATATAAGTGCTCATGCAGGAGGGTTCGCAGCTACTTGGTATCCAAGTAGCAATAACGGCGTGGTTCGATTCCAGCAATTCAATAATGAATTAAGTGCCGAAGGTCCGACAGTTCAGGTTGGAGTTCAAACTGGTGGGGACCAAGACACCCCCAAAATTGAATATTTCAGCAATGGTGATTTTGTCGTTGTCTGGGAAGAAAATTCTGGCTTTGATGGTTCAGGTGATGGAGTTTACGCACAACTTTTTAATGCTGATGGAACCGACGCATCGGGCGTTTTTCTAGTAAATACCACAACGAGTAGTTCGCAGAACAGGCCCGGTGTCGCTGTGCTCGATGACGATACTTTTGTAGTGACTTGGGACGGTCGAACTACCTTAGACGGCAGTTTTGTATCGGGTGTCGTATATCAACAATTTGCGCAAGATGGCACGCCTATTGGTATTGAAATGCTTGCAACCACAGCGTCGAATTCTAATGGAAGCCAATACACCCCCGATATCACCGCACTTTCAAACGGTGAATTTGTTATTACATGGGACTCAGACAGTTTTACCACTGATGATGGTGCACAAGCAGGTATTGTGCAGCGTGTTTTCTCTACAACGAATACTTCTGTTTTAAATATCCCACCAGAAATTGTTGGTATGGTTGATCAAATTGTTTTCGATGAGAACGTAGTGAATGCTGCCCCACAAATTATTGATATTGCGGTTGCAGTGGTAGACACAGACACCGCAAACTATGATGGAGGCGAACTTTCTATTGCCTATGTGGTGGGAGGTAGCAGCGAAGATTCACTTTCGATACGCAATCAGGGGACTGGCTCTTCGCAGATTGGTGTGTCTGGTAACCAGATCACCTATGAAGGAAATGTGATAGGTACCATCGTTGAGAATGGCGACAGCGGCAGCAACCTACTTGTCAATTTAACCAGTAATGCAAATGTAGAGTCGATAGAAGCACTGCTGGAAAACGTTCAATATGCCAACAGTTCACAAAGCCCTCAAGCAACGCGTACGCTCTCTATTCGACTCGACGATGGTACGGGCAACACAAGCAGCAATGTAACAACAGAAATTATCGTTGAACAAACCAATGATTCAATTGCGTCAGTTGGCACAACAGAAAGGGTAAACACTTATACAAACTCAGTACAGTCCGGTCCTTCTATCAGCGAGTTCGACGATGGCAGTTTCATCGTTGTTTGGGATAGCTATTCACAAAACGATACTAATAACTATGGAATACACGCTCAGCGCTTTAGTGCTAGTGGGGAGCCTGTAGGGTTAGAGCTACAAATAAACCAGTCCGACTTTTTGCCCAGTGACTCAACGCAGCAGCATCCTGATGTCACCACTTTTTCTGACGGTAGCTTTATGGTCACGTGGGATGGCGCTGGAGAGGTTGGGCAAGACGGTTCAGGCATTTACGGAAGAATCTTCAACGCTGATGGTACTCCGGCCACCGATGATTTCCAGGTAAACCAATATACGTCAAGCACGCAATCTGACAGTCAGATTACCCGCCTGTCAAACGGCAATGTCGCGGTAACATGGCAAAGTGCGGGTGCCGACGGTAGTGGGTGGTCCATCGTAACAAGAATTTTCGATTCCAATGGGGCTCCCGTTACAGATGAAATTGTCGTCAATAGCACTACTACTAGCACCCAATATGAACCTTCTGTCGATTCGTACGATGGTGGATATATTGTGGGCTGGTACTCAAGTACGCAGGCTGGCGGAAGTTCGAGTAATATCGTTGCTCGTGCGGTAAACAATGATGGCACCTTTGCCAGTGCAGAACTTGATATTACGTTGGGTCAGGCTGGAGATCAGCTCAGCGTCGAAGTGAATGCATCGGCCGATGGAAGCTATGTACTAACGTGGGTCGACCACTCAGGGAACGCTGACGGAAGTGGTTATGGTATTGTCGCTCAAAAATTTGATGCCTCTCATAGTGCACTTACGGCGCAAATTGTTATTAATGAAAATAGCTCAAGCACCCAATACCGCCCTGACATCGCTCAACTTGATAACGGCAATTACGTATTCACGTGGCACGACGCAAACTTGGGCAGTATTATGCGCCGCGAGTTTACTTCTGATTTAGTGCCTATAGACAGTGAGTTACGGGTTGAATCAAATATAAATACATCGGTAGACAATCCTGTTGTCATTGGTTCGGGCAACAACTACTTCATCGCATTTGAACAAAGCGGTACCGGATTCGATAGCACCGATATCAGCCTTAATCGCTTTGGTTCTTTTGCCGACGCAACTGGACCAGAGATAACCGGTTTCGCTTCTAGCTATAACTTTGATGAAGCACTGGTCAATGCGGGGCTTGTACCTCTGGAGCTTGGTGTATCAGTTGCTGATGTGTCAGGTGCAGGCTTTGATGGCGGCACACTCACCGTAGGTTACAATGTTGGGAGTTCTAGCGACGATCAATTGGGACTACTCAATCAGGGGAATGCTGCAGGACAAGTGGCCGTTTCAGGAAGCTCGGTGTTTTTTGAGGGAACTCAGATTGGTACGCTTTTTAGTGATGGGCAAAGCGGTAGTCAACTTGTTATTACCTTTAATGCCAATGCGACAACAGAAGCCGTTGAGGGAGTACTGGAAGCAACCAGTTACCGAAACACCTCTAATAGCCCCGAAGAGTCACGTAGCATTAGCCTTCGGCTAACCGATGCAAATGGTGCGTCTAGCGAAAATATTGACTTCTCAGTAAACGTTAGCGCTGAAATTGATTCAACAGTGCCAGCTTTTACCGCCTCTTTAGTCAATACATTTACTGATGGAGTTCAATATAAATCAGATATTGCCGCCTTTGACAACGGTAGTTATGTCGTAGTGTGGCAAAGTGAAGGGCAAGAAAACAATAATGGTGTTTATAGCATTCACGGTCAGCGCTTTGGTGCCGATGGCAATGCTATAGGGACAGAGTTCCTTGTTAGTCAAGAATCAGCCCTAACCGTAGGTCAATCAGATAATGACCCTAAAGTCACTACGTTTTCCGATGGCTCATATGTGGTCGTTTGGCAGGGCTTTGGCACAAACGATAGCGTCGACATTAAAGCCAGGCTATTCGACGCAAACGGTTCAGCATTAGGTGATGAGTTTCAAGTTAATGACGTTGTATCTAGCTCACAAGAATATCCTGACGTGGTACGACTGTCTGACGGTAACTTTGCGGTAACGTGGCCCTCGGCTGGTGGAGACGGCAGTTCATGGGGCGTTTCATATCGAATATTCCAAAATGACGGAACCGCCGTAACCAACGAATTAGTTGCAAATACTACGGTCACTGGCACTCAGTATTCCCCCAGTATTGATGCCACATCTGCTGGGTTTGCAATTACCTGGTATTCCGATAACCACAATGGCAGTACATCAAACGAAATTATTGTTCAACAATTTGCTAATGACGGTACACTTTTAGGCTCTGAAATTGAGGTAACCAGTTTGTCGGCGGGAAATCAGGCTACGCCAAAGATTTCTTACGCCGCAGACGGTAGTTTTGTTGTGGTATGGGAGGACACGACAAACCTGTCGGATGGCAGTGGTAGTGCAATATTAGCGCAACGTTATGACGCTTCGGGTAGTTCGCTGGGTCAAACATTCGTTGTAAATGAGAATCCAGCCTCCAGTCAATATAGCCCAAGCATTGATCATCTACCAAACGGCAATTTTGTCATCACTTGGTACTCTGCTAACAGTAATGACATATTTCGACGTGAATTTTCATCAGATGGTCAGCCCTTAGATGGAGACCAGTTAGTCAATATAGGGCAACAGTCCGGTACGCAAACCCGCCCCAGTGTGGCTTCGCTTGGCAACGGCGATTATGTCATCACTTACCACGATCAAAGTAGTGCCGATGGCAGTAGCTATGGGATTTTCCAGTCGTTTTTTGGAAGCCAATCAACGAACCAGAGTCCAACGCTAGCAGGTTTCACCAATGAAGTAACATTTGCTGAAAATGCAGTAAATAATGCACCTCAAATTTTGGATGCTGCGGTGTCGTTTCAAGACAGCGACTCAACAAATTTTGAAGGTGGGGTTGTTACCCTTGGATATATTCAATTTGGTGGTGTAGAAGACCAATTAGGTGTTAATAATCAAGGCAACGGGCTAAATCAAATTGGGGTGTCTGGCTCAACGATATCTTATAGCGGAACGGTAATTGGTAATATTGTTAACGATGGCCAAAATGGCGCTACGCTGCGCATAGAATTAAATATCAATGCGACACATGAGGCTATCGAAGCACTTGTTCAAAACTTAACGTATGCCAATACATCAGAAGCACCAAACGCACAGCGAACCCTTTCTCTTAATGTGGAAGATGGTGATGGAGGCAGTACAGGCAATCAAACAATTACCGTAAATGTTTCGCCCGACACCGATGGCTCTGAATCTGTATTCGGGCCAGACTTAGTCAATACATTTACAGCCGGGGGCCAATTCACTCCAGATGTTGCGAGTTTTGCCGACGGTAGTTACGTGGTTACCTGGGTTTCGTCTACCCAGGATGACAGTAGTTGGGGTGTCTACGCACAGCGTTTTGATGCTAACGGGCTAGCTGTAGGTAATGAATTCTTAGTCAATACAACCACAGCAAGCACTCAATCAGATCCGGCTGTGACCGTTCTAAGCGATAACTCTTTCGTAATAACTTGGGAAGGGAATGGTATCTCAGATGGCAATGGCGTTTTCGCGCAGCGTTATGCGTCTGATGGGGCACCTGTGGGCTCAGAGTTTTTGTTGCGAGATGGCTCAGACAACACAGAGACATTAGTGGACGTGGTCGCTTTGTCAGATGGAAAGTTTGCAACAACCTGGACCGACGGCGGCGCCGATGCTTCCGGTTGGGGGATTTCGGTGCGCATTTTCAATGCTGATGGTACCCCCGCAGGCGCATCATTTACGGCAAATACGACGACTTCCAGCACACAATACAACTCGTCTATTAGCAGCTTTAGCGGTGGCTTTGTTGTCTCTTGGTATTCCACTACGCAAGCAGGGGGAGACAGTAGCGACATAGTAATGCAGCGTTTTGATAACAATGGCAATGCGATTGGTAGCGAAATAGACTTGTTAATCGACGGTTCACAACAAAATAATCAGGTTGCGGCGTTCTCAGATGGCAGTTTTGTCGTTGTATTTCAAAGTACAGATGGCAGTAGCGATGGTGTTTTTGCCCAGCGTTACAATGCGGACGGAACCGCTAACGGCGATCTCATTCAGGTAAATGAAACGCTGACAGGAAATCAAACAGAGCCTAGCGTCGCGACTTTACCCAATGGTAACTTTGTCGTTGGCTGGACGGGTAATGGCGTAGGGGACAATAATGGTGCATTCATTCGAGAGTTTGACAGTAATGGTGTTCCCATTGATGGCGAGGTGCTAGCTAGCAGTACCTCAGTGTCCAGTGTTGATAATATTTCTCTCACTGGCCTGGGGTCGTCAAACAACTTCATTGCAGTTTGGGCTGACTCCTCTTTAGAACCAGATGATAGCAGCTGGGGCGTATTTCAAAACATTTTTGGAAACCCCAGCGATTTCAACCGTTCTACGCCACCTAGTCTGGATGACATAACCGATACACGGCAAATTGTAAATTCAGTAGCATCAACGCCTGTGAGAATTGATGCGGACGTGGATTTTACTCACATTAGCGATGATTTTGACGGCGGTATGTTAGAGGTGTTCTATCTTACCCAAAGTGATGCTGATGACCTGATTGCCATAGAGACAACCGGCACGGGACTTGGTCAAATCTCTATAAGTGGCAGTGATGTCAGTTTCGAGGGAACAGCGATCGGGCAAATTTCGAGTGGTGAAAATGGCGCAAACGGCAATGGGTTATCTGTCACTTTCAACGCTAGCGCCACAACAATAGCAATTGATGCACTGATAGAACATCTTACCTATGCCTCTCAAAACAATGTAGAAAATGATGAAACAATTTCAATTCGCGTGACCGACGGCAATGGTGTAGCTACCCAAGGAAATGCCATTTTTATTGATATACGCTCTTCGGTGTCAGCGCCAGACTTTTTAATGGAAGACTTTGACAGAGATGTAACTTTCAACGAGTCGGATGTTGTAGGTCAGCTGGCGTTGTTAGACAGCAACATTAACTTTGAATACAAGGGTTCAAATAGCCTAGACGGTGGGTATTTGACTTTACGTTATATTTCAAACAACGAGACATTCGAAGATACCTTAGGCGTGGCTAACATAGGAACGGGTAATGGCCAAATAAGTGTGAGCGGCTCTACTATTTCGTATGAAGGTACTGCGTTTGCCTCAATTTATTCTTCTGACAATGGAGAAGCGGGCAATGACCTGCGTATTGATTTTACGACTGGCGTTACCGATGAAGCAGTTGAAGCCTTAATTGAAGCATTGGGCTATAGCAGCGATTCAGGCGCACTTAACCCCAGAAGCGTAAGACTTTATGTATACGACAGTGCGAACAACTACTCCACGAATATAGATTACAGCCTTCAGTTTGAGCAGGCTGTAAATGATTTTGACCTCGTTGGTGAGCCGAGTCTAATTAACCAAGTGACTGCTGGTAACCAGACTATGCCGTCTGCCAGCGAGTTGTCGGGCGGTGGATATGTAGTTACATGGACTGGCGAAAACGGCCTTGACGGCAGTTCCAACGGTATATTCGCGCAAATCTTCGATGAAAATGGACAAGCAGTTGGTAACCAGTTCGTGGTTAACACGGAAAACTTCGGCAATCAAACTAACGCTGACGTTGCAGGGCTCAGTGATGGCTCTTTCGTCGTGGTTTGGCAGAGTGTCGTCAGCGAGTCCAACAGCGACATAAATGTTTATGCCCAGCGCTTTACTGCTTCTGGTCAAGCCCTTGGCGACCAATTTATTGTTAATGAAAATCTATCTAGTACGCAAGGGACCCCAGTCGTTACTGCGCTGGCTACCGGCGGCTTCGTCGTAGCGTTCGACACTTACGATAGTGCCACAGGCGATACGAGTGGTATTGGTATTGGTATGCGCTTTTTTGATAATGCTGGTGTTGCCACAACTGCTGAATTATTAGCGAACACGTCAATTTCGGGCTCTCAAAGCAATGCCGACTTAGCAGCCTCAGCAAGCGCTGTAGTAGCAACGTGGAAGAGCAACTCAGGTGACGATGTGTTTGCGCGTATTTTTAATCCTGCAGATGGAACAGAGCTAGTTTCTGAATTCAAAGTAAATACGTCAGAAGGTAATGTATTGAACCAACCTGCAGTGACTGCGCTTGATGACGGCACTTTTGTACTCGTTTGGGGGCACTATATTGATGAGTTTGCAAAAGATTTTTGGGGGTTCCGCGGTCAACGCATCGATGCAAACGGCAACTTTATCGGCGATGAGTTTATTGTTAACACCAGCGAAACAAGCTGGAATTCTAATGATGGCATTGATATAGCCTCATTGAATAATGGTAATTTCGCCGTTACTTGGGGGGCAAATGCGGGCGTGTACGTCCAAGAATTTGAAGCTACAGGTACTACCCCTACAAAAGTGGATGGGCCAGTTTTAGCTGGCTCGGGGCCGAGTACAGATCACCAATCTACAATTGTGAGCGTTGGAAATCAGAGCGCTGCAGTTATTTGGTCTGGATATAATCTTACATCACCTGCTAATAGCACCTATGAAATAGGTCAACAGTTGGTTGGCGTTGCCAGCGACTTTAGTGATAGCGATGGTCCACAAATTGAAAATATTCCAGCAGAAATCACGATTACGGAAAGTACCAACACAGAGTTTATTTTCAGTAATGTTGATATTCTTGATAGCGATTCGCCAGATTTTGATGGTGGCCTTTTAACAATCGACATCGTCAGCGGGTATCGAGATATTGTAAATACAAACCAAGAGTTTGCTGATGATAACTTTACTATCGAAAATCAAGGTGTCGGACAGGGGCAGATTAGTGTTTCTGGAAGCACAGTCAGCTATGCAGGCGCCGCAATAGGCACCATTGCACAAGATGGGCAAGCGGGAAATGGTTTACATATTGCTTTAAATACTAATGCTACCTTAGAAGCCGTAAACGCGTTGATACAGGCAATCGGTTATTCCAATCTCTCCACCTCACCGCAAGCTAGCAGAGAAGTAGCGTTACGTCTAACCGATGGTGATGGAGGCTCTAGCGCAAATCAGGTCGTTACGCTAAACATTACGGAAGTGGCTAACGGTTCCACACCACAGACTAGCGACATACAGGCAAACAGTTTTGAGTTGGGCAATCAAACTACGCCAGCATTAGCTGAAATGTCAAGTGGCGGATTTGTAATGGTCTGGACGTCTGATGCCAATCAAGACGGAAATGGCCAAGGTATCTTCGCTCAGAGATATAGTGATAATGGTGCGCCGGTTGGCAATGAAATCGCTATCAATACCAGCACGTTAAGTTCACAGTCATTGCCATCAGTAGCGGCTAACGGCAATGGGTTTGTGGTAGCGTGGTCGGACACTGGCGGTGTTGATGGCAGCGGTTACGGTATCGTTGCGCAGCGATTTGATGAATTTGGTGAACCAATTGGTGGTGAATTTGTAATTAACGAAACCACAAGTTCCACTCAAAACGACCCGCAAATTATTCAACTGAGCAGCGGTGGATTCGCAGCAGTTTGGGAAGGTAATGGTGTCGGCGACAGCAGCGGGGTATTTGGCCGCTTATTTAATGAAGATGGTACACCGTTAAGCGCAGAGTTCTTAATCAATGAATCTACGAGTGGGTCACAGTTTGATCCTTCGATCACAGAATTGGCTAGCGGGCAACTTGCTGTCACATACGAAAGTAGTAATCAAATAACCATTCGTTTAGTTAATGCAGACGGAACCACACTAGCGCCAGAAATTATTATTGACCGCCCCGTAACGACAGAGCGGGAGCCAGATATCACGGCTCTGTCTAATGGAAACTTTGTAGTTTCTTATACGATCAATAATGACGGCAATGGTTCAGGTGTATTTGCACAGCTATTTGATTCAAGTGGCAATGTAATTGGCGATGAAATTCGGGTAAATGAAGGGATAACGGGCAATCAATCCCAATCAAAAGTGGATGCGCTCGCCACAGGTGGGTTTATTGTAAGTTACTATTCAAGTGCTTCACCCGATGGCATTTTCACCCAAGAATTTGACGCTGACGGAAACGCTATTGACGGTAACAATCAGGTCAACCTTAATAACGTCAGTACCGATTGGGAGCCTGCTGTATTGGGCTTGTCTAGCGGTGGCTACATTACTGCTTGGAGCGGTTATAACGTTGAGTCTGAAGTAAATGGTTCCTATGGTGTCTTTTGGCGAGGGTTTGGCAGTGACGGTCAATTTTCTGATGGTGCAGGTCGAATTGAAATTGCTGGATTGCCTAGCGAAATCATCTTGATCGAGTCTGATACCCCGGAAGCGTTCATTCCTAGTGCTGATTTATTCGGCGCTGAGTCTAATGACTTTAATGGAGGTAGCCTAACCGTTACTGCGATTACGGGTTATGGTGCCCAAGGTCAATTTGTCAGTGCTAATGAACAGGATAATTTTTCTGTATTAAGTTCCGGGAATGGTTTAGGGGAGATCAGTGTATCTGGAAGTACTATTTCTTATGAAGGTACCGCTTTTGCCAGCATTACTAAAGATGGCGCTAATGGTAATGAACTTCATATCGATTTTAATGCCAGTGCAAATCAAGCAAGCATAAATGCTTTACTTCAAGCACTAAGCTACCTCAATTCTTCAGATGGCCCTACGCTTCAACGAACCATATCTTTGCGCTTAACAGATGGCGAAGGCAACAGCACATCAAATAATGCGATTAACTTTGTCGTTGAACCCGTTGCTGATGGCGCGTCGCCACAGGGAGATGAAATTCAGGTCAATACCTATCAAGAAAACGAACAGCGTTATTCCGAAGTCACAGAATTAGAAGATGGCTCGCTAGTGGTAGTTTGGCAGTCGCAGAATCAGGATGGTTGGGGTAGTGGTATTGTGGGGCAGCGCTTTGATGCCAATGGCTCACCAATAGGTAACGAGTTTATTGTTAATCAATACACCCCAGAAGGGCAAACATACCCGAGTGTAACAGCAGTGGCGGGTGGGTTTGTGGTTGCCTGGGAGGGTCGTGGGGATGACGATGGTTCAGGTATATTTGGTCGCCTATTCGACTTAAATGGCGTGCAGCAAAGCGACGACTTTATTATCAACGATACGCTGTCTAGCACCCAGTCACAGGTGCGCTTGACTTCAATGGCTAGCGGTGGGTTCGCTGCCATTTTCAGCGGCAACGGTGTAGGCGACAACAGCGGTACCTTTTTAACCACGTTTGACGCTAATGGAAACCGCGTTATAAACGAAACTCTTGCCAACGCAATAGCCTCCGGTACTCAGAGCGAACCGGATATTACTGAGTTAGCCAACGGAAAGCTGGTCGTTACCTATCGAACAGGCTCTGATATAGAAGCTCAAATTTTTAACAACGATGGTAGTGCATTCTCAGGTGCAATTACAGTGGCCGATACCAGTGATAGCGAGTATCAGCCGAAAGTGGCAGCACTAGATAATGGTGGTTTTGTTGTGACGTATACTGACAACAACGATACCAGTAACGCTGGCGTTTTTGCTCAGCTATTTGATGCAAACGGTCAAGCTGTTGGAGAATTGCTGCGCGTAAACGAGCAGACGAGTGGCGCGCAGTACGAGCCTGATGTTACCGCATTAGTTGGAGGTGGTTTTGCCGTAAGCTACTTAGATTCTAACAACCCTGACAGTATTTTTGTTCAGCAGTTTGACAATGATGGCAGGATTGTTGATGGTCCAAAACGCGCAGAAACTAACAATATTAACGGAAACGATGAACCTAGCATTACTGCACTGAGTAATGGGGGCTTCGCAGTCACCTGGACGAGCTATAACACTGAACCGGACCAAGCAAACAGCTATGGCATTCTTATGCGCATGTTTGGCAGTGATGGCCAGTTTGAAACTAGTCAAGCGCCTGTCGTTGAAATTGCATCTAACTCCATTGAGTTTAGTGAATCCAGTCTTAACTTTGCTCCCCAGCTGTTGCTTATCGGTGCCGGTGTCGCAGATATCGATACGACCGATTTTACAAATGGACAGCTCGAAATTGCACGTATCTCTTCTTATGGGCAAGGCGACCAGCTTGGTCGTCAGCCCTTCTTCCCCCAAGACAACTTGGGGATTCAAAATCAAGGCTCTGGTTCAAACGAAATTGCTGTGTATGGTAGCGACGTTTTGTATGAAGGCACGGTGATTGGTACCTTAGACTCTAGCGGAACCAACGACACTGCATTAGTGGTTACGTTTAATGCAAACGCGAGTGCGCAGGCTATAGAATCCTTGCTCGAAGCCGTCACTTATAGGAATACCTCGGATGCACCAGAGTCGACTCGTACCTATAGCGTACGCTTAACTGATGGCGCAGGCGGTTCAAGTATAGCGCAGTCTATTGTGGTCAATATTTCTCAAAACTTGGATGGCAATTTACCGACGCTACAACCAGAGAGAGTCGTAAACACAGATGCCACGGGAGGACAATCAGAATCACAGACATCGGCACTTTATGACAGCAACGGAGCGCTAGATGGCTATGTCGTTTCTTGGCAGGGCAGCCAAAGCGGTGATGTACATTTCCAACTCTATGACAATGAAAATAATCCAGTTGGCTCTAATCAGGTAGCGAACACAACACTCACTAATTCGCAAAACGATATCACCGTGCAGTCACTAAACAACGGTACATTCGTAATGACTTGGACCTCTACTGATTCATCGCAGGATGGTTCAGGGTCCTCAATCATTGGGCGTATTTTTAACAACGACGGCTCGCCGTTTAACCAAGCTCCGCACAATGGCGCTGAGTTTGTCGTGAATACCGAAGTGTCTAGCACACAGAGTTCTTCACAGATTGCAGTTTTACCAAATGGTGAGTTTGCTGTTGTTTGGCAGACATTTGATTCGGACACAGGTGATAACAGTAGCTGGGGCGTTGCCATGCAGCGTTTTGATGGTACAGGTCAAGCATTAGGCGACGAATTGCTAGTGAACACTACGGTTTCAAGTAGCCAGAGCACTGCAGACATAAGTGCCTTAGCGAGCTCGACGGCATTACCTGATGGTGGCTACGCAGTGTCGTGGCAAAGCCCTGATGCTAACAGTAGCGGTATCTTTGCTCAGGTATTTGACGCCAACGGCAATACAGTCGGAAGCGAATTTCAAGTGAATACCACGGTAACCGGAAGTCAGACGCAAAGCGCAGTTGCTGGGCTGGCTAACGGAGACTTCGTAATTACCTGGACTGATAATACGGCCGATCTATCTAACTCAGGTGTCTATGCACAACGCTTTACATTTAATGCCGCAGGAGAATCCGTTGCAATAGGCGATGAATTCAGGGTAAATCAAGACTACCTATATTCTCAGTATGACCCAAGCATTGTCGCGCTCTCTGGCGGTGGTTTTGCCATTGCCTTTACCGGCAACGACGGTAATGGCGACGGCGTGTTTGTACAAGAGTTTGACCAAGCTGGGCGCCTTATAGATCTTCCGCAATTGATAAATCAAAATACTAGTAGCACACAGTTTGAACCAAGCTTAGCAGCATTAAGCGATGGCGGGTTTATCGCGTCATGGACATCATGGATGGGCGGCACCGAAGGCTATGATGTCTTTATGCAGCGTTTCGGTAATCAAGTACCTCAAACCACAGATTTTGTTATTCAAGGAAGCGAAGACGAAAATATTATTATTGACGCTAGCGAGTTTTTAAATGCATTTGTTGACCCTGAAGGGGAGTCACTTCAAGAAGTTGCGTTTATTACACTACCCATCAGCGGTGTAATTGCACTAAATGGTATAGCTATAACGCCAGGACAGATCTTAGATATTAATGCGCTTCAAACTGGTGTATTAACTTATCTGGGCGACCAAGATTTTAATGGGCTGGATAGCTTTACTTGGGCAGGAAGTGATGGAGCGAACTTCGCTGAGCCCGCTACAACAAATATTACTGTATTACCTGTTAATGACGCACCAGGAATGAGTGTAGGTGCCGACGATACGGGAACTGAGTCGTATGGAATTGGTTTTAGTCACACAATAAACTTTACCGATCCTGATGGTGATACACTTCTAGTAAACGTGGACTGGGGAGACGGTGAGTCCTCTCAATATACAACCAATTCAGGCACGCTTAATACCGGCCATCGTTATCTGGACGATGGAGTTTACACCGTTACGGTTATGGTAGACGATCAATCAGGTACAGCAGAGGCAATAGAGACACAAACGTATCAAGCAACTATCAGCAATGTTGCCCCATCAATAGGTCTGTTCGGAAACAATGACGTCGAACAAGACCAGGTATATACCCTAAGGTTAGGTAATCCGAGCGACCCTGGCGATGACACAGTGACAGACTTCATTGTCGATTGGGGAGACGGCACCGTTGAAACTTTTAACAGTCCTGGTGATGTTACCCATGTCTACGCCACTCCCGGCGATTACGAAATCTCTATAGACCTTGTCGACGAAGATGGCACATACGAAGGTGTTTCAACAAAAGATGTGCAAGTCAGTGTACCTGCAGAAGTGTTGGATGTTCAGGCGATCTCTGATACAACTGCGAATGAGGGCTCTACTTTCGTTCAGGCTATTTCTTTTACCGACCCTACAGATCAAAATAGTAATGGCTGGACCTACTCCATCGATTGGGGAGACGGGACTGTTCAGAATGACGTTTCCATATTCAGTCGAGACTTTAACATTGCTCATAATTTTTCCGATGACGGTGTTTATGATGTCACTGTTACTGTATCTGACGATGTGAACGGACAAACAGATATAGAAACTTTTACTGTGACTGTGGGCGATGTAGCACCTACCGTTAATCTTCATGGTGGAGGTTCGGTTAACGAAGGGGCTGTATATAGCCTTACCGCTAGTGTGTTTGAACCAGGTGATGATCCCATTCAGGAGTTCGTCATTGATTGGGGCGACGGTACAGTTGAAACTATCAGTGGTGATGAATTTGGCACGCAAACTCATGTCTACAGTGACGGCCCTTTCGGCTTTAATATTTCGGTCGATGTCGTCAATGATGACGGTACTTTTGAAAATGCGGGTACACAATTCGTTAATGTTCTTAACGTAGCGCCGTCTTCTATTATCACAGGCCCGACTTCCGTTGATGAGGGCAGCGAGGTGACCTACACCTTCGGTGATATCGTCGACCCAGGTGATGATACTATTGCCAATACCGTGATCGATTGGGGCGACGGCACAACCACCGCCTATACCGGTGCCGGAGAGTACGGTCATACATTTGCAGATGGAAATGCTGCACGCAGTATTAGACTCTTAGTCACAGACGAAGATGCTGATCCTCATGTCGCAGCCACTCTTATCGTAGATATTGAAGATGTAGCCCCATCCATCACTGTAAGTGGCGCCAGTGAGACAGACGAAGGCAGTGTTTACACCCTCACGTTAGCTGACTTGGTAGAGCCCGGTGATGACCCTGTCTCCGAATATCTCATTGACTGGGGTGATGGATCAGCGGTGCAGTCGGTTACTGAGCTAGGTGATGTTACTCATACCTTCGCAGATGGTAACAGCAGTGCCACTATCAGTGTGCAGATCGTGAATGACGAAGGCACGTTTGACGCAGGCACTATTGATGTCACCATTAACAACGTAGCGCCAACGTTGGCATTAACAGGTGCGTTGACCAGTATTCAAAACACCGCGTATACCTTGAACCTAGGGGCAATAATCGACCCTGGCGACGACACCATTGTTGCGAATGGAATTACCGTGAACTGGGGGGATGGCACAACAGAAACCTACAGCAGTGTGGGCGATGTGTCGCACACCTATACCACAGTGGGTGACTTCACTATTAGCGTCAGCTTGGAAGATGAAGACGGTACGTTCAGCGATGTCGCTACGCAGGCAGTCAGCGTGAGTGCGCCAGCGGATACGATTGATGTAGCGGCACAGGGCAATGCTGCAATTGATGAGGGTGATACCTTTACTCGCACTATTAACTTCACTGACGGTGAGGACAATGGAGCAGCAGGCTATACCGTAGATATCGATTGGGATAATGACGGCAACGTCGATGAGTCCTTTGCTACAACGTCGAACAGTTTTGATGTATCCAAGGTGTTTGCCGATGGCGCATCAACGCAAACCGTGTCAATTACGGTGACCGATGAGGCAGGCGAATCTGATACCGAGGTATTTGATGTTACAGTAAACAATGTGGCACCTGTGAGCAGTATAAGCGGACCTATCGAGGTCAATGAAGGCACTGAAGCGATTTACACCTTTGGCGATATCCTTGACCCTGGCGATGATACGGTTGCCAATGCGGTTATAGAGTGGGGCGATGGCACCACCACAGCCTACACTGGAGCGGGTGATTACAGCCATACCTATGCTGATGGTGATAGCTCG
>Ga0208334_100269_pt1 | contig 21958 bp, 22 predicted proteins | sample DeeseametaMP0900_FD_184201 | JGI IMG/M metagenome (GOLD analysis project Ga0208334, IMG submission 184201) | Marine microbial communities from the Deep Indian Ocean - MP0900 (SPAdes) | ecosystem: Environmental > Aquatic > Marine > Oceanic | place: East of Durban, South Africa, South Indian Ocean...
TTCACGATAAAACCGGAATGAGCGTTCACGCTAAAACCAGAACGGGTGTTCACGATGGGCCGGAATCACTGTTCACGATGCTCCGGAATATGCAAATGGTTTTTTTTAAAGCGAGGTACATGCTGTAAAAATGGCTGTAAAAATTGTCCTTACAGCTAAATCACAACATGTTGATATACAATACGCGGTTAAATAAGTTCGTTGGGCACATTGTTGCTGTATTGTGCAAATTTATCCGCCCCTTTAAAACGTAACTCAATTGCTTTGATATGCTCTTCTTCGGCGTGTTTCCAAACGCCCGGCACACTATACACATGCTTTAAATAGCAAAAAAACTTATCACGTAGCTGCGGATTAAACTGCCATCCTTGAGCTACATCTGCTACTTGGGCAGCTAAGCCCTCACGAGTATCAGCATGCTTAACTAAGCCTTCTAGATTATAACAAGCCTGCCCTACAGTAATTACCCGCTTATTTAGTAACAGCGCTTCTAAACCGACCGTAGAGTTAATAGTGATCACCGCTTCTGCGCATTCAATAAGTTCACAGGTTTTATTGCCGTTTGCAAATAGTGCAATTGGGTCTTTATCGTATAAATGGGTGTAATGCTTGTGCCACGACGGGTGTTCTTTAAAAACGACCTTTAAACTAGGGTCGTTCAATGCTTTCACTGCGCTAACAACTTCATCGTATAGCATTTCCATTGAGTCAATCCATGGCGAAAAGCTCGCTAATTGCGTATCGTGAGGCACTTGAAAAGGCACAAATATGTAGCGTTCAGGTATATTTTCAGCTGCAAAATCACAGCGTTTTTTATGGTTTTCTCGAGGGACAAGCGCCGGTGCATCAAAGTTTAAGGCATTATTTGCATTAAAATTTAAATAAAAATCAGGATCTCGACTTAGCGACGCATTAAAGTTAATCCCTTGAGGGTCTAAACTGGTGGTACCCGGAAGTAAACCATTTTCATAATAAAATTGCTTAATACCCAGTGCCTTGGCAGCCATAGCAACGGTAGTATTAGGCAGTTTATTACCATTCCATATCACCATTACATCAGGGTTAACTTCAGTTAATAAAGCTAAATATTTTGCGTAACGCAAACGCTCAAAAAAGCGCAGCCCCACTTTGTAAACCGCCGATACTAAAGCATTGTTCCAAAGGTTATTACGGGCGCGCTTACGTTTTAGTTGTGCATTAATAACATCGTTAAAATCAACTTTAAACGCTTTACTTAAATAGTGTATAGCTGAAAGCTTTGGCGCCCCCATAACATGCAGTTGGCAATCCATACTCAGCTTTTTGATTATTTTTTTATAGTACTTTGCGTGTACATTTTTGCGGGATATAAATAGGTAAGACATACAATCTGTGCGCGCCAATTATTGTTTATAGGAAATAATACTAAGTGGACACTATTACAAAAGTAAGGTTCACTGCTACGAGTAAATAATTTACAGATGTTACCTAAATTCTTATTATTTTACTACGCAGCGGTGCCATCCTAGATAGAATCTCATTTTGTATGCTATGGCTAATATTTTGCTCTTCCATCGCATTTACAAGTAAGTCCACCACATGGTTAAAATCTTTCTCAGTTATGTGCATCCCAGTATGAATATCTACCATAGAATCTCCTTTGTACTTGCATGGGCCATCAACTAGCATACACATATGCATAATAAAGCCTTCTCTAAAGTGGCTTATGTCGCTGTGTTCAAAATAATGCAGTACTTGTTCATCATTACCTATTTGGTAAATAAAACTGTCTACAATACGCGTAAGCCCCGCTCGGCCATCAAGCTGTTGATAAAGCGATAAATTTGTTGAGCTTGCACACCCTGCCAGGGCACTTAAACACAACCATAAAATGACAACGTTTTTCATTACCAATACCCTGTTACCGATAAGTACCACCCTGTTTGATCGCTCGCACCTGCAATGCTACCTAAATCTAAGTATGCGGCGGTGACACTCACGTGCTTGTTTGGCATCCAAGCAACAAATAAATCTTTCCAGTCTTGTTCACCCAAATTAAGGTTATTAGACTTTTGCCTATACTCTATACCTACGGCAACACTTCGGCTCAAAAACACAGCCGTGCTGCCTTCAAATAAAATTTTTGCATCATCATTTGCCCCACCATAACCAAGCAAACCGAGTTGATTAGCCTCACTGTAGCGAGTTGTGACGTTCCAAAACCAGTTAAGCCCCCCTACAGCGCCTAAGTGGAGTTTACTCGCTGCAAGGTAGTAATCAGTGCCACTAGTATCTTGTGCACCTACTAGGGTCGCAACAGCGCCATCATCAAGGGATTTATGCTGTATACCCACACTCAATTGCGGCCAGTCACTGTAAACTATATCGCCGTATAAACGAATTTTAGCGCCCGTGATAGATTGCTCTATTTCGGTATCAAGTGCAGGCACGTCAAAACGTTGTTGAGCGTAGCTAAGTTCTACACGATTAAATAGGTTAACTTGTGCTCCACATACATCTAAAGTGTAGTCTGTTACATCTGCACGGCTACAAAAGCCATTCACAGAGAACTCGTCTTCGCTGGCGTAACCTGCAAGCTGTGCCCAAGGCACAATACCGCCGCCCCCACTGCCTTCTATTTGCGAAACCCCGGGGGTCGCTAATAATTTACCATCGCTTGCTAAACCAGAAAAGCTCGAGCTAAGTAATAACCCAAGTAATAAACACTTAACTTTTTTCATAATATTCCTTTAGCCACTGTTCTAATAATTCTGCTTTTAAAGGCCTACTTAGGTAGTAACCCTGAGCATGGTCACAATGCATAAGTTTAAGTAAGTCTAACGAATCTCTGTTTTCAACGCCCTCTGCAACAACGCTAAAGCCTAGTTGATGCCCTAAGGTAATAGACGACTGCACTATGTGTTGATCCTTGCGCGACTCATCTAACTTTAAAATAAAGCACTTATCTAACTTTAGCTCATCAATAGGCAGCATTTTTAATCTCCCCAGTGATGTTTGCCCTACGCCATAATCATCCAATGAAATTTTTACACCGATGGCTTTTAAGTTTTGTAATGCTTTTATGCCTTTTTCCTCATTTTCAATCATGTCGCGCTCAGTTAATTCAACAGTAATGAGGGTTGGATCAACATTGTATTTTTTTAGAGTACGCACTAACGCTGAATGAAAACTCGGTGAGGCAATATCTTGTGCTGATACATTAATTGCTGCCTGCATTTCAATCCCTTTAGCCTGCCAATCAGCCACCTGAGAAACCACAGTGTTAACAACCCATGATGTAAGCTCAACAATAAGCCCCGATTGCTCGGCTAAATCAATAAACAGTTCTGGGTTTACCCAGCTGCCATCTTTACGTTGCCAGCGGATCAGTGATTCGACTTTATTTATTTTTTGTGTGTGTAAATGCAGTTTAGGCTGATAGGTCATAAATAATTGCCCATCATCATCGCTAATGGCTTGTTTAAGCTCATCTAACATTTTAAGGCGTTCTAAATGCGCTTCGTCTTCACCATTTTGGTAATAATGAATACTGTCTTGGCTATCTGTTGCATTGTCTACGGCAATAAGTACGCGTCGCATTAAATCATCGCTGGCAAGGCCTTGCATAGGATACTCGACAACCCCAGCGCTAAAGCGTAAGTTAATTTTTAACGTTTTAATGATATAACACGCTAATAGCTGTGCCATTAAACCAACTATACCGCTTTTTTTCTCTCTGGCAGCGGCACTTGGAAACACAGTTAAAAACTCATCGCCACCAATACGCGCATGAAAGCCGCCAAGTTCGTCCGAAAAGCCACTAATTCGATTGGCAACCGCTTTTAAACATTCATCGCCTACGCGTGGGCCTAGCTTATCGTTTATATGCCGTAAACCTTTTATATCAATAGCAACTAGGGTGTATTGTGTAGAGGGAGTCAGCTCACCATCGAGTACTTCAAGCATAGCCGAGCGGTTATAAAAGCCTGTAAGCGAATCATGGCGTGCCTGAAAACTAATTTTTTGTTCACGCTCGTTAATATCGTTACCCATGTTATCAAAGGCGTTAGCAAGGGTTGCTATTTCGGTACTTTGTTTAGATGCATTAAATTCAAATGCGTAATTACCTTGTGCAAATTGCCTGGCAATAACTGCAAGCTGTGAGAGTGGGGTTGTTAAGTTATTTGCCAGTAAACTACTGGTAATAACCCCCACCAGCATCGTTAAAATGGCCATAATAATTAGCGTAAACAATAAGTTTTCAAAATCGTTATAGCTTTGCGTTAAATCAGCACTGAGCAAAATTGTTACCGCATCCCCTTGTAGGGAGGGCAACATAATATCTTGGTTTTTATATACAGGATAATCACCAAACAAACGCGTTGTAGTGGTAGTGTTAAAGTAGTTTTTAGGTGAAAAAACCTCTGGGCGATTAAGCAACGAGCTTCTTACGAGGTTGTCCTGCTCAGCAATAAAGCTGACATCCATTCCTGTTAGATTTTTAAGCTCGAGGGCGACTTCGTCATCAATTTTAAAACCCACTAAGCTGTATGCAACGGTTCTAGGCGCCCTTACAGGTAGTAAAATAACTTGATATAGCTGATTATTAAGAACAACAAAGCTCGATTGCTCTGGCGAAGTTAATAACTCATCCAGTAACGGCTTTAAATTTTGAGGGTACAAATCTGCATTAGTATTGGCTGAAATTAATTTACCTGATAAATCAATCAGTAGCATAAGCTCTGCATCAATACGCTGGCTGTGATTAAACAACACACTACTTATGGTGCCTGCATCGCGAGTGGCAACCGCTTGCTTAAAGCCAAAGTCGGCAGTGAGTACTTTAGCAGCAGTAAGCAGTAGGCTTTCTTTTGCGCTCAGATATTGCTTATATACATTTTGCGCTACGCTAATATCTTGATTTACTTTTTCTTCTTGAAATTTACTTGTAGACCACCAAAAGCTAACAATGCTCACCATAGTGGTCAGTAACACTAAGCCTACACATAAAACAATAATGCGGTTTTTTAAACTGTTAGTCATTACCGCCCTTAAACTTACTACCAAAAGTATTTCGCGGTGCTGGGGTGGAGGTATTAACCTTAATTAGTAACTCATTATTATTGTTTATTGTTATCATTTTTTTATTTTCCAACGGTGCAGTTTGTAGCGCATGCCACACACTCAGCGTAGTCGGTAACGGCGTTATGTCTAAGGATAACTTACCCGTATTATTCGTTTTATAAACGTGTTCACTATTGGCTACATAAATATAGCCAACCATAGAGTCATGAATATTACAGCCTAGTACAACAACACCTTGTTGATCAAAAATTACAGGCTCTTTAGGTTGGCCTGAATAGAGTTTTAGCTGAAAGGGCTTAGCCTGAGAAAAAGAGTAAACATGATGGCGAATATTATCGCTGTTAGGAAAGTTAACCTGCTGGCCTTTTTGCACCACCAGTAAATCAGGCAAAAACGCTTTATGTACTTGGTCCATTACCGCAACGGGTAACGTAGTGCGCTCTGACTTTGTCGCCTTATAAAGCTCAACGACTGCGTCTTTTAGTGGTTGACCATGCTGGTCTTGAATTACTAAATCAATATTTGCACCCAGTACGCCTTGGCTAAAAAATAAAGTAGCGGCGAGTAAATAACCTCTTTTATTAAAAACTTGCTGCACTTGCCTAAACATATCAATACCTAAAAGTTAATCTTAGGTTAAGTTAATTAGAGACCAGCACTAATTGCAAGGAATATAGCCCAGTAACTAAAAATAAAGACTGGGCTTTGTTTATTTTAATACTTTAGTTGTACTATTTTACAATAAGACCGTAATCAGTATCTAAAATATTAATTACTTCTTGGCGAGGATCTTCTGGAATTACAATCTCTTTACCAATGATTTTACTGGCAATGCCTACATAAGTGTTAGACACCTCAAGCATGACCGATTCTGGTAAAATAAAGTCTTTAGCAAGCTGCTCACGCTCATCCATGCGGTCTTTATTTAACAGCACGTCACTTTCTGGCACAGTAGAAATTAATAACTGGCGGAACCCTTCTTTAGAGTTTTCGATTATTTTACCATCGCGGTAAGCCGCACCATCCCATATGCGCGAAGAATCTGGGGTGCCTACTTCATCAATATAAATAAGCTGTTGGTTTCCGTCTAAATCCTCTACATAACCAAACTCAAATTTTGTATCTACAAATATTTGATCAAGCTTTGCCAGCTCTTCACTAATTAGCTTAAAGCCCTCAACCAATAGCTTTTCGTATTTAGTCACATCCTCTGCCGATTTAAAATTAAATACGTCTAAATTATCAGTGATATTAGCGCGCGTAATATTCACATCATCAACAGGTGGAATATCAACCACGCCTTCGATAATACCTTTTGTAGAAGGGGTTATTAGTACGTTTTCAAGCTTTTGGTTTGCTCTTAAGCCCTCAGGTAAGTCTATGCCACAAAAGTTGCGAACCCCCTTACTGTAATCACGCCACATGCTGCCGGTTATATATTGGCGCGCAATCGCTTCTACTTTTACGGTACTTGCTTTGCGTACAATCCATACATAAGGGTGTGGAATATCAACAATGTGGTTACCCGCAAGGCCAGCTTTATCAAATAACTTAAACCAATGAGATGCAACAGAGTTAAGCGCAATACCTTTACCCGGCACGCCGTTTAAGCCATTTTCGCCTTGCCAAATACAATCAAAAGCAGAAATACGGTCTGAAATAACCATAATTGCCAGCTCAGTTCCTTGCGGAACTTTATAGTTTTTTTCTTTAATGAGGCGTGCGCTGTCTTCATCTGTTAGCCAATAAACCGAACGAACTTTACCGCTGTGTACAGCACCTTTAGTGCGAATGGGTAAGTCATCGTTTACGTCTAAAACTTTATAGCTAGTCATGCTATCTCCGGGGTTAGGGATGCTCATAGAGCAAAGTATGGTATGGGGTTATAAGCGCTATATAATAAATCAGCCTGCCCTAAAGCTCAATCAGCACTGAAAACTAAATAACCTGAACTCTGGTTAAGAGACTGACTAGGGCGTGTTGTATTATGGTGATATTTAAATTTATTTTCTCTAGCCAGAGATTTTCAATGAAAACAAGGCGAATTTACTTACAATAGCTGGCCTATTGTAAGTAAACTCAACGCAGTTAGCGTTGAAAATAGCTGCTAGAGATAGGTTTATTACCCAGAGCTCAGGTTAAATAGCCACGCAATATTTATATGGCTGTAATAATGCGGTAAACTTAGCTTGCTAACTAGAGGAGTAACGCTTGGACTACCTAACTGCGACCGCAAATAAAAAATACCTAATGTATATTTCGCAAAATTATTCATACGCTATTTTAAGGCCGCTTCAGGCGCAAATTTTAGCCCATGGTGGAGAAGTTCGGTGGTTTTTAGCAGGTAATGAAGTAAACCCCGACTTTTTAGATGATGATGAGCAGCGCTTGCATACAATATCTGATGTGAGAAGCTGGCACCCTGATATAACTTATATTCCAGGCAATATTGTTCCAAGTTTTATTCCTGGTAAAAAAATTGCTGTTTTTCATGGTTTTAATTCTGAGAAGCGCAGCTCAGAGGGCAATCATGGCCACTTTGCAATACGGGGCTGCTACGACCTATATTGTACACAGGGCCCCAATACTACCACCCGATTTAAAGAGTTGGCGCAACAACATGGTTTTTTTAAAGTAGTAGAAACCGGCTGGCCAACGCTCGACCCCCTATTTACCGATACACAAACTAACCCATACGAAAGCGACGACCCACGTCCAACACTGCTTATTTGCTCTACTTTTTCAAAAAAATTATCACTTGCTCCCAAATTATATGAGCAAATAAAGCATTTTAGCCTACAAGGGAAGTGGCGTATTTTAATGCAGTTTCATCCTAAAATGCCCCAAGAATGGGTTGAGAAGTATAAAGCATTAAATAATGAAAACTTAACCTTTATAGAAACCGACAACGTACTCCCTTTGCTTAAAGCTGCAGATGTAATGCTGTGTGATACATCCTCGGTATTATTGATGTTTTTATTACTTAGAAAGCCAGTTGTTACGTTTTGCAATCAAAAACCACTCCCTCACTTACTTGATGTAACTGAAGCCGATAAAGTAGAAGCAGCAATAGAACATGCGTTAACTAAACCTAATAAATTAATGCAAAGTATTGAAGACTATTGCCTAGAGCTCCACCCATATACTGATGGTAAATCTAGCCAACGCGTGCTTAATGCTGCAAATGAATTTTTGCACAAAAAAGAAAAGCTAAAACCTAAACCGCTTAACCTATTTAGAAATCTTAAAATGCGTAAAGAATTCAACTTTTGGGGTTGGTAACACCACACTGTATGATTGAGCTTGATAATGTAACCTTTAAATGGCATAAAAATGATGCCAAGCCTACGCTAAATATCCCAACCCTTAGAATTGATAAAGGCGAGCATATTTTTTTACATGGTCCCAGCGGCGTCGGTAAATCAACCCTGCTTGCGCTATTGGCAGGTATAAACACACCAAGTAGTGGCAACATACGTATTTTAAATCGCGATTTAAATACACTTAGCAATACGCAAAGAGATGTATTTAGAGCGGAGAATATTGGCTATATTTTTCAAAACTTTAATTTATTACCGTATTTAACACCCATTGAGAATGTCACGCTTGGCTGTGAATTTTCAAAAAGCAGAAAACAAAAAGCCTTACAGCAAACAGCAGAGCCCAAGCCAAGCTTACAAAACGAAGCGATACGCTTATTAACAGCATTAGGCTTAAGTGAGTCTTACCATAGTAAAGATGTTGCCTCGCTCAGCATTGGTCAGCAACAGCGGGTTGCCGCCGCTCGCGCATTTATTGGCAGCCCAGAGCTTATAATTGCTGATGAGCCTACCTCGGCACTCGATACCGCAAATAGAGAAAACTTTATAAAGCTGTTATTCGAACAGGCTAAGCGCGCCAACAGTACGTTAGTTTTTGTAAGCCATGACGAAACATTAAAACCGCTATTTAATCGTGCAATTAGCCTAGTTAGCTTGCAGGAGCAGTTATGATCCTGACTAAGTTAGCTTATAAAAGTTTGCTAAATCGCCGAGCAAGTGTACTGCTCACATTGTTTACCATTGCTATTAGCGTAATGCTTTTACTAAGTATTGAGCGAATTCGCGTGGATGCAAAAACCAGTTTTAGTAATACCATCTCTGGGACAGACCTAATTGTAGGCGCCCGCACCGGCGATATTCAATTACTGCTTTCCTCTGTATTTAGAATAGGTTACGCCAATAACGGGGTGAGCTGGCAAAGTTACCAGTACATCGCAGCTCAGCGTGGTGTTAAATGGAGCATTCCTATTAGTTTAGGCGACAGCCACAAAGGCCAAGCTGTACTAGGTACAAGCCGCGATTACTTTACCCACTATCGCTTTGGTAAAAAACAAACGTTAAGTTTTCAACAAGGCCACGCGTTTGAGCATTTAAACCAGGTGGTACTTGGCAGCGATGTAGCGAGCCGTTTAGGGTATACACTAGGTGATAACATAGTAATCTCACACGGGATGGGTAATACGAGCTTTCACCATCATAAAGACAACCCGTTTACTGTTATCGGTATTTTAAACGCCACTGGCACGCCAGTAGATAAAACCTTACACATACCTCTAGCAGCTATTGATTTAATACATGGTGGTTCACACTCTGCGAATAATGAGCACGATGAGCACGATGAGCACGATGAGCACGATGAGCACGATGAGCACGATGAGCACGATGAGCACGATGAGCATAACAACCTAATCGGTGAGCCAAGTCAAATTACTGCGTTTTTAATGGGATTCGACTCGCCTTTATACACATTGCAAATTAGGCGTAATATCAACCAATACAAAAAAGAGCCACTTCTGGCCATTATGCCCACAGTGACCCTAAAAGAGCTGTGGCAAATGCTCGCCATTGTCGAAAAAGTACTCTTACTGTTTTCAGGCGTTGTTATATTAGTCAGTTTATTGGGTATGTTGACCACGCTACTGGCCAATTTAAATCAACGCCGAAGAGAGCTTGCTATATTGCGCTCAGTAGGCGCACGGCCATGGCAGCTATTTACACTAATAAGCATGGAATCGTTATTTACAACATTATTAGGCTGCCTAGTTGGCTGTGGTTTGTATTATGGCGTTATGCTTATCAGTAGCAGCTATTTGCAAAGCCATGCAGGCATAAGCGTTAATATTGCCATGCTCTCTTACTATGAACTCACTTTAATAGGCGTTATTATGGCCGCTGGGTTTATAATTGGCTTAATACCAGCTACCCGCGCTTACTTTTATTCGCTTAGCGATGGTATGAGTATAAAAACTTAACTTTAGGAATTTCATGATACTTTTTAAATCCGCGCTTTATTACTGCACGCTAGCAAGCTGCCTACTTATTAGCTTTGTCAGTAGTGCAAACCCGCCGAAAGAAATTTTTTGGGAAGACTTAATCCCAAAAGGGCATGTACAAATAGATACCCAAGCACAAGCTAACCACGAAGGCAGTGAACAAAACTGGGTGCAGCCAGAGCTAGATGCACCTGTGGTTGAAGCATTAAATGGCCAATCAGTGAGCTTACCGGGGTTTGTTGTCCCACTTGAGGGCGACAGTGAAGTCATTACAGAGTTTTTGCTTGTGCCATACTTTGGCGCGTGTATTCACGTACCGCCCCCGCCGCCAAATCAAATCGTTCATGTAACAGTAAAAGGCGGCGTACCCATTGAGAGCCTGTATGATGCGATTGTTGTTACCGGCGTTATCAGTACCGAAACCTGGTCTGGTGAAATAGCCCAAGTGGGCTATAAAATGAAAGCCGTCGGTGTGGCACCGTTTGAGCTATAACACGGCTATTTTTGGCAGTGCTTACAAAACACCGTACTGCGCTGCCCTAGCCTAATTTCTTCAAGTGGCGTTTTACACGTTACGCACGCCTCTCCTTTTCGCCCGTACACTAACAACTGCTGTGCAAAATAACCTGGTTTGCCATCACTTTGGGCAAAGTCTTTAAGGGTTGTACCGCCTTGTGTTATTGCCGCTGCTAGAGTGTCTTTAATAATAGGGATCAGGGTTTGATATCGCTTTAACGATACTTTGCCTGCTTCGCGTTTTGGGTGTATTCCCGCCTTAAATAACGACTCATTGGCATAAATATTACCTACGCCCACCACTACCGCGTTATCCATAATAAATTGCTTCACGGGGACTTTTTTATTTCGCGATTGCTCGTATACACGCTTTGCAAAAAAATCATCCGTAAGCGGCTCAGGGCCAAGTTTTGAGAGTAACTTATGAACATCCCCCGGTGCTTGCCATAAACAGCAACCAAACCGGCGTGGGTCATTTAATCGCAGCGCCTTGTCATTACTAAGAACAAACTCAACATGATCATGCTTTTTAAGCGGCTCGCGTTTATCCACAACGCGCAAATTACCCGACATTCCCAAATGTAAAATAGCACTCCCTAATTCGCAGTGCAGTAATAAATACTTTGCACGGCGCTCAATTCGCTCTACCCTCAACCCTTCTAACTGATAAACATCATCAGGCACAGGCCATCGCATGCTGGCATTATAAATATTTACCTTCGTCACTACCTGGTTTTCTACATGCGGGGTGATCCCCAGTCTACTTACTTCTACCTCTGGTAATTCAGGCATTAATGCAACTCACTTTTTGAAAAATCAACACTTGGAAATAACTGCTTTGCAGTCGCTAAATCAAGCCCCATCACGCGCTGGCTATTTTTTTCCAACAAATAATACTTACCGTTACCTTTGTACAGTAAATAAACCCAAGGTAAGCGCTCACCAGCCAACTCAAAGGTGGCCACATACAATGGTGAGTTTGGATTAAATACAACAGACTCATTTACCTGCATCAACGCAGCCGTTTGCCAATGGTTAATTAGCTCAGCTAATTGCTGCTGTGATGCATCCCACCTCACGGGCGTATTTTCTTTTAATGCGGTTGTACGCCAACTTGTACCAATACGTTCAATTTTCTGATCAACAAAGCTCAGTGTTAACACAAAACTTTGCAATGGCAGTACCGGTTGTAATGTAGGCTCGTCTTCGCCCCCTAAAAACTGCTTATGCCAGCCATTTAAAAAGAAGATCATAATCAACATCGAAAAAATAATAACGTTGTTCCAACCTTTGCGGCCCAGTCGCATATTTATACACCCAGTAAATTCAAGATTTTAAAGTGTAACTAAAACTTAATTGCACTGTCTATATGTTAAAGGCCACAGACTTTGGTAGAATATCGGCAAATTTAAAGGAGTTCCGTCAATGTCTATGTATGTAGTGGGCCATAAAATCCCAGATTCAGATTCTATTTGTGGTGCAATTGCACTTGCTTATTTAAAAAACCAAATCGATGAGCCAGCAATTCCAACACGCCTTGGTGAAGTGTCACCAGAAACTCAATTTATCCTAGATAAATTTGGCTTCGAAGCACCTGAGCTTAAATTAAGCTACGCTGGCGAAGATGTATATATTGTTGACCACACAGAAAAAACACAAGCACCTGATGATATCGACCAAGCACGTGTTGTTGGCGTAGTCGATCACCATAAACTAGGCGATTTAACGTCATCTACACCGCTTGAGTGTTGGATCCGTCCGGTAGGCTGTTCAAACACCATTATTAAAATGATGTATGACTTCTACAACGTAGAAATCCCTAAAGATATTGCTGGCATCATGCTATGTGCAATTTTAAGCGATACCGTTATTTTTAAATCGCCGACCTGTACAACGGCTGATATTAAATGTGTAGAAGCACTAGCAGAAATTGCCGGCATTGAAGACTTTAAAGAACTAGGCATGGACATGTTCCGTGTTAAGTCAGCTGTTGAAGACACCCCTGTGCGTGACTTAGTAATGCGTGACTTTAAAGACTTCAACATGAACGGTCACCTAGTGGGCATTGGCCAGCTAGAGGTTATTGACCTTGCAGTGTTTGACGAAATTAAAGCAGACTTAGAAGCCGATATTGCTAAGCTAAAAATTGAAGGCAACCGCCACTCAGTATTTTTACTGCTTACCGACATCATGAAAGAAGGCTCACAAATGCTGATTGCTTCAGATGATGCAAACCTTGTAGAGCAAGCTTACGGTGAAAAGCCGAGCGAAGATAAAGTATGGCTAGATGGCGTATTAAGCCGTAAAAAGCAAGTAGTGCCACCACTACAAGACGTGTTTGCCAAGCTGTAAGCTGTATACTCAGTAATCAAACATACATTATTAAGCACCGCATTTGTGACAATTGCGGTGCTTTTTTATTGGTAGGCGTGAAGCTTGCTCACGCCAAAAATAAAAAGCGCAAATAGATTTTATATCAACGCGCCAGCAGCAAGGCTGCCTACAGGCCTAGCATCACGCCCTATCTACATCAAACGCGATGACTTCTTTTATTGTATCTTTAGCGGTGGCTAGCATAACTAACCTGTCTATACCCATAGCAACGCCTGCGCATTGCGGTAAACCATGCTCAAGTGCGGCGATTAAGCGGGTATCCATAGGCACGTGGTTTAACCCATTGGCAGCGCGATAGGCGTTATCTTCATCAAAGCGCTTTGCCTGCTCTTTAGCATTAGTTAGCTCATTAAAGCCATTCGCTAATTCCATATTTTTATAATAAAGCTCAAAGCGCCCTGCTACGCGGTTATCATGCTCACAAATCTGTGCCAGTGCCGCTTGCGATGCCGGAAAGTGATACACAAAACACGGCTTAGTTTGCCCAATAGTTGGCTCTACTTTCATACAAAATAACAGCTGCAGCAAGGTATCTTTATTGGTTTCGTTTTCGGCTATATCGGCAAAGCCGTGATCGCAGGCAAGTGTTTGCAATTGTCTAAGCGTAGCTGTTAATGGGTCAAGCGCTAACACTTGCTCAAATGCTTGTTGGTAAGTAAGACGCTCTGCAGGCTCTACATTTAAAATGAGCTGCATTAGCTCATCCATTTCATCCATTAATGCAAACTCATCAAACCCAGGGCGATACCACTCAAGCATGGTAAATTCGGGGTTATGATGGCGCCCCGCTTCTTCGTTTCTAAATGCCTTACAAAGCTGAAATATGGGCCCAGAGCCTGCTGCTAACAAACGCTTCATTGCAAATTCAGGCGATGTTTGTAAATAAAGCGGCAAGCCACCAGCGTGGCCTGGGCCTACAAACTGTGTATTAAAACTTGCTAAATGCACATCGGTTACACTGGCACTGCTTAAGCTCGGTGTTTCTACTTCCATTACATTACGCGTATAAAAAAACTCACGAATTATTCTCAGTATGGCTGCACGCTGCTTAAGGGTGTTTATGCTTGCACTAGGTGCCCAAGGTGTTGCTGACATATTTTCTCCAAAAAAAATCCCAGCTTAAGCCGGGATTTTATAAACCGTACTCAAGCTTACTTAACACGGCCTACGTATTCACCGCTACGGGTGTCTACTTTAATTACTTCACCAATTTGTACGAATAATGGAACGCGTACTACTGCACCAGTGCTAAGCGTTGCAGGTTTACCGCCTGTGCCCGCTGTATCGCCTTTAAGACCAGGATCAGTTTCAGTGATCTCAAGCTCAACAAAGTTAGGTGGAGTAACCGCGATTGGGCTACCGTTCCATAATGTAATAGTACATACATCGTTTTCAACTAACCATTTAACGGCATCGCCAAGTGCTTTTTCGTCAGCGGCAATTTGTTCAAATGTTTCGTTGTTCATGAAATGCCAAAACTCACCGTCTGTGTATAGGTACGCTAAGTCGGTATCCATTACATCGGCGCCTTCAACTGATTCACCCGATTTAAAGGTTTTTTCAAGCACCTTACCAGAGATAAGTTTGCGGATACGAACACGGTTAAACGCTTGGCCTTTACCAGGTTTTACCATTTCATTTTCTAAAATACTGCAAGGTTCGCCGTCCATCATAATTTTTAGGCCGCCCTTGAACTCGTTGGTGCTATAATTCGCCATCGTTTCCTCTATTTAATTTTTTTCGAGTAATCTACGTGCCAATGATACAAAGAAATGAAGCAAATTTGCATAAAAACTGGCAAAAAGAATTAGCAAATGTAGTTACCTGCCCAAAAACCTTGCTTGAAATGGTCGGTTTATCGAGCCAAGCCCATGAAAACGACCTAAAAGCCCGCAGTTTATTTCCGGTACGCGTGCCAGTCCCTTTTATAAAAAAAATACGCAAGGGCGATGCAAACGACCCCTTATTGCTACAAGTTATGCCACGCCATCAAGAGTTTTTAACCAAAACAGGTTTTAATAAAGACCCTTTACTAGAGCAAGACAACGAACAGCCTGGGCTTTTACATAAATATAAATCCCGTGTTTTAATTATGTTTAAAACTGGCTGTGCAGTAAATTGCCGTTACTGCTTTAGACGCCACTTCCCGTATCAAGAAAACCAGCTTAATAAAAAAAGCCTGCTTGATGCGCTGAGCTATATAAAATCAGATACCAACATAAACGAAGTGATTTTAAGTGGTGGCGACCCACTTATGGCCAAAGACGATGCCATTAGCTGGTTTTTAGATGAGCTTGAACAATTACCTCAAATTAAACGCATGCGAATACACAGCCGTTTACCTGTGGTAATACCTGCGCGAATTACCGATGAGCTATGCACTAGATTGCAGCAATCACCGCTAAAAGTTATATTTATTAACCATATAAATCACGCCAACGAAATAGACGACGAGTTTAAAGCAGCCATGCAAAAGCTAAAGCAAGCAGGCGTAACGTTATTAAACCAGGCGGTTATTTTAAAAGAGGTGAACGACACCGTTGAGGCACAAATAAATTTAAGTGAGGCGTTATTTGATGCAGACGTGCTGCCATACTATTTATATTTGCTAGATAAGGTTGAAGGCGCAAGCCACTTTGATATAGAAGAGCCACAGGCAATAAAAATAATGGCAGAGCTATTAAAAGCCCTGCCTGGATTTTTAGTGCCTAAATTAGTAAGAGAAATAGGCGGTCAAAAAAGCAAAACACCTATCGACCTTAAGCTAATTTAAACGTATATATTTACATTGTTACCCAGTGTTGCAGTAACCGACTGAGCCGGTGATTGCGCACTTGTGGGTTGGGCAGCACCTTCAATTAGTGCAAGTGCTGCTGCGCCATCTGCTAATTGCTGCTTTTTAGACAAAGCAGCGGTATATACTTCACCACCTTGGCCAGAGCTAGACATAGCGGGTAGATTTCCACCTGATATATTCATCGTTATAAGCCTTAATCAACCTGACATTTAAATGTAATCCAAGTACTATATCGGCAATGCAGTACAAAGCTTTAGGAAAACCATGGATTCTATAATTGAACAACTCAACGCTAACTTAAAAATTGTTTATCGCCAAGCACTTGATGCCGACAAAAAACTAGATGAGCTACAGCAACAAGGCCACGGTAAATTTAAAGCCTTGTTCCCAGCTGATGCCGGATTTAGTTTTGAAGCTAAACGCTTTAAGCCATACGTACTTGATGTAGCAGCCGATGTGGAGAGCCTAAGCAGTGAAGGCCTTAACGAAGAAAAGCTTAAAAAAGCTGTTGTTAAACTGCAAAGCTTATTAACCCTCTTAGCGACGTTTAAACACTAGTACCCCCATCATTTTTGGCTATAATTTTTTATGGGGCAGCATACCTAAAAAGAGCCTGGAGCGCAGTACTTCAGACTCTTCTTTAGATTTTTAACTGTAGAGTAGCTCTCTACAACGATAATAACTTAACTCTTATAACCATTTGGATTATTTGACTGCCAACGCCAAGTATCTTTCATCATGGCATCTATCCCACGCACCGCTTCCCAACCAAGTTCATTGAGGGCTTTTTCCGGCGCAGCGTAACAGGCCGCTATATCACCAGGGCGTCGAGGCGATACTTGGTAAGGAACGTCTTGACCGCTGGCTTTTATAAAGGCATTAACCATTTGCAGGACAGAGTAACCATTACCTGTGCCAAGGTTATACACGAGTGCGCCGGTGTTGTTAGCAATTTTTTCAAGCGCTTTTAAGTGCCCTATCGCTAAATCAACTACGTGAATATAGTCACGTACGCCTGTGCCATCAACGGTGTCGTAGTCATCGCCAAATACAGCAAGCTGCTTTAATTTACCTACCGCAACTTGAGCAATAAATGGCAGTAAGTTATTAGGAATACCATTAGGATCTTCGCCAATTAAGCCCGACTCATGTGCGCCAACAGGGTTAAAGTAACGCAAAATAGCAAATGCAAAACGCTCGTCTGATTTAGCAATATCTTGCAGCATCATCTCAACCATTAATTTTGATGTGCCATATGGATTAGTTGTGCCACCTACCGGGAAGTCTTCTTTAATCGGTAAACTTGCAGGGTCGCCGTAAACTGTGGCTGATGAGCTAAATACTAATTTAAATACGCCCGCATCACGCATAGCATCTACAAGTGTTAGCGTACCTTGTACGTTTGTTTGATAGTACTCAACAGGTTTAGCGACCGACTCACCAACCGACTTTAAGCCCGCAAAGTGAATAACACTCTCTATGGTATGTTTTGCAAAGATGGCGTCTAAAAACACTTTATCGAGAATATCGCCTTGGTAAAACGTAATATCTTTACCTGTGATTTGGTTTACGCGTGCAAGCGACTCTTTTGATGCGTTACTTAAATTATCAACAACAACAACTTCGCTGCCTTGCTGTAAAAGTTCTAAAACGGTGTGTGAGCCTATGTAGCCTGCGCCGCCTGTTACTAAAATTGCCATGAATGCTCCGTGGATACCTTTTCAATTAAGTTAATTTCATCATATATTTGTACTATTTACATGCTTTATTTTAAAAGCATATTAAGATGGGTAAATATAATTAACCTAAACCGTGGACAATAAACCGATCTCTAGCAGTTATTTTCAGCGCTAACTGCGCAATAGGCGAGCTATTGACGCGTGAATTCGCCATGTTTTCATTGAAAATCTCTGGCTAGATAAATAAATTTAAATATCACTATAATTAAATATTTTCGTAAGTCTTTTAACAAAGGTTTAGGTTAGTTAAGTGATGGTTAATAAACTAGTGTTAAACTTGTATGGTCTATTACTGGGCTAATTCTAAATAATTAGCACTGCCCCTTTGGAGAATGTTATGAACTCAGTTAAAACAATCGCTATGGCAATGTGTATTACATTACCTGCATTTGCACACGCTGGAGAGTCTGTAGTTAAGTGGCAAGATTTTAAAGACTACCGCGATGTGCGCGCCTCTAACCAAGTCAAAGCGTCGTACCACAAGCAAATTGCGACTCAGTTCGAAAAGCATTTTTCTAAACTTGCCGAGCAGTTGCCAAAAGGCTATAAGCTAAATCTAGAAATAACTGATATCGATTTAGCGGGCGATGTACGCTATGGGGGTATGGATGAAATACGCGTAGTAAAACCTATTTATTTTCCGCGTATTAAGCTAACTTACTCACTAAGCGATGATAAAGGCAGTATAGTCAGTGAAGGCGCCGACGTAGAGCTTAAAGATATGGGTTTTATGGATAAAATTAAAATGGGCCGCGATGAGCCATTTTTTTATGAAAAGCGCTTGATTACCGAGTGGTTTGGCGAGCAAGTTTTAGCTAACCTAGATTAGCACTGAGCTGCTTAAGCAGTTACAGCGGCAACACCATAAAAACACCGTATTAATAATTCAATGCGGTGTTTTCTTTCAGTTACGATTTTATCTGCACTAAATCAAAATCAGCCATGCCTGGAACAATCGCTTGCAGGCGGGATTCCGTCACATCGAGTGCGTTTAAACATTCGCAATATTCAGAGGCTTTAAGCTCGAGTTGCTGGGCTTTTTTTTGTAGTGATTTATCGATTTCTTTAGAGATAATATCCATACGTTGCCCCATATCGTTAATGCGGTCTTCAATATTACCTTCGCGTGATTTAAACGCATCACCAAGCGACATTAAAATAGCTCCTAACGAGCCATGTACGGCAGAGTGTATTTGCTGGCTAATTTCTTTAGTGAAAAAATCATCTATTTGCGAGAGCGACTGTGGCGCGATAAAAAAGAAATCATCACCGCGCTTAAACTTGTCCATCAGCGCGCGCTCTACGTACTGGAGCTGGGTTTTTAATACCTCAGGCTCTTTGTCAGACATTCCCTCAACCACATGTTCAATCGCGCTTAAACCTAAATTAACGCCATCGGTCGCCAAATTTACAAGCTCTGGCACCGTATGGCGAATACCATTGCTAAATTGCTCAAGCACTTTACTTTCTTCTGTACTTAAATCGACCCAATAACCCCGTATAAAAAGCTGGTTATTATTATTAATTTGTACACGGGTTTGGCCTTTATCTAGAATACGAATAACATCGTCGGTAATGATTAAACCATGACTCAACTCAACATCACATTGAGTTTGAGCGAGTACACTCGAACTTGAAAAAGCAAAACACAACGCCAATATCGCACGAGATAACAACGCCATATACACCTCAACAAGCTAAAAAAGGAAGGCCAGTAGGTTAACAAAAAACCAACTTTATGCAAGAAAAATAGCCGTAGGCTTCATGAAGCTGCCTTCATATTTTGCCATTACGGGTGGACTTCCCACTGAAATTATCTTGCTGGGCATGCGTGCTTTTCGCTTTATTACTTATGTGATTATTGCTAACCTCACATTAACGTTTTTTACTTAAACAATTTTTTGCTAACGGAATAATTATGCTAAAAAAAATATCACTGCTTGTCGGGATGGCAATGAGTACAAGTGCAGTGGCTAAAGGCGGTGTTTCTCCTTACTTACCATTAAACCAAGCGCCTGTGCTTGAACATCAAATACAACGTCTTTTAGCTGTAAGTAAAAATACACATATAATAAGCAAACCCTATAAAGCGCATGATATTTACAATGTATTACAAACCATCAGACATACATACCCTACACTATATCAAACCCTGTCGTATCAGCTAAGTCCGTATGTACAAAGCGACGCGGGCGCCTTTGCTAAAGTAACCCTTGCGGCAGGCACGAAAGATAAAACGCTGCCAAACCAGCGCGGGCAAACCACAAAAACCAACTTAATTGTTGAAGGTGGAGCATACGCTAACTTTGGCCGCCACTTTGGTGTAAGTGTCGCTGGCATAGCCAACGAAGACGAAATACTGCCTACACAAAGCTTTGTTTACCTAGGTTATAAATATGCCCAACTAGATATTGGCTACCGTGAACATTGGTACTCTCCCTTTGAAGACAGCGCTATGCTATTAAGCACACAAGCTAAAACAACGCCCTCTATAACAATAAGTAACGTAGAGCCAATCACTAGCTTTAACATTAGGTATGATATGTTTATCAGCCAAATGACAGAGCAACGTGGGATTTTAAAAGAGGGTAAACAAACTGGTGTAGAAAGAGTTTATGAGCCGGGTAAGCCCTACTTATTTGGTCTTCATACAAGCTTTGCAGCTACCGATAATTTAACTATTGGTTTAAGCCGCTTAATGCAATTTGGAGGGGGGCCACGTACTGTTACCCTTAAAGATTTTGCAGAAGGCTTTTTTAGCCCTGGTAGTAAAGACAATATAGGCCGAGAAGACGCTGACGAACTAGGAGAAAACTATGAGCTAGGTGATCAGTTAGGTTCTATTACATTTGAATACAATAACAGCATTTATTCACTACCGTTTGAGCTATATGGAGAGGTAGCACTGGAAGATACCTTAGGGGGATCTCGTAATAACGCCTATAGCTTTGGATTATATTTACCCTTTATTGCAAATAATCACAGCTTACGCTTTGAGCACAGCAATTGGCAGTTTCTTTGGTATGCGAATGGTATTTATTTAGATGGCAATCGTAACTCGGGGAATGTAATTGGGCACTGGGCAGGTGATGAGCACGACTATACTGATTACACAGCAGCTAAATCAATGAGCGTCAACTGGCATTGGCAGTTAAGCCCAAGAGAAACACTCAATACGACTATTCGTTCGCTTGAAAACAAAAACGATGGTTATAAAACTGGCTACGAACTACAAACAGCCTATACTCGCAAACTGGCAAAACCAATCATGGGCGCACAAAGTTGGGGAGCAGAGCTTTACCAAGGTAAAGATGTTTATGGCGAAACATTTGCCCGCTTGAGTGTGTTTGCTAACTTTTAAAGCTATTGATTCACTCCACCTAAAGAGCAGTTTAACTGCTCTTTAGGTGCGCTTCGTACTGAGGGAGTCTTTCATCTAAATAGAATAATTTAAAACCCTGATAGTGCTACTTTTTAATCACTACCAAATAAATCGCGCGTATACACTTTATCTGCTATATCACTCAACTCTTCCACCATACGGTTTGATACAACCACATCAGCGAGTTGCTTAAACTCGTTTAAGTCTTTAATTACCCGTGAGTGATAAAATTCCTCTTCTTCAAGCACCGGCTCATACACAACCACTTCAATACCTTTGGCTTTTATACGCTTCATTATGCCTTGTATAGCAGAGGCTCTAAAGTTATCAGAGCCTGTTTTCATTACTAAGCGATAAACGCCCACGATATTAGGGCTGCGCTTTATGATTGAGTCTGCAATAAAGTCTTTACGTGTAGTATTAGCATCGACAATCGCACCTATAATATTATTTGGCACATCTTGATAATTCGCGCGTAACTGTTTGGTGTCTTTTGGTAAACAGTAACCACCGTAACCAAACGACGGGTTGTTATAATGATTGCCTATACGTGGGTCTAAACCTACACCTTGGATAATTTGCTTTGAGTTCAAGCCGTGTGCTTCTGCGTAGCTATCAAGTTCATTAAAGTAAGCAACCCGCATAGCAAGGTAGGTGTTAGAAAATAACTTAATCGCTTCCGCTTCCGTTGAGTCAGTGAATAGCACTTCAACGTCTTGTTTAATTGCACCTTGCTTCAGTAAATTAGCAAA